>JACCDZ011356460.1_pt1 | contig 42995 bp, 44 predicted proteins | sample 7449551 | NCBI WGS metagenome assembly JACCDZ01 (sample SAMN15323452, study PRJNA562643) | freshwater metagenome | isolation source: river surface water | place: USA:Blue River Watershed | collected 2017-08-18
ATTGTGAAACGTACCGCGACCGAAACAAAGTTGAATCATCAAGGAGCGTAAGCATGAGCACGCTGCATAACTTTCTCTTCAATGTCTATCCATATATCTGCCTGACCGTCTTTTTAATGGGCAGTCTCGCGCGTTTTGATCGCGACCAGTACACCTGGAAAAGTGACTCATCACAGATCTTGCGCGCAAAACAATTGCGCTGGGGAAGCAACCTGTTTCACGCAGGCATCCTATTCCTGTTCGCGGGTCACACCGTTGGGCTGCTCACCCCCCATTTCATCTACGAGCCTTTTATCACCCCGGCTCAAAAGCAGCTCGTCGCAATCTACGCAGGGGGAATTGCGGGCTTCATTTGCTTTATCGGACTGAGTCTTTTACTCCATCGACGCATCTTCGATCCACGAATCCGGCTCACCAGCCATCGTACCGACTTGTTTATCTTGATCATTTTGTGGGTCCAGCTGGTCCTCGGACTCGTGACCCTGCCGTTTTCACTCAGTCACTCTGATGGCTCTGTCATGTTGTCCCTTTCCGACTGGGCTCAACGTATCCTGACGTTCAGGCCTGATGCAAGCGGCATCGTCAATCTTGACTGGCCTTATAAAGTCCACCTTGTACTGGGTATGACAATTTTCCTGTTATTTCCTTTTTCCAGACTGGTGCATGTCTGGAGTGGCTTTGCGACAGTCGCCTATGTCTTTAGACCTCCTCAACTCGTTCGCAGCAGACGACTCGGACTGAAAAAAACCTCCTCGAGTCAGCCACAATCTGCCACGCCCTCAACGACTCGCTCGACTTAGGAGAGACTTCCATGTCTGCAACATCGATCGTTTCGTCCCCAAAAGTGAATGGGATCACTCTCGTCCAAGAGGGAGAAAATCTCTCTGACGATGATGTGCGCGAACGCGCCTATGCCGAACTGTTGCGTCAGGAGGCAGTCCGCCTGAAGCTCATTGCACCTCGTCAAATATCCCATTGGCTTCCGCCAACAGAAGAAGAGCAGGAAATCATTGAAAACATGCTTGAAAAACAGGTTCTCACTCCTGAGCCTGAATTAAACGAATGTTCCAGATACTACGAAGCCAACAAAGCAAAGTATGTCGTTGGACAAGCGATCAATCTGCGACATATTTTGTTTGCCGTGACCGAAGGCGTTCCTGTTCAAGCATTGGCGGGTCACGCAGAAACTGCGCTTCTTGAACTCATGCATAAAAATGCGGGTGCAGGATTATTTGATCAAAAAGCGAAAGAGCTCTCCAACTGTCCGTCTGGAAGAGAAGGTGGACAGCTCGGTTGGCTGGAGCCTCACGAATGCGCGCCAGAGCTCGCAAGAGCGCTTTTTTTTGATGGCGAGGCTCAACTGGGTCAAGGTCTTCACCCCAGATTGATTCACTCTCGACACGGACTGCATATTATTGAAGTATTAGAAAGACGAACAGGGACTCAACTGAGTTTTGATGAAGTCAAGGACAAAATTGAGATGCATCTTTCCATGCAATCACGCGCGACTGCATTACGTCAGTTCATGATGCTACTCGTAGGTGGGTCTGAAATAGAAGGAATAGAACTTGAAAGCGCCGACACACCTCTCGTTCAAAATTAATATGACAAGGCATGCATGATGGAAATCACCTCATTTGACGATTTGCTGAACGCAGCTCAATCTCAAAGTACTCAACAGCAGCTTTTGCTTGTGTTTACTAAAGCTGAAATTCCGGACGATTGCAGCGATGAACAACGCGCTGGTTTCGCTGCCGGTCACGGCGGAGCGCTTATGCCTGTTGCTTGTGTCGACAAACGAGCCGACGAAATCAAATCATTCACAGAATTATGCCAAGAAGCCAATGAGTTTGTTCAGGACTGGGACATTGTCTTTGCAGGAGCATTGGGTGCAAAGCCCGGTCAAAACCTCCTAGATCAAGAAATCGACAAAAAAATTGGAATAATGGTTGAGTCTATTAAGATTGGACAAATTAGCCAATTTGCTACTTTCAACCGCATGGGTCATGCCGTTAAGTTAATAAGTTAATGTCATCAATCAATCATTTTTCTAACTAACTGCACAACTATATTCATACTGACCAAGGTCATCCACTTAGTTGAGCATCTGGTGTACCCTGAGCTTAATAAGTATTGATATTCATGCTTTGAACATCGACAGGGAGACCGTGATATGAAAAGCTTCCAACGCATCTCGATCGCTTTACTGCTGAGCAGTATTGTAGCGATCCAGCCCGTAATGGCCGACCCTCCCCCCGGCAAAGGTAACCCTAACAAGGGAAGCCAGGGAAACAACGGCAATAATGGAAATAAAGGCAATAGTGACCAGGGGCAGAGTCAGGGTAATGCTCAGGACAACTCCTCTGACCTTGCCACGGGTCTGGTCATAGCGGGCATCACTGCGATAGCCGCTCAAAACCTCGCTACAAATTACGGCATGGTTGGCTATGCACCACTGCCTCCCGGAATCGCTAAAAATCTGGTTCGAGGTAAACCACTTCCACCTGGTATCGCCAAAAAATACCCCCCGAATGCCATGCTCGGTCAGCTCCCATACCACCCAGGTTATGAGTGGCGAGTCGCAGGGTCTGATTTAATCTTAGTCGCAATTGGAACGGCAATTGTGGCAGATGTTTTAAGGAATGTTTTTCGATAAATTTCGAAGTGGCATCATGACGAGATCACCCTGCTCGTCCGTGAGACATGCCAGACGAACACCATACAACTGCTCCAGCGACTGTTTTGCATCCACACCACTTTCGACGCATTCAAGTTCTGATCCAGGGTGAACGAGCGTCAGGCGACTAAAGTATCTGAGAGCATGATTGACATCATGCATCACTGCAATCACTGCATGTCGGCGAATCCTTGCAAACCTCATGAGTGTTTCAAGCAAAAGATCCTGCAAGCCGGGATCCACTGCAGCAATCGGTTCATCCATCAAAATATACCCGTCTTCGACATCCCAAAGCTGGGCAAATATGCGTGCCAAATGCACGCGAGCCAACTCGCCTCCAGACAGAGTGTCCACTGTCCGAGCCATCAGATGTGTCACACCCAGCATCTCACCTGCCCGCGTAACAATCTGATCATAACTTGTGCTCCTCACTCTGGAGACGCGCCCGAGACCGATCACGACATGCACTGAAAGTGCAAAAGCCATCTCATGGAATTGAGTCAACACTGCACGATGTTGACTGAGTTGATGAGGATCCCAGGCGCTTAAGGGACGATCATTGAATCTGATCTGACCTGAAGTGGGCGAGGTCGAACCCGAAAGAAGCTTGAGAAGTGTTGATTTTCCAGCGCCGTTGGGTCCCAGGATCGCCATGCTCTCGCCACTGCGAATTCGAAGCGTGAAGGGTCCAAAAGAATGCTGGCCATATTTTTTATGTACATTTTCCATCACTAGCATTGCAATCACCCAACTTGATGACGCTTAGTGCGCAATAGAAGCATTAGAAACGGGCCACCCAAAAGTGCAGTAAAAATTCCGACAGGTATCTCGGCGGGTATCGCTACCGTTCGAGCCATCGTATCTGCAGCTAGCATAAGTAACGATCCGAATAGTAGCGAAAAGGGTAAAAGCGCACGCTGATCGGATCCGACAAGCGAACGCGCCAGATGAGGCGCGATTAAACCTACGAAACCAATCACCCCACAAAATGCAACAGCCAGCCCCGCCAATAATGCGACCAAAACTGATACAGTCCAGCGCAAGCGCGTCACTACCACGCCCAGATGAGAGGCGGTGACATCACCTAGGCTCAGCGCGTTGAGACGGTATGCCAATGAGCGGGCCCAAAGAAAAGCGCCAGTAAGTAAAAACCCTGCTACTAAAACCATTGTCCAACTCGCGCCAGCCAATGACCCAAGTGTCCAGAAAGACAGGCTACGCAATTGTTCATCTGTCGCAAGATAGGTACACAAACCAATAATGGCCACTCCGAGGGCATTCAATGCAATCCCTAGCAATAGAAGCCCCGCGATAGAACCTGGCGTCAACCATCTGGAACTGACATTTAAAAACATGCAGGTCAAAAACGCGCCTGAAAAAGAAACAATGGGTAATAGCCAAAATCTAACGTTCGCAGATACAGTAGTAGTGAGTTCAGAGAACACAACGATTGTGAGGGCAGCCGCACAAGCAGCTCCCGTTGTCACCCCCAGCAAACTTGGATCTGACAAGGGATTGCGAAACAAACCTTGTACAAGTGCCCCTGACAGTCCCAGGCAAGCCCCAATCAGCACGGCTAACAACACACGTGGCATTCGCAGATACCAGAGCACATACGAATCTCCATCTATTAGAACGTGGGCAAGATCCCCACCAACAAAAGAAAACGCAATCGTCCTTAAGTTGAGCCAATCGTTCCAATCGACGCTGACGGCACCGGTTTGTAATGCAAACAACAGACTCACCAACACTACCGCAAACGAGATCGTTAAGTGAACGATTTTTGGGTGGACTACCCTTGAGTTGGTTGTTCTCATGATCCAATCAATTTTGAGTGCAGCATCTGCACTGCAGCAGGAAGACGCGGACCAAAGCCAAGCAATAAACTTGCATCCATTGAAGCGATACGTCGATTTCGACCTGCAGGTGTTTGACTGACGCCAGGAAGTTTAAAAACATTCGCAAGACCACCCAAAGCACGCACACTATGCTCCGTGAGCATTAACACCTCTGGTTGGGCGGCTACCAGTGACTCTGGGGTAAGAGGCTTGTACCCGGAAAATCCTGATACGGCATTGATCGCACCTGCATACGTCATCATGGCATCCGCTCCCGTATGCGTCCCTGCTGCCAGCAAGCGATTGGTACTATGAGCAAAGAGAAATATCGCTCTCGGAGGAGGCAACTCAGTCATGGCGAACGATGCGAGAACTCGCTCCCATTCAAGCTGTAGATGCTGACTCACCAGGCTAGACTGCGACTCCCGACTGAGCAACTTTCCAATACGCGTAATACGTTCGATAAGACCTTCAAATCGGTATCCAGAGTCCATTTGCTCGATAGACACACCGGCAGAAGCGATCTGGCGCAAAACAGACGTTGGTCCTGCCTCTTCGGTTGCAAACACATGCGTTGGATTGAGCGCCAACACACCCTCTGCTGAAAGGCTGCGTGCATAACCAATCTGCGGCAAGGATAGCGCCTCCACAGGATAGGTAGACGTTGCGTCCACGCCAACAAGACAATGCTCTGCTTTCAGCGCATAAATAATCTCGGTTAACGCCCCTCCAGCGCAGACGATACGGAGGACTCTATCGTTCGAATGTCCGGCATGCAATTGTGGGCTAAGCGCCAACGCACCAATCGTACCCAGACGGCTGAGAGCCCTTCTCCTCATCAAAAATGCCAATGTTTCTGGAAATCGGGAAGGTGTCATGCGGCGCATAATCTGCTCGAAGTCGACAGCCCATCCAGCAACGCACGCCACTGAATATTTTCTGGAAAGCCAGGTTTACGCTGACCAAAGAGCATTGCGATGACTTCTCCCGAATGATCAAACAGTTCCATGGAAGTGACTACACCATCGACTGTCGGCTTGCGAACAACCCAAACACTGGCGATTTGATCTTGGCGAAGATGCAGATTGAAATCATCGTCCAGGATGTTTAACCATCCATTGGAAACAGAAATATTACGAATCGCTCCGGTATGAATCTGAATCACACCTGGATTGGAGACAAATACCATGACAGGTATTTTTTTATCTGAACAAACGCTTAACACCCGTCGGCACTCACCTGGCCTGACAGAAAACGCATAGTCTGCGCCAATCAGACGAAACGCCTGTAATCTCGATACGACATGTTTTTTCAATAACAAAAAGAAATCATGTGTGTCACGCATACCGATCCAATCTTTTTGTAAAGCCGGAACATCGATCTCCTGGTCGCTACACTCTGGCTTGCTGGGTGATTGGGAACAAATAGACACACCGGATGACTGCTCAGGGTCAATGAATCGATCTATTAAAGATTCAAAAGCGTCGCTTTGGCTCTCAGGAAGTAAAAATATCTTGTGAATCGCAACGCCAGCTTGATCAAAGTACTGAAGACTTTTCTGTACACCGCGCGCAGTTTTTTCAATGACAGCAAAGCCAACATGCCATTTTTTATAGAAAATACGCAGATCAATGGCAGTCCCAAGTACCAGCCCTATATCCCCTGTTTGACTCACCGGAGTGTAGACACCCATTTTTTCATGCACGCATGATGCGTTTCTGGTCAGAGCCATGACTGCACCTAAGGTCTCCATGCTCGAGATGTGCTCCGCCCATTGTTCACTCAAACGAATTGCATGGAGTGTGACGCTCTCCTCGTGAGCACACTGACCGCAATGTGCGGCCAGTAATTCAGCCTCTGAAATCATCAATATTTTTGCAATATCGCGATGTCTGCGTGGTCCGTCCCGGCGCATTGCTGCAAAAGCTGCGCGTATCGTCTCATGGGTTTGAGTCATGATGTACTCCTGCTATAGATCGTGAATGGAAATGAGTCTCTGAGATCAAAAGTCGAACCGCAGAGACAATTGGACATTGCGACCAGGTGCTGTGTACGCGTCTTTGATCGCACTGTGATTGGATAAACCGCTTACATCGGACCAGCGCCAGTATTTGGTATCAAACACATTGTTTACGTTGGCGTTGAGCGTGAAGTTTGGCGCTGGTTTCCAAAAGAACCCCAGATCCAGCGTGCCATAGGATGGCGTGGCATACTGTTCTGGCGATGACTGTGCGATTTGTGAAGGACTCTTGGCCGCATTCCAGATCCAATCTGCTCGAGCCCCCCACTCTGCCTGGTCATATCGAAGACCCAACAAGATCTTGAAAGGCTGAATAGAGTCGAGAGGTTGTTTACGCCCTCGAATTGTTGAGTCTCCCTTCATATATGCCAAACCTGACTCGAGACTCCAGTTTTTTTCAAATCTCCAGTCAGCTCTGGCAACCAGCCCCTGAATATGCGCATTTGTCAGATTGACGTACTGGTAAACCGTAGGATTCGATGGTCGACCTGCTCCGCCGACAATTTGCTGACTAATGAAATTTTTGTAGTAATTGTCAAAAACGGAGAGTGAATAACTGACTTTTTGGTCAAACCCCCTCACTCCAATTTCAAAACTATCCGCGTACTCAGGCTTTAAGTCAGGATTACCAATACTCGTATAGCCTGAGGCGAGATTCCTGAAACCATTGTTGACCTGATCAGGCGTCGGTGCGCGAAATCCCTGGGCATACTGAGCATAGGGTGCGAACATCGGATGCATGGACCAGACAATGCCTAAACGCGGTGTCAAGGCGTATCCATCCGTTGTTGCGGGTGCGTTGTTGTGCCTACCTTTTGGGGTGTGTGGACCATTGAAATTCGTAGAGGGTGCAATACGGTAATAGTCAAAACGTAGCCCGGGTGTGATGCTGAAATCTCCTAACTCGACTTCACTTTGCAGAAAGGCACCACTCAGCGTGTAGGTCGTGTCGGGAAAGGGTTTATCAGGGAATACGCCGCCATAGGGAGGGACTGTGCCGTCCCGTACACCTTGGATATTGGCCTGACTCCAGTCCAAGCCGTAAGTAAGTCGCTGATCGAGAAATTTCGTGATGTTGCTTTCAAACTGTGTTGCGGCACCTAATACTGTTGTTTGATATGTATTGTCACGTGTCCGTCCGCGTGCACGGTAGCGCTCCTCTGTCGCAAACTGATTGATTTGTGCATCCTGCCAATAAACACGGGTTTCTGCCTTTTGGATAAAAGCCGCACTCATATCGCTGTAACGATGTTCAAGTGATACGCGGTCGCGATTGATTCGATCCAATGTAGAAAAACTCAAGGTGCCCAGAGGCCTGAGCGGTTGAGCCGCTCTGGCAGAAAAAACATCAGTGGCTTGTGTGCGTCGCTGGGACTCGAGTGTGAGCCCTAGCTGCTGATGGGTATCGATGGAAAGTATCGCTTTTGCCAATAAATACCGGCTGTTGTAATCAACGGGATTCGGAGCAGTCCGATCAATGTTGAGTGCGTTGTTCGTCCCTTGATTGATGATTTCGTGGCCAAGGCGGAAACTACCGAGAATCATGCCTTGCCAAGGACCTCGTTCCCCTGCGAACCCAAGCGAACTGGACCAGGAACGATCGATACTGGCGTAACCTGTTCTCGCAAATCCACCCATGCTACCCCTATTGCTGACATCGCCTTGGCTTTTATCTTTTTTGTATAAATCAGCGGGATCGAGTGTGCGAAAACTGACAGCACCTGCAATACCATCGCTGCCATACTGTGTCGATGCGGGTCCTCGCAGCACCTCGATAGACTTGATTCCATCGATGTCCAGGTAATCTCCGCGACCTGTATTAAACGAACCAAAAGAAAAACCATTGGGTACTCGAATCCCGTCGATCAGCATCAACACTTGATTTCCACCGAGACCGCGAATATTGATCCCCTGGTTACCCGATCTACCAGTCGAGGTCCCTGCATGACTGAAACGGGTCGGACCCGAAGGTACGGTGACATCGAGCTCATTGCGAAAGATGTCTTTTAAGTCACGAGCGCCTTCTTTTTCTATGGTTTCAGCGCTAATGACGGTGACAGAAGCTGGCACTTCCTCTATGCGACGTTCTCCGCGCGAAGCACTCACCGTCATTTCTTTAAGTTGAGTGATGGAGTGACCGGGGACTTGAGCGATTGCAGGACTTGCGTATAAACCAGCGGTAATACTGCAAGTCAGGCCTGTAATAAAACCTGAGGTGAGACTTCGCTTGGATAAGAGATGACGTGCCTGTAATGGTCCAGCATGATGATTGCGCAGCATAGGGGTGTCCTAAATGAATTTAGGCACTGGCTGGCGATGGCTGGCTTGTGCAACAGAGAAAACTATTTGGTCAGAATAAGCTTGCCTAGAGCCGTCTGACGTAACCGATACTGAGCACCCTGATGCGTGATTTCCAACTCAAGGGCGCCCGCGAACAGCTTTTGACTCGTGATCCGCAAAACAGTCCCGCTAGGAACTTTATCCGGGCCTGAGTGGCCTGTTAAGGGATGATGCGGTGATTCAGTAGCGTGATAAAGATGAGCGATACGTTTATCCATGAGAGGATTCTAAACGATAATGATTCTCATCTAATGAAATTAATTGCAACAAAATGCTAACGAAGATTCTCCGCGATCAAGGTTGGGCAGAAGCAGAAATGCCGACCAAAATCGTATTCACATTGTGTTCGAACATCTTCAAATATGTATCTGCGTCCTGACCCGGCTCGGATAAGGCGTCTGCAAACAACGTGCCACCAATCTTGGCACCCGTATCTTTGGCGACGCGCTCAAGCACACGTGGATCAGAGATATTTTCTGCAAAAATCGCGGTGACTTTATTTTTTTTGATTTCATTGATAATGCGTGCGACATCCGCTGCTGAGGGTTCACTGCCAGTGGACAAACCCTGCAATGGATAAAAGCTGATCTTGTACGCACGCCCAAAATATCCAAATGCATCATGAGACGTAATCACGCGACGTCGCTCAATCGGCACGGCAGCCATGCGTTCCTGTGTGCTTTTTTGAAGACTATCGATTTGTTTTAAATACTCCGCGGCGCGGGCCTGAATATCAGCTGCCTGAGCAGGTATCGCAGCAACCAGTGCGACTTTGATGTTCTCGACATATTGGCGAGCATTCAGCAAACTCTGCCAGGCGTGAGGATCCGGGGCGGCATGCGCATGGTTATGACCGTGATCATGATCACTTTTCGCCATAGGAATGGACTTAACACCTTTGGTGGCAGTCACCACAGGTCCTTGATATCCAGAGGACTTGACGAGACGGTTCATCCATCCTTCAAATCCAAAACCATTGACAACCACAAGCTTTGCCGCAGCGAGGCGTCTGGCGTCTGCAGGGGTTGGGTCAAACACATGGGCGTCGGAGTTCGGCCCCACCAGACTGGTGACCGCCACGTGCGGTCCGCCTACTTGTTTGACCATGTCTGCAAGAATAGAGAAACTCGTCACAACGGGCAGAGGCTCATTCGCGAATACGGGTGCAGCGCCTGAAACTAAAAGCATTAAGACAATAATTCGGGCTCTGATCAAGAATCTTTGGAACATCACGATTCCTTATGTTGAGGAGTAGGAAATAGAATTAATCTAAAGCTGTCACGCGTGCCAAGACATAGCGAGGCGAGGTAAAAAACACCTGCGACCAGCACAATGGATGGGCCAGAGGGAAAGTTGGCGTGATAGGAAACAAGCAAACCAAACACACCACTGAAGGCGCCAAAAGCTGCGGCGAGCAATGACCGGGCCACAACGCCATAACACCAGAATCGCGCAGCCGTTGCGGGCAACATCAGCAAGCCCACTGCCATCAGTGTCCCGAGCGCTTGAAAGGCCGAGACTAAATTCAGCACCACCATCAACATGAAGAGCTGATGGACGATCGCTCCTCGACCGCCCACTGAACGCAGAAAACCTGGATCGAAACATTCGAGCATGAGCGGACGCCAGATCACACTTAATAGCAACAGTGAGAAAGTCGATGCACCAGCGATCATCAGCAGCGACTCGGCGTCAATCGCCAACACACTCCCAAACAAGAAATGCAACAGGTCAACCTTGCTGCCTGAGGTCGAAATCAACAATACGCCAAGCGCAAGAGCGATCAGGTAAAAAGAAGCGAAACTGGCGTCTTCTTTTTGACTGGTCCACCTGGAAACCAGACTCGCCACGAGCGCCATCAGCGCAGCCGCGACGAAACTTCCAATCGTCATGGCAGGCAATGACAAACCAAAAAATATGAAACCTACCGCCGCGCCCGGCAATACCGCGTGCGCAATTGCATCACCCGCAAGGCTCATCCGGCGAAGCACAAGAATCGTACCGATCGGTCCACAGGCCAGTCCAATCGACACACAAGCGATCAATGCCCGCTTCATGAATCCAAACTCGGCAAACGGTGCGATGAACCAGCTGTGAAGTATTGTTATCCACTCGAGCATCATCCGCCTCGGCTCCCATTTTCCGGGGGACGTACGCACCAAGGCGCGCGGTCATCCCAGTATTCGGCTGTTTGACGCGCACGTTTCAAGTTTTCAGGCGTCAACACTTCCGTACTTTCACCCCAAGCAATCACTTCACGTGCGAGTAATAAAGTCTGTGGAAAATACTGACGCACCATTTCCAGATCGTGAAGCACCGCAATCACAGTACGCGATTGTCGATGCCAGTTGAGCACAACCCCCAGTAAATCCTCGGCCGTGCGGGTATCGAGGGCGTTAAAAGGCTCGTCGAGCAAAATAATCTCTGCATCCTGCATCAGCAATCTGGCGAACAGAACGCGTTGGAGTTGGCCAACGGAAAGTTCGCCAATATAACGACGTTCAAATCCGATCAGTCCAACCGCCGCAAGCACTTCAGAAGCTCGGGCGCGAATTTCATTTGAGACAGGACGAAAACTTCCAAGTTCGCGCCAGGCACCGAGCGCGACAACGTCCAGCACCCGCACGGGGAACTCGCGATCGATCGCAGACTGTTGGGGGAGATATGCCAGCTTTGAAGGCCGTCCCTGCTTGGAATGAATCGCCGAGGTGAAGGCAATCGTGCCTTCTATGCCTGTTTTTTGACCTGACAGAGCTGACAGCAATGTGCTTTTACCGGCGCCATTGGGCCCAACGATTGCAGTCAACGAGCCAGACTCGAATGCGCCGCTTAAATGGTGCACGGCCGGGTGCCCTTGGTAGGCAAGTGTCAAATTACGAATTTCAATCGCATTTGAGTGTGTTGCGAGGGCCTGCGCGTCAGCCATTTGTGTGCAACGCCCAGAGAACAAACAGCCACAATACAGCGATCAACGAAGACACCCAAACGAACCTTTCTGCCAGCCCCATTAAAACAGGACTTTTCAAGTCTGTAACTGATTGAGGGGGACTGGTTGAGACGTGCGAATGCGTATGACCATGCGATTGACCATGCGAATGATCATGACCATGTGCATGTGTATGCGTGGGCGACTGAGCAGACTTTGAGTCGTGTGGCATCCAAAGTACTTTAATAAATTGAAAGGGAAAAAGGGAATAAAGAGATCAGCATGATCACTAGCAATGATAATGATAATACACTATCATTAACGAATATGGAACGCGCCACCCGTCAACGCTCTGCGATCAAAGAAGCCCTGCAAACTGCGGCTCGTCCTTTGCTTGCCCAAGAGGTACTCGACCTTGCTGCGCGTCATGTTCCTAACCTTGGAATCGCGACGGTCTATCGAAACCTCAAAGCCATGGTGGAGGACGGCACATTGCGGCAGGTCGTTTTACCCGGTGAAAACCCACGCTTTGAGATGGGCAGTCATGGACATCACCATCATTTTCAATGCACTCAATGTCAAAGAGTGTTTGATATCCACTCATGCCCGTCTGATTTGGCGATGCTGGCTCCAAAAGGTTTTAGAGTTGAAGACCATGATCTGACGCTTTACGGGCGATGCAAAGACTGCTGATTAGTTGCCTGTCGTCCCCGAGCCAAGCGCGGCACTCAGCAAGAGCAGGCCAAACGCCAATACAGCCAGAGAAGCAAGCGCCTGGAGCAACAGCATGATGATTCGCCCAAGCACTCGCTGAGGCCCCCCAGATGTGTGAATGGCGAGCTGACTGATCCATAAAGAGGAACAAGCCAACGCGGCCACCGTCAAGCCGGTGCCAAGCCCCATTGCGAGTGCGGCGGCGATACCCGCAACAAAAAATCCCTGCGCTAAAGAAAACACCAGCACAAAAACCGCCCCCGAGCACGGGCGAAGACCCACAGCCAAAATCGCTGAAACTGCTTTGGACCAATTCATTGGACCGGCAATCAGGGCGGGATCGGGCACATGCACATGCCCACAGCTTTCATCGTGAACATGCGCGTGCCCGTGTTCGTGTCCATGAGCATGAGCATGAGCATGAGAATGAGAATGAGAATGAGCATGTGCATGTGCATGTGCATGATCATGCACGTGCTGATGACCATGACCGTGATCATGGTCACAGCTATGGCTCGCATGAGTTGAATGCTCGGATTTTTTAGTCAACGAATAGGCTAAAGGTCTAAGGATATGTTTAAAAACAAGCCAGGCTCCCAACGCCACCATCATGGCGTATGACGCAAGCTCAAGCCACCAGGTCGCGCGATTCATCGCGACACCCGAGACCTGAAGGAGACCGGCTGCGATCGCGACCAATCCAATCGCAACGAACGCCTGGAGAAAGGCGGAAAGCATCGCCAGCAACGCACCATTGCGAATCGTTTCTTTGTTGGCCAGAACATAGGCCGTCAATACAGCTTTTCCGTGGCCAGGACCGAGTGCGTGAAAGACACCATAGCCAAACGAAAGTCCGAGCAACAGCCATGCCGCCCAGCCATCTTGTTTCCACGCGCGGACGGCACCCGTCAGTTGGCGATAAAACTGTCCCTGCCAAGCCGCCATCTGACCACTGAACTCGGCGAACCAGCCGGTGGCGGGGACACTCAGGCGTTGCTCTGGAGTCGCAAAAGGATGCGCAGATTGTGCAAGCGCGAGGTCTGAGAGTCCCATGCCTAGAAGCACGAGAAAAATGAACAGACCTGCTTGAAGAAAACGAGTTCGCATGGAGATATGGTTGGTCACGGGCATTTCACAGTGAATTGGTGAGAAAGTTGACGGACTGCTTCACGAAGATTCTCTGGCAACTCTTTTTGGGTTGGAGGAATGGACCAAAGCAAGCGCTCAGTCTTGGGGTCCAGCGGTCTGGGCGGCATGTATCCAAATTTGCATTGCGCAGGTGCACCGATTCCTTTGAATGCGCGTACCCCACCCTTGTAATCAAAAGCTACAAAATAACTGGGGTCCTGAATATCAACCTCGATCCCTTTGGCATCGATCTTGACAGGGGGATCGATCGGCAACTCAAAAGAAAGCACGAGTTGACTGGCTTTGGGATCCCACGTCGAACGCGCATCGCGAGGCGCACCAAAAGTGAGTGGTTTTCCAGCGAGCGTGATTTTTGTAAAGAAGTGAGATTCGGGGTCTGCCAGCGCAGCCATCCACTCGCTTGTGATCTTTTCGAGCTCTGCGCTGGGCACTTGACCTGCCTTGTCTCGAGGCATGCCTTGCAACGCGTACGTAGAGAAAAGTTCGTCGAAAAGCCAAGATTGACGCACCCCGGAGGCGTAGCCCTGACTATTGAAGACAAGCTCTATCCCGCCCTCAATCCAGATATGTGGATGCGCCTGTGCGGCAGGAACCATCAAAGATTGCGCTAAAACAAAAATCAATCCGGCGAATATTTTTTTCAGCTTCATCATTTTCAATATATTTACCTATTCATCATCAGGACACCGGTTAAACACTTGGAATATCAATCACTCTTGCGTGCAGCGGCCAGCAAACCAAAGAGCTCCGAGGTGTCCGTTGTGGTGTCGAGTTGCTCGGTGAGTGCAATCACACGATCAATATCTTTGCCGGATAAACAAGACGCGACCACATTACGAAACTTGTATACCACTTCGTCATGCGACAGAGGGTTTTCCGGACTCCCCCTACGATTCAAGATCTCATGCTTGTATTGTCGACCATCCCGTGCGGTGATGGTCACGCGCGCCGCATGCCGATAAGCCGGTCCCATCGCCTCGATTTCAGGATCAATCCGCGCATGGATTCTTTTAATGAAATCCATGATTTTGGGGTCTGCCAGCCGATCTTCTGCGTATTGCGCGACAAAGGCCATTCCGTCAAAACCGATGACAGCGATTCCATAATAAAGATTCATCTGCGCGGCTGTGACGCCCTGCGCCTTGTACTCCCAGGCGCAGTGCGTGTAGGTCATTGGACTCATGCCAATATCGACCTGACTCACATCATCGGGCGTCAGTTGATTCGCGCGCAACAAATGAGCAAAGGCATCAAGCGCGGAGTGAATACTTGTGACGCAGGCATGGGGTTTGTAGCCCACTTTAGCCGTTTCCCAGACACGTCCAAGGTCCTCGGTCAATCTGACGGCGTTCGGCGTATTTGAATAAGAACTCAGGTAGCCGCCATAGCCTGCCTCCAGCACATCGGTGATTCCCGTAAAGTCACGCTTGGCCAAATAGGCTGAATAGACCCCGCTTTGGGCGGCACGCCCGGAGTGGAATCGCTTGACCATGGCCCCCTCCTGAGCGGCCATCAAACCACCGGCTTGAGAGCCTACGATACCCAGTGCATGTTGCATGCGCAAAGCGTCGAGTTCCAGCATCTTGCCGGCGCTCGCTGCGGCGACAAACACACCCGAGGCACCTTGAGGATGAAAGCCCCTGAAAAACAGTCCCATCGTGGCGGCATTTCCGACACGCGTCCCGATTTCATAGCCCGTTGTCATAGCGGTTAATAATTTCTGGCCACTTTTGCAGCCCATCTGTTCGGCCAGCGCGACGACAACGGGGGTTGCGATAGAACCGGCATGGACGATGGACTCTTTATGGATGTCATCCAGCTCAAATGCGTGGCCGGCAGTGGCGTTGACCAGCACAGCGCCCGCAACCGAGGTTTTAACGCCCGCGCCAAAAATGGAGGCGACCGGACGGGCACCCTCCTCTTCGATCATGGCCTGGACACGCTGCGTCCAGGGAAGTGTCGCACCAAACAGGCAGCATCCGACGCTATCCAGAAAGCTTGTCTTCATCCGCTGAATCACCTCGGCGGGAATGTCACCATATTCAATAGAAGAGGCGAACTCTGCCAGAGCTTGGGTCGCGCCGGGCAAAAGGGAGGCGGGATGATTTTCCATGGTTTTGAATCAAATGCAGCTTAATGTTGAATTCCCGATGCTAACGACTGATGTTTCCACGGTCAATTCGCTAGAATAAAATGCTATTGCTGAATTTGATTCATGAGTACACTGTCGTCCATGCGAAATTTGAATGCTCTCCTCGTTTTTGTCAAAGTTGCAGAAACACGTAGCTTTACTCTGGCGGCCCAGAGACTTGGCCTGACTTCCTCCGCAATCAGTAAATCCATTGCCCGTCTCGAACAAGAACTTGGGGTCAAGCTGCTGACTCGCTCGACCCGGCTTGTGAACTTGACAGGCGAGGGAGCAAGTTTTTTTGAGCGCTGCAGACAAATCCTCACAGAGATCGAAGACGCTGAAAGCGCAGTCACCGCCACGACCGCCACCCCTAAAGGGCGCTTGCGCCTGCAAATGCCTGTCGGGTTTGGACGGCGCGTCATCGTCCCAAAAATGTGGGAGTTCACCCAGCGCTACCCAGAACTGAGCATCGATATCGAACTCAGTGATCGTCAGGTTGATCTGACCTATGAGGCTGTCGATGCGGTCATTCAGATCGGCCCGATCACAGACGAGCGGGTCGTGGCACACAGGCTGTGCAATCTGAGCTTCGCTGCCTACGCCTCTCCAGAATATCTGGCTCGGCATGGTACGCCGCTCTCGCCAGATGACTTGGATCACCACCACTGCCTCGCTTATTTGCTTCCAATGTCCGGAGATCACAGGGAGTGGCGTTTCAGCAAAAATGGTCAGGATTTCACAAAAGTGGTGTCGGGCGCATTGAACATCAACAATGCAGAATCACTGCTCGAGGCGGCAATCGCCGGCGCCGGGATTGTGATGGTGAGCGACTTTATCGCGGGAAACGCCCTGCGTTCCGGCAAGATTCAGCGCATTCTGTCAGAGTATGTGGTCGCCGGTCCGGAGGTCTCTGTCGTGCACCTCCCGCGCAGCACTCTGGCGGCCAAGGTCAGAGTGCTCGTGGACTACTTGAAATCGATCATTGAGGATATTGATCCTCAGGCACTGAGTAAAACGGAGCATTAACAGATAACGGAGCATTAAAAGATATAAGATTCTGAGTGAAGTTTTTACGATAAAAAACACGCAACGACTTTAGCGTTCATCACAAACGAGACAACTCATCCATGACACTCTCTCAGTCCCAGTCCTCCGCTTCGACCGCCCCTTCTCTGAACGTTCTTTCGACCATGGCGTTACGCAACGCCTTGAAAGAACTGATTCCGGTGTTTACCCAGGCGACTGGTATCAATATTTCCATCAAATATGGTGCCACTGCACAGCTCCTTGAAAAAATACGCGCAGGCAGACGCGCTGACATGCTGTTGGCAGTGGGGGGCTCAATCGACGACCTCATCGGTGAAAATATTTTGAAACCGGGCACCAGAGTGGATCTTGTCAGTTCGGATGTCGCGATGGCAGTAGCACTCTCCTCCCCCGTGCCCGACATTTCTACACAAGAGGCTTTTGTCTCCACATTACGCGCCGCGCGTTCGATCGCCTTTTCCAAACAAGGTGCGAGCGGTATGTATTTCGCCAGCCTCATCAAGCGCCTGGGACTCGATGAAGAAGTCCGCGCCAAAGCAATCGTGCTTGCCGAAGGCTTGACAGGTGAACTGGTGGCAAAAGGCGAAGTCGAGATTGCCGTGCAGCAAATGAGCGAGCTGATGCAAGTTCCCGGCATTAACATTTTTGCCAAACTTCCGCCTGCCGTGCAGCAATCCACCATCTTTTCGGCGGGTATTTTTAATGAAAGCCCGCAACTCAATGCCATGCAGACTTTCGTTGCGTTCTTGCAGACCCCTGACGCCAAGCGCGCCTTTGCACAACAAGGACTAGATCCAGTATGAACGCAGACTTGCATTTCCTGACGATCGCCGAGGCAGGACGGCAGATCAAAGCCAAAAAACTCTCGCCTGTGGAGTACGTCGACCATCTCAGTACCAGGATTGAATCACTGGATGACCAGATTAGCGCTTTCATCACACCCACTTTCGGTCTCGCCCGCCAACAGGCTAAAGCCGCTGAAAGCGAGATCATGGCCGGTCGCTACCTCGGTCCGATGCATGGCATCCCCTTTGGCGCAAAGGACATCTATGAGACAGCGGGGATCCTGACCACAGGCGGCTCGCGGATTGCTCAACAACACGTTCCTGCTCAAGATTGTCAGGTCGTCTCAAAGCTTTACGAAGCCGGTGCGGTTCTGCTGGGCAAGTTAAATACCCATGAGTTTGCGCATGGCGGTCCTTCTTTGGACCTCCCCTGGCCACCTGTGCGAAACCCCTGGGATCTCACGCGTTTCTCAGGTGGGTCTTCCAGTGGTTCGGGTGCTGCGGTCGCTGCCGGCTTTGTGGGTGCGGCCTTGGGTACGGATACTGGAGGCTCGATCAGGGGGCCAGCCTCTCTGTGCGGCATCGCAGGCTTTATGCCGAGCTCAGGCCTGGTCAGTCGTGTCGGCGTCATGCCCAACTCTTTTACCCTCGATCACTGCGGACCCATGGCTTGGACCGTTGAGGACTGTGCATTGATGTTACAGGCAATGGCTGGGCACGACCCCGCCGACGGCAATAGCTTTGAGCAGCCTATTCCTAACTATGCGGCCAGTATTGGACAAGACCTGAAAGGCTTGCGTGTAGGTGTGTTGCGCTATGTATGGGAAGAAGATCTTGTCGCCAGCGAAGAACACCGTCAGGCGCTCGATAATGCGGTCACAATTTTCAAAAATCTGGGTGCATCGGTACAGGATTGCCGTTTGCGCCCCATGCAAGACTATATGGATGTCAAAGTGGTCATTGCTGAAACGGAAATTTTTGCCGTTCAGCAACAGGGACTCACCGAACGTCCCCATGATTATGGACGCGATTTCCTGACGCGTATCTTGCCGGCCGTGATGTTCCAGTCGCTTGATTTCCTCGCAGCCACACGCGAGCACAAACGCATGCTCGAGGAAATGAAGCCAATCTATGAAAAATTTGATTTGCTTTTAATGCCAGGCTTTGGACCTGCTCAGCCCATCACTTCGCATCGGCCCATCACTTTTTGGCGCAAAGCCAATACACAGGTGCTGGCCAACATTACTGGCGGACCAGCCGTCTCGGTCAATTGTGGGTTTAACGCTTCGGGTCTGCCCATGGGCTTGCAAATCGTCGGGGCACCTCAAACCGATGCGCTCGTCTTAAAGGCCGGTCATGCGTTTGAACAAGCGATTGGTTTGCGGCACAAGCGCCCCACTCTCAAACCTGGTCAACCTGCACCGCCGCTTGTCGCCCCAGATCTCACGCCCGACACTTCCCACTGTGACGCGCGCACACGCGACTTTGCGGCACGCATGGCCGCAAACGCCGGGCTCAAACTGGACGATGCACTGATGGAAGTCCTCTGCGAAGCCGCACCCCATGCACTCGAAATGACCAGTCGCCTGCGCAAAAACAGAAACTGGTTCGATGAACCCGCCAACGTTTTTCGCTCCGGCCAATAAGTTTTCGACAGGAATCAATCATGCACGCACTCAAGGCTAGACTCGCACGCCCTGAAATTTTGCTCGCACCCGGTGTGTATGACGCACTCTCCGCTGCGCTAGCCGAACAAGCTGGCTTCGAAGCGCTGTACCTATCGGGTGCTTCGATCGCGTATACCGCGCTCGGACGCTCAGATGTGGGTTTAACGACTTTTACAGAAGTCAGTGAAAAGGTCGCACAACTCAGGGACCGGGTTCAAGTCCCGTTAATTGTGGATGCCGATACTGGATTTGGAAACGCGCTGAATACTGAGCGCACTGTGCGCGGCTTTGAGCGTTGTGGTGCCAACATCATCCAGCTTGAGGATCAATCTTTTCCCAAGCGCTGTGGCCATCTTGATGGGAAAAATCTGGTCTCCACTCAGGAAATGGTCGGAAAAATCAAAGCTGCGACCGATGCAAGGCACTCTACCGATACCCTTATCATGGCCCGTACCGATGCTGTGGCGGTCGAAGGTTTCGATGCCGCGATTGAGCGCGCAGAGCGCTATCTTGAAGCAGGCGCTGACATTCTTTTTATCGAAGCGGTGCGTAGCGACGAGCAGATGCAAATCGTCAACAAACGTTTCGCGGGCCGCGTCCCCTTGCTCGCCAATATGGTTGAGGGCGGCAAGACACCCGTGAAGTCCGCCGAAGAACTTCAGGCCATCGGATATTCGATTGCGATTTTTCCGGGCGGAACAGTCCGGGCGGTCGCGCACCTGCTGCAAAACTATTACGCCAGCCTCAAGGCGACCGGTAGTACACGCGCCTTTCAACACGCAATGCTTGATTTTGACGGTTTAAATGCTGTCATTGGCACCCCAGAGCTGCTCGCGCGGGGTAAACGCTACGAAACCGGCGACAAGCCCTGACGCCTCATCCACACTCTTACTCAGATCAAACTAAGGACACATCCATGAAGACATATCGTATCGCCGCCATTCCAGGTGATGGCATCGGCAAAGAAGTGATCCCCGAGGGTCAAAAAGTGCTTCAAGCCATCGCGGCTAAAGATCAGTCGCTGAAATTTGAGTTCGAGAGTTTTGACTGGGGTGGTGACTATTATCGACAGCACGGCGTAATGATGCCGGAAAACGGGCTGGACGCTTTGCGCGATAAAGACGCGATTTTATTTGGTTCTGCGGGCGATCCACATATCCCGGACCACATCACGCTTTGGGGATTGCGCCTGAAAATCTGTCAGGGTTTCGACCAGTACGCCAACGTGCGTCCGACACGGATTTTGCCCGGCATCGATGCTCCGCTCAAGCGCTGCACACCTGAACAGCTCGACTGGGTCATTGTGCGTGAAAACTCGGAGGGCGAGTACTCCGGCGTGGGTGGTCGCGCGCATCAAGGTCACCCGATCGAAGTCGCGACCGATGTCAGCATGATGACCCGTGCGGGCGTCGAGCGCATCATGCGCTATGCCTTCAAGCTCGCGCAGTCACGTCCACGCAAGCTCTTAACCGTCGTCACAAAGTCCAATGCGCAACGTCACGCCATGGTCATGTGGGATGAAATCGCCGTTCAGATCAGCAAAGAGTTTCCTGATGTGAAGTGGGACAAGGAATTGGTTGATGCGGCCACCGCGCGCATGGTCAACCGCCCCGCCACGCTGGACACGATTGTGGCCACGAATCTGCATGCCGACATCCTGAGCGACCTGGCCGCCGCACTTGCAGGCAGCCTGGGGATTGCACCGACTGGCAACATTGATCCCGAGCGCCGCTACCCCTCTATGTTCGAGCCGATCCACGGTTCGGCCTTCGACATTATGGGCAAGGGCCTGGCCAATCCAATCGGCACCTTCTGGTCCGTTGTGATGATGCTCGAACACCTGGGCGAACAGGCTGCGGCCAATCGCCTGATGAAGGCCATCGAAGCCGTAACAGCCAATCCTCGTCTGCACACGCGCGACCTCGGTGGTCTGGCCACGACCGCCCAAGTCACAGCCGCGATTTGCGAGCAGCTGAACTAACACCTCAGAGTTTGTCGGTTCCAAGGAAAATATCATGCATGCGCGTTACGAGTTACTCATCAAAGGCAACAGCCTGAGTTTTCGAGGTGGTTTTTTTGGTCTGTGCAATGTCGCACTGGTGACGGCAGAGGACGGTACGCGCATTCTCTTTGACACGGGACATTACTGTGTCAGAAAAGGTCTCATCAACGGTTTGAAAGAACGCGGTCTTGCACCCACGGATATTGATCTGGTGTTTCTCTCGCACCTGCATTTCGATCATTGTCAGAATCTGGACTTATTTAAGGGCGTACCCGTCGCGGTCGGTGAAACCGAGCTCGGCTATGCGCGCAACCCGCATCCGGATGATCTGTTTATCCCCTGGAAAATCCATGAATTACTGGCCGATTTTGATTTGCGCACGCTGCCCAAGCGGGGTGTGATCGCGCCTGGCATTGAACACTTCGAGGTTCCGGGTCACACGACAGGCTGCCAGGCGCTGCGATTTACCCAAGAGGACGGTCGCCGAGTCGTTCTAGCCGGTGATGCAGTCAAGTATCCCAAAGAGGTACTCGCTCAAGTCGGCGACATGTGTTTTGGTTCGACCGAGGACTCGCGCCGCTCGATCGCCGAGATCTGCGAGGGAACAGATATCGTGGTGCCCGGACATTTTCCCGAGATTTTCCGACGCAATGGGAACTGGATCTGGGACGAACCACCATCGATTGAATTGATTTTGCGCTAGATTCGCGGATTCCCGCTTCGTTCTCGGCTATGGGGTGGATGAATTCGTGACATAATTTTGGGAGGACAAACCACTCAAAAAGTAAATCAAAAATGTCTGAGTCTACGCAGCAAGAAAGTCTCCGAACCGGTCCTTTTGCCGGTCTCGTGGTTATCGAATTGGGCAACAGTGTTGCCGCGCCGTTTGCGGGTCAAATACTGGGTGAACTCGGTGCCCGGGTGATCAAAATTGAAAAATCCGACGGTGACGATGCTCGTCGCTGGGGTCCCCCATTCTGGGAGGGCGCCTCACCTTTTTTTCAGGCCCTGAATCGCAATAAAAAATCCGTGGTCTGCGATCTGCGTGATCCACAACAAATCGAAGAGCTCAAGCAATACATTTGCGAGCATGCCGATATCGTCATTCAAAACCTTCGCCCGGGTCATGTTGAAAAGCTGGGCCTGGATGCCACGAGTCTATTGGCCAGACAACCTCGTCTGATCTACTGCAATCTGGGTGCGTTTGGGAAAGTGGGACCGCTCAAGGACCGACCAGGTTACGACCCCCTGATGCAAGCGTTTGGCGGCATCATGAGTACGACGGGCGAGCCTGGACGTCCTGCCGTACGCGTCGGCGCCTCAATCGTTGACATGGGAACAGGCATGTGGGGGATCATTGGTATCCTGACTGCCCTGCTCGAACGGCAACAATCCGGCGTCGGCAAAGTCATCGACGTCTCACTTTATGAAACGGCAACCACCTGGGTCTCACTGCTTGCCGCACAATACCTTTCAAACGGTGAGGTCGCCGCCAAACAAGGCTCTGGTGCGTCGGGCATCGTTCCTTACAAAGGCTATATGACGAGTGATGGCGAACTCGTGATCGCCGCGGGCAGCGATGCGCTTTTCAAGGCGCTCTCCACAACAGTCGGCAAACCAGAGTGGGCGACTGATCCCCGTTTTATCGACAATCCGCGTCGCGTTGAAAACCAAACCGAGCTTTACGGGATGCTTGACGCCATTATTGCCACCCAACCTACCGACTATTGGGTCGAGCGACTTGAGGCAGCGGGCGTTCCCTGCGCGCCGGTTAACAATCTCGCGCAAATGGTTGCGCACCCTCAAACCCAGGCACTTGGCTTAATGCAAGACGTTCCTGGTACAGGCATGCGTTTTATCGGTTTGCCCATTAGTTTCGATGGCGTCAGACCCAAACCTTACGCCGCGCCACCCAAACTCGGCGAACACACTGAATTGATCTCCAAAAGGAAGGCAACATGAGTACTTTTCCCACTTACGAAACTATTGCAACTGAAATGGTGAGCACGCATGTGCTCAAAGTCACCCTGAACCGTCCTCAGGTCGGCAACGCGATCAACACGCAAACGGGTCACGACTTGCTGGATCTCTGGAACAGGCTGACGGCCGATGCGGGTGACGTACGCTGTATCGTATTGACGGGCGCGGGTGAAAAGATTTTCTGTGCCGGTGGTGACTTGAAAGAGCGCAACGGCATGACCAAGCGTCAATGGACGTTGCAGCACGAGTTATTCGAACGGATGTACTGGACGCTGGTGGATTTGCCGGTGCCTGTCATCGCGGCGGTCAATGGTCATGCGTATGCGGGAGGCCTGGAATTAGCGCTGTCGTGCGACTTTATCTACGCCAGCAATGCCGCGCGCTTTGCGCTGACCGAAGTCACGCTTGGCATCATGCCGGGCGCGGGTGGCACACAGAACTTGCCTCGCGCGATCGGCGAGCGCCGCGCCAAAGAGATCCTGATGACCGGCAAGCCCTTTACGGCGCTTCAAGCGAGCGAGTATGGCCTAATCAACGCCATACTGGAGCCGGGCGAAGTCTTGGGCAAAGCTATTGAAACGGCCGAGGTGATTGCGGGCAATGCCCCACTTTCAGTGCGCCAAATCAAGAAGTCTGTCCGCTATGGCGGTCAAATGGAATTGCGTACAGCGTTCCGTTTCGAAATCGAGGCTTACAACCACCTCATCGACACCGAAGACCGGATGGAAGGTGTCGCGGCATTCAACGAAAAGCGTAAAGCGAACTTCAAAGGCTGTTAAGCGGAGCATCACATGGCAAACCCAAAACAAAATATCACCATCGAGACAGGTGAGGACTACCCCGAGATCCGCGAAGGTGTCAAACGAGTCTGTGCGGATTTCCCTGGCTCGTATTGGCGAGGCCTTGAGGAAACTCTGGCCTACCCCACTGAATTCGTCCAGGCGTTGACCGCATCGGGTTATCTTGGCGCGTTGATCCCCGAAGAGTACGGTGGCAGCGGCATGCCTTTGCGCGCGGCGGCAGTGATTCTTGAAACGATTCACGCTTCGGGCTGCAATGCCGGTGCGTGCCACGCGCAGATGTACACCATGGGTACGGTCTTGCGTCACGGCAGCGAAGCGCAAAAGAAGAAATACCTGCCCGATATCGCCTCTGGAAAAGTACGTTTGCAGGCCTTTGGCGTCACCGAGCCCACTTCAGGCACGGACACCACCAAACTCAAAACACGTGCGGAGCGTCAAGGCGATCACTATGTCATCAATGGTCAAAAAGTATGGACCTCACGCGCACTGCATTCTGATTTGATGTTGTTACTCGCGCGTACAACGCCACTGGACCAATGCAAGAAAAAAAGCGATGGCTTGTCTGTGTTCCTGCTTGATATTCGTGATGGTCTGGGCAAGGGACTGGATATCCGTCCCCTCAAGGCCATGGTCAATCACCATGCGACTGAAGTGTTTTTCGACAACTTGAAAATTCCTGCCGACAATCTGATCGGCGAGGAAGGTAAAGGCTTTAAGTACATCCTCGACGGGATGAACGCCGAGCGCATTCTGGTTTCGGCCGAAGCGATTGGAGATGCGCGGTGGTTCGCCAAAACCGCTGTCGCTTACGTCAACGAACGTCGCGTTTTTGATCGTCCTATCGGTCAAAACCAGGCGGTGCAGTTCCCGATTGCGCGCGCCCATGCCGAAACAGAAGCGGCTGATCTGGTGTTGCGACGCGCGGCTGCGCTGTTTGATGCGGGCCTGCCCTGCGGTGACGAAGCCAACATGGGTAAATTGCTCGCGTCTGATGCCACCTGGCATGCGGCGGAAGCGTGCCTGCAATGCCATGGCGGCTTTGGTTATGCCAAGGAATACGATGTTGAGCGTAAATGGCGTGAAACACGACTATTCCAGATTGCGCCGATTTCCACCAATCTGGTGCTTTCCTATATCGGCGAACACATGCTGGGCATGCCACGCTCGTTTTAATCATTCAAAAATTCGTGCAGGAGACAAAGATGACAACAGGATTAACGCAGGCGCTCGCCGAGTTCGTCGCGAAGCCGACCTTTGGCGGTCAGGAGCAAGCCGCATACGCCGTCGCCAAAACTGGCTTTATCGATACCATTGCCACGATGATGGCGGGTCATCGCGAGCCAGTCGTCGAGATCGTGCGAAAGTTTTTTGAACAAGCCACAACACCCGCCGAGGCGCCCGTGCCCTTTTTGGGCACAATGCATCCCGCGGCTCAAGCGGCATTTATCAATGCGGTCGCAGGTCATGCGTTGGACTATGACGATGTCGCGATTTCAGGTCACCCCAGCACCGTTCTGGTTCCAGCTATTCTGGCCGAAGGGCACAGACTGAACAGTTCTGGACTGGACGCGGTACGCGCTTATATCGTCGGTTATGAGGTTTGGGCCGAGCTCGTGAGTCGCGAACCCGAGCAGTACCACTTGAAAGGCTGGCATCCCACTGGGGTATTCGGCGCGGTCGGTGCAGCGGCTGCTGTCGCCTATCTCAACAAACTTTCAGTCGATGACGCGCGCCAAGCACTCGCCATCTCAGCCAGGCTAGCGAGTGGTCTGGTCGCCAACTTTGGCACGATGACTAAACCTTTTCATGCGGGCCGCGCAGCCTCGCACGGTATTGACGCCGTGCGTTTATCCAAGCTCGGCATGACCTCGGCACCCGATATCTTTGAACACCCGGCGGGTTATTTGTTTGCGCTCTCCCTGTCGGGTCGTGCGGATCTCAAGCGTCCTGCCGACACCCTTGGAAAGACTTTAAGAATTCTGGATAGCGGCTTGTCAATCAAGCGCTACCCAGTGTGCTATTCGAGTCACCGCACCATCGACGGCGTGCTGGAGATTGTTGAACGTGAAAACCTCAAGGCTGACGACATTAGCCGGGTTCACCTGACAATCGGACCCGCTCAGGCTTCGATGTTGCGTAACAAACATCCCGTCACCGGTCTTGAGGCCAAGTTCAGCGCGCAGTTTGCCGTCGCCTCCGCGGTCGTCGCGCGTCAGGTCGGCTTGTCCCAATTGACGGACGAGTTTGCCACCCGTCCGGATGTATCCGAACTCTACGGCAAGGTCTCCATCACGACAGTGGATACCGCATGCCCGCTCGAGCCCGCCTTCGCTTTCACGGATCGGGTCGTCATCGAGACAAAAAGTGGTCAGAAGTTCGATTCTGGTGAAATCCGTTTCCCATTGGGCAATGCGAAAAATCCAATCGATGCCGCCGGTCTCAAGGCGAAATTCCTGGACTGCGTCGCGACTGGCAAAGCCGTCAATCCAGGGTTGCACGGTGCGGACGATGGGCTGTATGACCGCATTGCCAACCTTGACAGTCTCCCCAGTGTGCAAAGTCTCTTTGGGAAATAGAGCGCTGCACAGGCCGATGATGTAAAAAACGGAGTGTCATGCCCAACAGCGTCGTGTGGTTTAAAAAGGACTTACGAGTCCATGATCACGCCGCGCTGGCTGCCGCGGTTAAACGCGGTCGTGTCTGCTGCCTCTACATCATCGAACCCAGTCTCTGGCGCAGTCCGGACGCCTCGACCCAGCACTATGAATTCACCCTTGAAAGCCTGAGAGATCTCTATCTGGAGATCAAACGTCTGGGGGGGCTGCTGCATGTTGTCACCGGTGAAGCGGTGGAGGTCTTGCAGCGACTGCATGCTCTCATGCCGTTTGATGCGTTGTATTCACATCAGGAAACCGGCAATGCACTGAGTTATGCGCGGGATATCGCCGTGGGTAAATGGTGCCGGCAACAAGGCGTGACGTGGCATGAGCCCATACAGTTTGGCGTGGTCAGGCGACTGCGTGACAGAAATCTCTGGCAAGCGGCATGGGAAGAGCACATGCAGCAAGATTGCATTCCCGCGCCTGCGCAAATCGACGCGTTACCCTTGCCCTGGACTGAGCCCCGACCTCCTGGTGCGGCACAACTCGGCATTGATCCACTGAACCCTCCTCGCCGCCAGAAGGGGGGTCGCAAGATCGGCCTGGAAGTTCTGAATGATTTTTTAGATATCCGCAGCGAGCAATACCGGGGCGGGATCTCCTCGCCGCTCTCGGCCCCCACGGCATGCTCTCGCATATCCCCCTACTTTACTTACGGCTGCATCAGCATGCGTGAGGTTGTCCATGCGATGGTTGAGGTCATGGACAACGAGCCGTCCAGGGAGAGTCGAAAATCAAAGGGACTGCGGGCACTGATGAGCCGTTTGTACTGGCACTGTCACTTTATTCAAAAACTTGAGTCGGAACCCGAGCTTGAGTATCAGAATGTTCACCGGGGCTACGATGGCCTGCGTGAAAACGACTGGAACGAGGCGCATTTTTCCGCGCTCACCGAGGCGCGTACAGGCTGGCCACTGGTGGACGCCTGCGTACTGATGCTCAAAGACACCGGGTGGATCAATTTCCGAATGCGCGCGATGATCGTCTCGACCGCGGCCTACCCGCTCTGGCTGCACTGGAGAGGCGTCGGCCAATGGCTGGCTCGACATTTTCTAGACTACGAACCCGGTATTCACTGGAGTCAGATGCAAATGCAGGCTGGCACGACGGGTATCAATATCCCGCGCATCTACAACCCGATTAAGCAAGCCCGCGACCACGATCCAAACGGCGTATTTGTGCGTCGCTGGATCCCCGCGCTTAGACGGGTGCCTAATACGTGGCTGTTTGAACCTTGGCATTTAACGCCTGAGATGCAGGAACAATTTGGTATCCCTGCTGACAACAGGCTGCCAGTCCCTGTTGTGGATCTGGAAGCCGCTACACGTGAGTCCAAGCGTCGTCTGTATGATCGACGCAGTGACGCTGAGGTCAAGGCAGGAAAAAAAGCGGTCATAGAAAAACACGCCTCCCGCAAGCGCTCAGGTCAACCGCAGACCGCGAGCCGCAGACGTTCTCGCACTGCGCCACAGGCCACACCACACACGCCCCCACCCACTCAGCACGCATTGGATTTTTCATGACATCTCCCTCTCCCATGCGTGGACGTAAAAAATCAGACCTGCCAAGCAAAGTCTGTCAGCGGTGCGCCCGACCGTTCACGTGGCGAAAAAAATGGGAACGCGACTGGGAAAACGTGAAGTTTTGTTCAGACCGTTGTCGAACATCTTCCGGAGCATCCAAGTGAGCACCTTGATTTATTGGTTTCGAAACGATCTCAGACTGATCGATTCTCCGGCACTGAATAAAGCCTGTCGTGAAGCCACGCATCTGATCCCGGTCTACGTACTGGCGCCCGAGCACACCACCACACGCTGGGGATTTGAACGCGAAAGTACGCACCGAAAACAGTATCTGACCGAAACGCTCGCCGCACTGGATGCGCAATGTCGCGAACTTGGAAGTCGACTACTGGTGCTTCAGGGCGAGGCATTCACCACCCTCGTCGCACTTGCCCAGTCCACCCAGGCAGCGGGCATCATCTGCGAGCAAATCGCCGCACCCGAGGAGCAAGCCGAAGTCGAACAACTCAAGGCGCGCGGCATCCAGGTCCAGTCTCTCTGGCAGTCGACGATGATCGAGCCTGCCGCAATGCCCTTCACTCCACAGCAGATGCCCGATATGTTTACGCAGTTCAGGCAAAAGCTGGAAGCCAAAGGGCTGCGCGCAAGAAAAACCGTGTCGCGTCCCCAGCGCTTGCCCAGTCTGCCTGAGAACTTGCAGGTGGAAAGTGTCTGTCTGAAGCAACGACTCGCTCAACTGCGCTCGCAATCAACAGAAATGGGGCGCACGCTCGCAGGGACTGCTCATGGCCTTGAACACCTGAATCACTACTTCGCGGACGAACTGCCTCACACCTACAAGCAGACTCGTAATCAACTCTCCGGTACAGATTACTCTACGAGCTTTTCGACGTGGTTAGCCACAGGTGCGCTTTCCGCGCCGATCATTGTTGAAAGGCTCACCCAATATGAAGCCACCCGAGGCGCCAACGACGGCACCTACTGGATCTGGTTTGAACTGGTGTGGCGGGATTATTTTCGTTTCTTGCATCTCAAGTATGGTCGAGCACTTTACTTGCGCGAGGGCCTGCGTAAGTCTGGTAGCACTCCTGACGCAACGGTTCTTGCTGAGCCTACAAAGGGCATTGCTCAGAAACTTTTTGAACAATGGATGCAGGGCAGAACCAAAAATGCCCTAGTCAATGCAGGGATGCACGAACTCTCTGCCACAGGGAAGATGTCAAATCGCATGAGACAGATCGTGGCGAGCTATTTGATTTACGACCTGCGAATAGACTGGAGAGCGGGCGCAGCCTGGTTTGAATCGCAACTTCTCGATTACGACGTTTACAGCAATCAGGGTAACTGGCTCTATATCGCAGGATTGGGCACCGACCCGAGGGGTGGTCGTCGCATGAATATGGAAAAACAAGCGCTGGAGCATGACCCCAAAGGTCTCTATCGCAAACAATGGGCATAGAAATGACAACGCTTCGCTTGGTATTGGGTGATCAGCTAAACCCCACGCACAGTTGGTTTTCAGCTGTCGACTCAAATGTTGTCTACACCTTGATGGAGATGCGTCAAGAAACCGACTATGTGGTGCACCATGCGCAAAAGGTGCTTGCTATTTTCGCTGGCATGCGCGATCTGGCTGCTCTGCTTGAGTCACAGGGACATCGTGTGCACTATTTGAGGATTGATGACCCGAACAATACGCAATCCCTGACGCTCAACCTCGAAAAAATCATCAAGCACTACAAATGCACACGGTTTGAATATCAACAACCGGACGAGTGGCGCTTGGATGCACAACTAGAAACCTTTGCCCAAAAGCAAAAAATCGATGTCGAGATGTGCGAAAGCGAACACTTTTACACGACCCGTCATGAGGCTGGAACGTTATTCAAAGGACAGAAAAGCTGGTTGATGGAGCGTTTTTATCGGCAGATGCGGACTAAACATCACGTCCTCATGCTGGATGCCAAACGACCTGTCGAGGGACAATGGAACTTTGATCATGAGAATCGCAAGCGCTGGACCGGCACACCTCCAGAACCCAAAGATCAACGCGCTCAACACGATCACTCTGCCTTGTGGACAGTGATTGAAAAAGCGGGCGTTCAAACAATGGGGACACCACATGCATCAGAGTTTGCCTGGCCCCTGAACCGTCAAGAGGCGCTCGCGGACCTGGACCGTTTCATCAAACATGTTTTACCGAATTTTGGTGACTTTCAAGACGCCATGAGTACTGGACACTGGCGTATGTTTCATTCACTCTTGTCCTTTGCGCTCAACACCAAGATGCTCAAACCACAAGAAGTGGTCAGTCGCGCTGAACAAGCCTGGCAAGCAGGCAAAGTTTCGATCGCCACAGCCGAGGGCTTTATCAGACAAATACTCGGCTGGCGCGAATACATCCGAGGTATTTACTGGCACCACATGCCGGGCTATGACCAACACAATACATTTCAGCACTCAACGCCCCTGCCAGAGTGGTTTTGGACTGGCAAGACAAAGATGAACTGTCTCTCCGCCTCCATTGGTCAGTCCCTGGAGCATGCCTATGGACACCACATTCAGCGCTTGATGGTCATTGGTAATTTTTCCTTGCTTGCCGGTCTGGATCCTGCGGCCCTGCATCGCTGGTACCTGGGAATTTATATTGATGCATTCGAATGGGTCGAGCTGCCCAACGTAATTGGAATGAGCCAATTTGCCGATGATGGGCTACTGGCAACCAAACCTTATGTCTCAAGCGCGGCCTATGTCGATCGCATGAGTGACTACTGCAAAGGCTGTCACTACGACAAAAAACAACGGGAAGGAGAACGTGCCTGTCCCTACAACGCCTTGTATTGGGACTTTTTTATCCGGCACGAGAAAAAACTGTCCAAGAACTTCAGACTTGGAATGGTGTATAGAAACATTGAAAAAATGGATGCCTCCGCGATCGAATCCTTGCAACAAAAGGCAAGCGAGATCAAGGCATCGCTAGACAGCTATTGAGTCACGCGCGTGAGAGTTGGTCAATGGCGCAGGCCATTTGAATATCCCGCGCAGAAAGACCGCTCGCATCGTGTGTGGTCAGTACGATGGACACTTTGTTATACACGTTTGACCACTCGGGGTGATGGTCAAATTTCTCCGCCAGAAGCGCTACACGGGCCATAAAAGCGAAAGCTTGACTGAAATCTTTGAAAACAAAATCGCGACGCAAGCTTCCGCCTTTTGCTGGCTCGTAGTGCCAGTCGGGGCATGTTGCACAAGCAGCTTTGAGTTCATCAGACTCCAGACGGGTGATGCTCATCTCGTGTCGTCCTCAGGATATTTCAGAATTGGAAGCTGCGGGCTCGCGAGGCAGCATGGTCACAACCAACGCTGTACAGGCCGCAAATCCCGCCATCACCATCAGCATGACATCGAAGCCCAGGCTCTTGACCGTGGGTCCGAGAGCCCATACCGCGACCGAACTGATACCAAGGGAAACGGCCAGGCGGATCCCAGCCACCCTGGACCGCATGCGATCATCGACGTAGCGCACGACCATCACATCCACAAATGGGATGGCGCCAAAGATAAACACCATCACACCGAGCAGCGCGGCAAACAACCACCAGCCCTGAGCGTGGGACGCAAGCAAGAAAAGAGGAATCTGCAATAAGACAATACTCAGAAACAGAGGGCGCACCGCGAAGCGATCGAGCAACTTGCCAACGATCACTTGCATGAGTGAGGCCACGACGTAAATCAGCGCAAGCATGATACCGAGCGTTGCGGGATCTTCGACGATACCTTTAAAACGCTCCAGCAAGAGCTGTCCGTTGCCGTTGGTTGTGAAGTTAAACAACACACTCCCTGTTGCCGCACTCACCGTCATCACGGCCAAGGCGCGCGCGACCATCGCGGGAGGAAACTGCACCTTGTTGCTCGTCTTGCGTTTGGCAGGCGCCTCAGGCTCAGCGGGACAGACATAGGCAAACCAGATCCCGCAGCCAATCGAAAGCAACGCGGGAATCGCAAACGCAGCACGCCATCCCAGCCACTTGATCAAAAATCCACTCACGACCGCAGCAAGCGCGACACCCAGATTACCCGCCAGTCCATTGATGCCAATGGCGTAGCCTGGATTTGCAGATTTTTGCACCAGAAAAGGAATGCCCACCGGGTGGTAGATCGAAGCAAACGCTCCCACTAAAGTCAGCGCAACAGCAAGTTGCCAGGCATTTTGGCTCATGGCGGCGATCAGGGTTGATACGCCAATGCCAACAAAAAACACCACCATCATGCGGCGACGTCCCCAGAGATCACCGAGACGCCCGGATGGAATGGATCCGAGACCAAACAGCACGAAAGCCCCAACCCCGTAAGGCATGAGATCCTCCCAGCTGTCGAACCCGAAATCGATGGCGATCACACCAACCGATGCCGCAAAGATCAATAAGAACATGTGGTCAAGACCGTGTCCGACATTAAGTAGCAATCTTACGATCAGCGAGTGGTCTTTTGTTTGAGTGGATGCGTCTGCTGCGCTCATCTTATACAAACTCCGTCAATCCTTTAATCACACTTCAGGCACGACCGATAATCGAAGCGGTCAACATCAGTTCCTCGAGCAAGGCCAGTGACACCTTTCCTGAAACCGAATAAGGATCCAGCTCTGGTTGCTCGGAGTACTTCAAGACAATCGACGTATTGAGCTTGGTGAGATTCACCTGTCCCATTGTCCAGCCACCAAAACGTCTCTCAGTGATTTCTTCATAATGAAGCAAGACCACATCTTTGTGACGCGGGTCGCGCAAAATATGGTTGTACAGCTCATTGACTTGTCTGCGCCCCCCTTCGATCGCCTGCAGATAGATCCCGCCGCCGTAGCAAAGAATACCCGTGATGCCGTGAGAGATATTGTGCTGCCGTGCGGAGTCCAGGATCGAGTCCGTCACCTCATGCGCGTTTGGATCAAGTGCGCGACTGACATATAGCAAACGTACCAACATGACTAGACCTCTCGAGGAATCAGGGACAAGAACTCACGACGCAGATTGGCGTCTTTCAAAAAAGCGCCGCGCATAACGGAATTGATCATACGACTATCCATGTCCTTGACGCCACGCCAGGACATGCAATAGTGCGTCGCGCTCATGACGACCGCCAAGCCATCCGGCTGGGTTTTTTCCTGTATTAGATCAGCGAGCTGGACAACGGCTTCTTCTTGGATCTGGGGACGACTCATGATCCAGTCGGCTAACCGGGCATATTTGGACAAACCAATCACATTGGTATGCTCATTGGGCATCACACCAATCCAAACCTTGCCAATGACGGGGCAGAAATGATGGCTGCAAGCGCTGCGCACAGTGATCGGTCCTACGATCATCAACTCGCTCAGATGCTCGACGTTGGGAAACTCGGTGATGGGAGGTTGCGCACGATAACGCCCACCGAACACTTCATGCAGATACATTTTGGCCACGCGTCGAGCCGTGTCGTTGGTGTTGTGATCGGATACGGTGTCGATCACCAAACTTTCCAGCACACCTTTCATCTTGCTCTCGACTTCATCGAGCAGCAGACCAAGCTCATCTGGCTCAATGAAATCGGAAATATTGTCGTTTGCATGAAAACGCTTGCGTGCGTCTTTTAGTCGTTTTCGGATCACCACCGAAATCGGTGTACCTTTTTCTGGGTCTGGAGAATTCATATTTGGGCGTTGAATCGCGGTGTCTCTTTATTGATTGGTAAAAGGATCAAACTTAAGCACTACTTAAATTAAGCACTACTTGATCCGACGTTGAATGGCTGGGCGAATGCGAAGAAACCCAACATAACACTTTTCTAAAAACCAGATACCGGGAGGATGGGCAAAAAGAGTGCCCAACCATCGCCAATACTTCAAACTTAACCAGAGCTCGACAAAAGCCGACGCGCCACTTTTAAGCGTACCATCCGCTGCTCGCACATGAAATCGCGCCATCGCCTGCTGGCAACTCAAATCAGTCGCCACTTGGCCGTCCGAAGTCTGACTCACATCCTGCCAGCGGATCAGATCGGCACCGGTACTATTTTTATAAAAGCCGATTTCCCGCCTACAAAGCGGACACGATCCATCGTAATACACCGTGACCCGATTATCTGTATTCATCATAACCACTTCTGCATGAAAAGTGCCTGCCCAGTCTCGGGATTTAAAGAGTATTGCTCAAAACCATTACGCGTGTAAGCCCGAAGTGCCTGGACGTTGCCACTCAAGACCTCGAGCGTGACTTTGCAGCAACCCAGTGCCCGCGCGTGCTGCTCCAACGCTTTGAGTAAAGACTGGCCAACACCTTGACCCCGACATTCAGGCGCGACGGCGATGTCATGGATATTCATGAGCGGACGCGCTTTAAAGGTTGAGTAGCCGGGCAAGGCATTCAAGAGTCCAACGGGCTGACCATCCTTGAAGGCGAGCCAGCTGATGGCGCCCGGTATTTTCGCCAGGTCGTCACACAAGCGCAGACGTGTGTCACTCGGCAAAGGGTCTCCACCCCCCATCGGATCGCGCGCATACATATCCAGCATGGACAGCAACGCCTGTCGATCACTGGGATCGAGATAATCCACGACTTTAACGGTAATGTTGCACTGCATATAACGCGCTCCCAAAGACTGGTGCAGACCGATCGGCCTCCCACCGCTTGTCCGATGGTATAACAACTCGTTTGCAGACCCAAATTGAAGGTGCACGATGTCAGATTCCCTGCCGCTCGATGGCATACGCGTAGTTGAATTCACACATATGGTCATGGGACCAACTTGTGGCATGATCCTCGGGGATCTGGGCGCGGAAGTGATTAAAGTTGAACCCCTCGCAGGTGACAACACACGCAAACTTCTTGGCTCGGGCTCGGGCTTTTTCCCGATGTTCAACCGCAATAAGAAAAGCATTGCGGTCGATGTCAAAAAACCCGAGGGTCGGGAAATTGTCCTCAAACTCTTAGGCACAGCCGATGTGTTCAGTGAAAACTTCAAAAGTGGCACGATGGACAAGCTCGGCTTTGGCTACGAAGCGCTTTCCAAGCTCAATCCTGGCTTGATCTACGTTTCCCACAAAGGCTTTTTACCCGGACCCTATGAGCATAGAACCGCACTCGACGAGGTGGTTCAAATGATGGGGGGACTTGCCTACATGACTGGTCCTGTCGGACAACCTCTGCGCGCGGGCGCAAGCGTCAACGACATTATGGGCGGGATGTTTGGCGCGATCGGTGTGCTGGCCTCTCTGCAAAAGCGTCACCGCACGGGCAAAGGCCAAGAGGTGGCGAGCGCCTTGTTCGAGAACAATGTGTTTCTCGTCGCTCAGCACATGATGCAATTTGCCGTCACTGGAGCCCCCGCCAATCCAATGCCCAACAGACTGAGTGCCTGGGCGGTTTACGATGTCTTTACCGTTAAAGACGGAGAGCAGATATTTTTATCCGCCGTGAGCGATACGCAATGGGCAATCCTGTGCGAGGAGTTCGGTTTTGATGATCTCAAACTGGACGACAGGCTCGTCACCAATAACGATCGCGTCAAAGCGCGCGGCTGGCTGATTCCGATTTTGCGGGAAAGGTTTGGCGGACTGAGTGCAAAAGAACTCAGCAGTCGTTTTGAAAAATGCGGTCTGCCTTATGCGCCGATCACACGACCGCACGATTTATTCGATGACCCGCACTTGCTTGCGACTGGAGGTCTCGCCCCGGTCACGATTGCAGCCGACAATACGGGAGCCGGGCGTGAAATCGAAACGCGCGTGGCCCTGCTGCCGATCGCACTCGAAGGTGAGCGACTAAAAGTCCGCAAAGCGCCCCCAAAAATCGGTGCGGACACTGTCGAGTTATTACAAAGTATCGGGTATACCCAAAATGAAATTTCAGCCCTCAAAGACAATGGAGTCGTCACATGGAACTAAACCTCAGCCATAAGCATGTGCTGATTACGGGTGGCAGCAGAGGAATAGGTTTGGCTTGCGCCAAGGTATTTCTCGAAGAAGGCTGCAAAGTCAGTCTGGTCTCGCGCGATCCGTCAAACCTCGAGAAAGCTAAAACATTGCTCTCAACTCAAGTATCGGGCAGTCAGGATCGGATCGCGCTTTTTTCTGCTGAGCTTCAACACGCAGACTCTGCCGAACGCTCTCTGAACGAGGCTGAAAAAACATTCGGGCCAGTCGATGTGCTGGTGAACTCTGCCGGTGCGGCCAAACGCACCCCGGCTGAAAATCTCTCCCCCTCTTTCTTCAGAGAAGCCATGGAGGCCAAATTTTTCACTTATATCAACATGATCGACCCTGTGATCAAGCGTATGGGTGCGCGTGGCGAGGGGGTGATTGTGAACGTGGTCGGCGCAGGCGGCAAAGTCCCCAGCACCGTCCACATCGCGGGAGGCAGCGCCAATGCGGCGCTCATGCTCACGACCGCAGGCCTGGCAGTCGCCTACGGGCCCAAAGGTGTGCGCATCAATGCTGTGAATCCGTCCGGCACGCTGACCGATCGCCTGGTAGAGGGCTTAAAAGTCAATGCCGAGCACGAAAAAATCAGTCCCGAAGAAGTCCTCAAACGCATGACCTCGCAAGTCCCGATGGGCAGACTCGCCAGCCCCGAAGAAGTCGCCGATACAGTGGTTTACCTTGCTTCCAACCGGGCAAGTTATGTCACGGGTACTGTCATCACCATGGACGGCGCAGCACATCCCGTCGTGGTGTAAAGCCCTCAGGCACGCGTCATCTCAAGATATTGTCTGATGATGTCTTGATAAGACGCGTCCGCCTGGAGCCCCAGTCGATGCGTGCGCTGGCAATCAAAGCGTGATGGCCAGCCTCCCACGATGCGTTTAATCTGCTCGTCAGGCTCGACAGACACAAGACTGGCGACTTGTTCTCCAGCCACCTCTTTCAATGCTTGCAACATCTCGCCGACCGTCACCGTCAAGGCGGGTAAATTCAACGCGGTCCGTCCTCCAAACGCTTCCCGAGAAGCCTCCACCACAGCAAGAACACCCTGGATGGACGTCAAGGGTGAAGACAGTGCGACTGCCGTATCCAGGCTGACAGGGCAGCGCGTCGGGACCCCTGCAAGCGGTTCACGCACAATTCCAGACAAAAAACTGGAAGCCGCACCATTTGGACGACCAGGTCGCACCGATACGGTCATTAATCGCGCCACCCGACCGTCAATAAATCCTTTGCGTGTGTAATCAGCAATCAGCTGTTCGCAAATGAATTTGTGTATGCCATAGCTGGATTGTGGTGTCGGCAAGGTCGTGTCTGTGACCACCGCAGGCATGGGAATCGCTGCATCTGAACCGAATACCGCCACAGAACTGGCAAAGAACAGCAGAGGGGCACGACCTGTGCGCGCGTGCTGTGCGCGCAATCCCTCAAGCACAGCGCGTGTGGCATCGAGATTGGAACGCAAGCCCAATTCAAAGTCAGCCTCGCATTCGCCAGACACGGCCGAAGCCAGATGGAACACCGCATCGAAATCTTGTTTGAACAACTCGGGCAATCGCAGCAGCAAATCTCCGCCGTCAATACGCACCTTGGAATGCGTCACGATCTCTGGGCGCACCGGGGCGACTAAATCAGTCAACGTCAACGTTCTCAGCGTCTGATCTCTTAGATGATCGCGCTCCAAAATAGTACGTGCAAGTAACGTGCCAAGAAAACCCGCTCCACCGGTGATCAGAATATTCATTTTTACCAAGAGGCCTTGAAGTGTTGACGTAAATCCTCGATCGCTTCCTCTGAAAGAGGCTGTGCCTGACAACCGCCTCGCAACCAGAGACGAGCGGTTTCCTCAAGCTCCTCGAGCACAGCCATGGCGGCAGTCAGGTGCGTCGCCCAGACCTGCGGTCCCAGTCGGTCGCACATGACTGCCCGCAGACTAAGCCCTCGCTGCAGGTAAGTGTCGATCAACTGCGCAACGTGGTCTGCGACCCGCGCATCTCCCGGCCTGAAGTAAGGAACAAGCGGCACATGTCCGACTTTCATGACGTAATAAGGCGTCAGAGGTGGAACAATGTCTTGTTGGCTCCACACACCTCTGAGCGTCAAATCCACCAACCAGGATGAGTGCGTATGAATGACACAGTTGGCCTCGGGCGCATGCTGGTATATGCGCCGATGTAAAGACAGTGTTTTGCTGGCACGATCGCCCGCAAGCTGTTCGCCCCGCGCATCGACAAGCGCCAGTTTTTCAGGCTCCAAAAATCCAAGACAGGCATCTGTTGGGGTAATGAGAAAACCTCCCGCCTCACCCGGCAATTTCACGCTGATGTTACCGGTCGTACCATGCACGTATCCGCGCTCAAACAAGCTGCGTCCGGCGCGGCATACCTCTTGGCGCAAATGAACCTCCAAGGATGATGGTGACTGACTCATTGAGGATGCATCCTGTTGAAGGCCTGAGTGAAAAAATCAGTTTGTCCGAAATTACCGGATTTCAACGCCACATGAATCCGTTTGCCTGAAAGGTGCGTCAGTCCTGCGCACCAGGGTACGCCGGGATCGATTTGAGGTCCAATCTGAAGCTGAGTCATGCCCAAAGCCTGCACCACCGCGCCCGATGTTTCACCACCCGCGACAATCAACTGCCCCACACCGGCTTCGACCAAACCTTGGGCGATCCGGGCCAGCACGGTTTCAACCATCGCACCCGCCTGCTCGACGCCCAGATGATGCTGTACTGTTTGTAAAACCTCAGGAGCGGCCGTTGAGTAAATCAAAATCGGCTGATCGCCAAGTTTAGGATGCGCCCAATCCAATGCGCGTTTAACCTCAACGTCGATGGCCGCGAGTCCCTCGCCCAAGGCCAGCGGATCAATCCTATAGCTCTGACCACCTTTTGCCACAAAGTCTGCCACCTGCGCCTGGGTCGCCCGCGAACAGCTTCCGGACAAAATGGCTCGCGGGCCAGAGGCTGGTGGCAACAGAGCTGCTTGAGAATTAGGCTCAATTGAAAAGTTGGCGGGTAAACCGATGGCTACGCCAGAACCTGCCGTCACCAGCGGCAACTCGGCAAGCGCTGGAGCCAGACGATATAAATCCGCATTGCTGATGGCGTCGACGATCCCGATACCGATCCCCTGCTGTCTCAACTCGGCGATGCGCGCACGGATGGCATCGGCGCCTTGTGCGACCACAGCATAATCAATCAGACCCACTGAATGACTGGTCTGTGGTGCCAATACGCGCAACAGATTGGGATCCTTCATGGGTGTGAGCGGATGATTTTGCATGCCACTCTCATTGAGCAACACATCTCCTACGAATAAATGACCTTTGAAAACCGTGCGCCCCACATCGGGGAAAGCGGGTGTCGCAATCGTAAAGTCCGCGCCCAGCGCGCGCATCAAGGCGTCGATCACGGGACCAATATTGCCCTGCGCAGTCGAATCAAAAGTTGAACAGTATTTGAAATAAATCTGTTTGGCGCCCTGTTCTCGCAACCAGGTGCAAGCATCCAGAGATTGCTTGACGGCTTCGCCAGGCGGGATTGTTCGACTTTTTAAAGAAACCACTACGGCATCAATCGCTAAGTCTACGGGCGAATCAGGCACTCCAATCGTCTGCAAGACTCGCATTCCCGCGCGCACCAGATTGTTTGCCAAATCGGTGGCGCCTGTAAAGTCATCGGCAATGCATCCCAGCAACACCTGCTTCATTATGATTTGTCCATCCGAAAATAACCCAGCCCACTGGGTACACTCGAAATTATATGCCTGCGTCCTGAGGGTTTCTCTCCATGCGCGAAGCCACTACACTGAACCGGAGCCCGATTGCGGGGTTCGCCTTTTTAAGAGGTTAATCATCGTGAACACCTTTTCAACAGTTCGCTTCGGCCAGGCAGCGACGCCTTTTGGACCTGGTCTGATTGGCTGGACAGAGCAAGGCGTTGTGATGCTGCACTTATTGCAATCAGACGATCTCCGTGCTCACAAGATCTTGGCGCAACAGTATCCGGAAAGCACCCTGCAACGCGATGATTCGCAAGCCGGCAAACTCCTCGAGCAAGCCTTCAAACAGCCTCATCCGGTTACAAATCCGTCAACACTCAAATTGTTTTTAAACGGCAGCCCGTTCCAACTCAAAGTCTGGCAAGCATTACAAGACATTCCCTTCGGAAAAGTCCGCACCTATGGCGAACTGGCCGACTCAATCGGTCATCCCGGCGCGGCGCGGGCGGTTGGCACCGCACTGGCCGCCAATCAGCTGGCTTTTCTTGTCCCTTGCCACCGTGTCATTCGGGCCTCGGGAGAAAGTGGTCAATACCGCTGGGGAGCGGAGCGAAAAGCGCGCATGCTTGAATGGGAAGCCCGCCAACTTGCGGACTCGAACGCCGCCCGTTAGCATTTGGTGACTATTTCACACAAACAAGGACACAGACACATGAGTCAGCTGTTTACGCCCACCAAGATCGGTCCTCTTACGCTATCGAATCGTATTGTCATCGCGCCGATGTGCCAATACTCCGCGGAACATGGCAAAACGACCGACTGGCACACGATCCATCTGGGCCATATGGCGCTCTCCGGTGCGGGTTTACTGATTATCGAAGCCACGGCCGTAGAGGATATCGGACGCATTACTCATGGGTGCGTGGGTCTGTATTCTGACGAAACAGAAGCCGCGCTCAAAAAAACGATCGATGCGGTGCGGCAATACGCCTCCATGCCCATCATGATTCAGCTCGCCCATGCGGGTCGTAAAGGGTCGAGCGCCCGCCCCTGGGAGGGTGGTCAGCTGATCGCGCAAAAAGATGGCGGCTGGCAGCCCGTCGGCCCCTCTGCGATTCCCCAGCTTCCCACAGAGACGCCCCCACTGGCGCTGGACAAAGCCGGTCTGGTCCGCATTCGCGAAGCGTTTGTCGAATCCGCCAAACGCGCAATCCGCATCGGTTTTGATGGCATTGAGCTGCATGGCGCGCACGGCTATCTCTTGCACCAGTTTTTGTCACCCATCGCCAATCAACGCACGGACGAGTACGGCGGCTCACTGGCCAATCGTATGCGCTTCCCGCTCGAAGTATTCGACGCAGTGCGTGCCGTCACTCCTAAATCAATCAGCCTGGGCATCCGCATCTCAGCCACGGATTGGGCCGAGGGTGGCTGGACACCGGAGGAAAGCGTCGAGTTTTGCAACCTCTTGAAAGCGAGGGGCTGTGACTTTATCGATGTCTCAAGCGGTGGCGTGTCGCATCAGCAAAAAATCCCCTTGGGCCCTAAATATCAGGTGCCTCTGGCCACCACGATCAAAAAAGGGACGGGACTTCCCACGATGACGGTCGGACTGATCACCGAGGCCAAAGAGGCCGAAGAGATTATTGCGACCGGCGAAGCCGACATGGTCGCGCTGGCCCGCGGCATGTTGTATGACCCGCGTTGGCCCTGGCATGCCGCAGCAGAGTTGGGTGCCTCGATTCAGGCACCCAAGCAATACTGGCGTTCACAACCACGCGGACTGACGACACTGTTCGGTGATGCGAAAACGGGCGGGCGTTAATCCCGAAAATTATTGAACTGCAGGGGAAGTGGTACGTCCACTTTTTTCAATAACGCGATGGCTTCCTGGAGGTCATCGCGTTTTTTACCAGTCACGCGTAACTTTTCACCCGTAATCTGTGTCTCGACCTTAAGTTTGGCTTCTTTCATCGCCGAGATCAGTTTTTTAGAGATCGGTTGCTCAATCCCCTGTTTGATCGTGATTTTCTGACGCGCGCCACCCAGATTTTCAAGGGGATCAGCCACGTCCATGGAGCGTACGTCAATGCCTCGGGCACTCAGGCGGCTACGCAAAATATCCAGCATCTGCTTGAGCTGAAACGCGCTGGAGGCAACCTGCGTCACGACAAAGCCCTCAAGCTCAAACTTGGCGTCCGTACCCTTAAAGTCAAAACGGGTCGACAGCTCGCGATTGGCTTGATCGACAGCGTTGGTCAGCTCGTGTTTATCGACTTCAGAAACCACATCAAAAGAAGGCATAGCGAAATCCTGACAGAAGTGAGAAGTTCATTTTAGAATACATCGACCTCAGACAAGCAGGAAGACCAGCATGGCAGACTGTACTGGCGTCATCAGCCAGATGTTCATATACCCAGTAAAGTCGTGTGCGGGGATTGAAATCTCTGAAGCGACCCTCACACCTGCGGGCCTGACACACGACCGAGAGTGGCTTATCGTGGATCAGGACGGCCAGTTCCTGACACAACGCCAGATTCCCCACATGGTGTGGATCACCCCCAGGCTGACCTCAGAAGCCCTTTATCTGAGCGCACCCGGTCAAACCGAACTTAGAGTGGCCTTCGATCAAAAAAGCACGCCCAGACAAGTGACTATCTGGCGCGACACTCTGATGGGCGACGACATGGGAGACGAGGCGGCTGCTTGGCTCGATACCTTTTTGGCGGTCCCGGGCAAACAATACCGACTGATCCGTTTCTCCCCCACGGCGAGCCGAATTTCCTCCAGAGAATGGACGGGCGACATTGCGGCGCACAATATGTTCAGCGACGGTTTTGCGCTACTCGTCGTCACGCAACGGTCTCTGGACGTTTTCAATGAACGGCTGATGGAACGGGGTTTTGATGCCGTTGATATGCTGCGCTTTAGACCGAATCTCGTTCTCGAAGGGCTCGATGCACATTCGGAGGACGAACTCTCGGAATTATTACTTCATACCGAGCAGGGCGTGATTGATCTCAAGCTGGTCAAGCCTTGTCCACGCTGCCCGATTCC
>JACCDZ011087913.1_pt1 | contig 42990 bp, 49 predicted proteins | sample 7449551 | NCBI WGS metagenome assembly JACCDZ01 (sample SAMN15323452, study PRJNA562643) | freshwater metagenome | isolation source: river surface water | place: USA:Blue River Watershed | collected 2017-08-18
AGTGGTGGGAGTTTTCTGCTGATCAATTTGAGCCTGGAGAGCGTCGCAAATTTCTTGCACCTTCTCCTCGCCAAATTTTTCCTTCAGCCAATCAATGACAATTTCAGGCGTAAGATCCGCGTAGGGAATCATTTCATCTTCATCGGGAGCTTCAAGCCCGAGACTGCCATATGCAGACGAACGATAAGCGCCATCAAAAGCTTCAATGGTGTAGTGAACAGTCATGACGATTCCGTCAGAAAGGGCTCGCTCCATCTGAGCGATGTTCCAAGTGAATTCAGTGGCCATGATCAATCAATTAGTCTTAGTTAGTTTAAGCGATGAAAAAGAAAAGGGACGGTGGAATGCCGCCCCTTGTTTTTTTTAGTGAGTAAAACTACTAACTCAAGCGATAGGTCACGAACGTATTCGCTGCTGTACGCCGTGAGGCAAAGCGACCAGATGCGCCAGCCGCAACAGTGGTGCTGCCAACAATGGTGTGACCAGTGCCCGCACCGATGGTGCAGGTGCCGGAGCCCGTATTGATCACAGACCATTCAAAGGTCATGTTGGTGTAGATGCCGTTGAAGCCACCCTCGGTAAGGGTTCCGGTGGGGAGGGTGAGTGTGGCAGCAGCACCGGTGTATTGGATGATGCCAGTCTTTAGCTCAGCAATAGTGAGGGTTGCAGCAGCGCTCTTACTGGTGACATCGGGCTGGTTGTAGGCAATTACCCGGTCGTTGGTGATGCGGAGGGCTTCGGTGGGCGAGGAGGCGCCGTCCAAGGTAGTGCTCAGTACGATCCTGCCCGGCATGTCGTTAGCGCCACCACCGGTAACAGCTCCATCTACTTCGGCTTTAATTCGTGCTGCAACATTGTCGTAATTAGAACCGTTGTAGCCAGCAAACTTAATATCACCTAAAACGTCGCCTGCAATAACAACTGTTGGTGAAGCCGTAGTCCCTCTTGACTTTGCAAAGTTAAAAGAAGGAGTCCCGCCATCATCTGTAGATCTTGTTAGCGAAATGTGTGCATTTGTTGTGCCAACGGCTTGAATGATTCCGGTTGCTGTTCCGTAGGCAGTGCTAGTAGACGTGCCAACTAACAACCTGCCGGAGCTGTCAATGCGGGCGCGTTCGTCAGTGCTGCCTTGCTTAAAAATAATTGCGTTTGTTGACGCGCCAGACTGAATAGTTATTGGATAGCCAGAGAAGAAGCGCGTGCCAACGGTAGCCCTTGTGTCATAGGCAAGATCTACACCACCGTAAACAGTTGAGCCTGTGTTAAGGGTAAAGTTAAGAGCGCCAGTGGTTCCAGTGGTACCTGCTTTAATTTTTAGTGTTGCATCGGTAGTGTCCAGAATCGCATTGCCCGCCACTTCAAGGGCTTCGCTAGGACTCGTAGTGCCAATACCAACTTTTCCAGCGTTGGGGCACAAAGCCAAGTTGTAAGAAGTACCTGTGCCATGTCCTTGAATTGTTGGTATTCCATTGGACTGACCAATAGCTAAAGCTGCAGTTCCTGATTGAAAATTGACGTCGTACGAACTCAAGCTAGGGGTTGAGCCTGTGTAGTCTCTGGATCCAGTGGTATGTAGCAAAGAGTCAGGACTCGTGGTGCCGATTCCTAGGCGGTTATTAGTAGCGTCATAAAACACACCGCCGCTATCAATACTTATGTCGCCATCAGCTTCGATAAGCAGGCGCTGAGTACTATTGGTGGCGAGAGCTACGTTATTTGCTGACGGCAAATAAACGCCATTTGTCGGAACAGTGCTGCTAGAAGGAATTAGCGCTGCTCCAGTGACATTGCCCGTAGTAACGACATTCTGCCCGCCAAAATCAGGGCTAATCTTTGTACCAGCAATCGCGGCACTAGCATTTACATCCGCATTAACAATGGTGCCATCAACAATGTTGGCACTGGCTACTGTCACGCCACTAGGTAATGCTCCAGAACCAAGCTTGCTCGGAGCAATCGCAGCACTTGCATTGATATCTGCATCGACAATAGTATCATTAGCAATCATCGTGCTAGTAACACTACCAGTGTCGCCAGTGGTAATTACAGTGCCAGTGACATTGGGGAAAGTAATGGTGCGATCAGCAGTAGGATTGGTCACTGCTATTGTTGTTTCAAAACTATCGTCCGAACTCCCTTCAAAAACAAGGCTGCCACTGGGGCTAATTAAAAGCTCTCCAGTGAGAGTGCCGCCAGATTTGGGCAACGCAGCATTGGCAAGGTCATAAGCGCTCTTTACTGCAGTAGAAGAAGCGATGGTGGTAGAGCTTGTAGTGCTAGTTGAATCGCTAAGCTTGCTCTGTAAACCAGCAGAAGTGATGGCCCTCACTGCGTCACTACCAGCTTGTGTTTCAGCATTAGTAGCAAGTTCAACTAGGCCAACAGTGCTAGTTGTGCCAGAAGGCGTAAGATTGACAAAAGCGCTGCCAGTGTAATAATTAAGACCAGGCGTTGTCAGGCTATTATCCACCCACAGTTCGCCCGTTGAATTGCCAGCGCTACCAGCGGGACTTGCATTGGGAGCGCTAGTTCCCACATGGGCAGGGCCAACTTTCACTACATTTCCTGCACTGTCCTTAAAGAACATTGCAGGAGTGCCAGAAGCAGTATTGATGGCGATTTGTCCATCTGCGAGCCCCGAGGCAGTGGGGCGCTTATTAGCAGTGGACGAACGAAGATGCTTAAGAATGGAAGCCATAGCAATGGAAGCCGAGCCAAAATGGCGGCATTAACATTGCCTCATTCTAAAGCTAAGTATATTCGCCTTCGTCTATTTCAGCATTTGTCTCGTTAATAATATGATCAATGTCGGACCATGCAGTGTAATAAAAAGCTTTGCTTGTTTTTACCAACACTTGACCGTAGTCACCATAAGGAGGAATTTCTTTTCCTGCATAGACAAATTTGTCGTGCATTTACTTTCTCCTTGCATGATGATCAGTACGAACCATCATCGACAGTGCCAATGTTCATGATGCCAGTGCCAGATGCAACGACCACTTCTGAAGATCCCCTCACAATGCCAGTAGTGCTAGCCGTGGCAAGTTGCACTCTTGCCCATACAAGCTCATTAAGATCTTCCTGACTGGCCACGCCAGATGCCACTGGAGACAACGCATTACCATCAACTAGCACGTCTTGGTCACCAACACCAGCCACTGCGCTGCTCAAATTGACCTTAGTCCAAGATGCACCCACGCCCTGCGATAACACCCAGTTGCCAATGGAAAGGCTCTCAGTTGGCGCAGGAGCAGTGCCCACGCCAGAAGCAGTGACAATTAAATAGACGCCATTATTGCTAGTGTTTGGGGCGGAAAGCGCTTGCCCAACAGTAAGCCCAGCTTCAATGCCGTAGCTATTAATGCTTTCAACTATATTGCCAGAGGCGTTATAAGTGCCACCAAAACGAAGGTTAATTTGAGTGGGGCTACCATAACCAAGGTTCAGCCAATAACCATTGGGAACAGGCGCCACTTCGCCCACCCAGATATAAGCAGAACGGTCATTAGGATTGATCCACCATTGACCAGCAAATTCAGGAGTGGGAGCACTTTCACTAACTTGAGCAATACCATAATCAGCAAGTTGAGAAGCAGTGACGCTATTGTCAGCTAAAAATGCACTTCCAAATGTGCCAGTGGTAATTTTGCTTGCATCAAGATTTGGAATGTCTGAAGCCGCTAATGCGGCATTAGCAGAAACAATGTGCCCTTGAGCGTCAATAGTAATTGAGCCCGTATACGTTCCTGCAACGGCTGCATTGGTATGACTAATTTCGCCAGTGCCATCCACTGATAAACCAGCGCCTGGATAAACAGCACCTTTGTCTACGCTGGTAGCAACAGGCAGGTCTGAAGAAGCAAGCGCCCTAAATGATGGGGTGCCAGTGGCTCCACTAGAAGGACCAGCAAAAACACTATTAACAGCTTGGTCATCAAGAGAGCTGGTAATTGTGGCGGAGAAATTATCTGGATAGCTAACAGTGAAGGCAATGGGAGAAGAATCAACAAAGCTAATTTCACTAATTGCAGCTTGCCGCTCCCAAGAATCGCCGTCCCACGTATATTCAAAATACGTGGCAGTATCAATGTATTGCTGGCCAATGAAATCACCAGAAGCAGTTGGGGAGCCGTTTGCAACAATGGTGGACGAATTATCTCCTATTTTTGCTGCAGTGATGGCATTATCAGCTATCTTTGCTGTAGTAACGGCGCTTCCAGAAATGGCTGCCGTAACAACACTTTCGCTTCCATAGCTATCAAAAGTAAGAGAACCAGCGGCGATATTAACGCTAGTAATAACACCATTATCAATATATCCCGAGCCAACAAGGTTTAAAACGGCAAGTGAACCAAGCCCAAGATTAGTGCGAGTATCTGCTGCGCTATTACCACTTGCAATAAGACCACGCGAATAAGCAGGGAATGACGACACTGCATAAGTGTCAGCTCCCGTTAAATAAATAAGCTCATCTGCACTAGTAGAAAGCCCAGCAATGGAAGCAAGTCCAGCATCATACGCTTGCACATCCGTGCCAATGGCAAGACCAAGATTTGTACGGGCATCAGAAGCAGTAGAAGCGCCAGTGCCCCCATCGGCAATAGCAAGATCAGTGATACCAGAAATGGTGCCTCCAGAAACTACGATGCTTCCCGCGTCTTGACTGCTGAGTGTCCCAAGTGTGGGAAGTCCAGTCAGGCTTGCATAGGTGCCGCTAGTCGCCACTGGAGCAAGCCCAGTAATGCTGCTTGCTGTAATGGCAATGGTGATGCCAGTGGCGGCTGTGATGACACCCTTGCTATTAACTACAAATTGAGCAACAGTAGTCGCATCGCCATAAGTGCCAGATGCTACACCAGTGTCACTCAGTACATTATTAGAGAGTTTTGTAGTGGAAGCTTGATCAAGCTTGCTTAAATCAATGAAACTTGATGGAGATCCACTAATTCCATAATTAAAAATGTCGGCTACTGTAATCTTTTTAGTTTCAGCAGCGCTAATATCAACAATGGGCAGTTCATCTGCCTGAGAAAGATCAACAGACAGAGCATTGAGTTCAGAAATGCGAACAGCCATTGTTAATCGTCCTCTTGCAGTACGCCTAGTTCTTCAAGCGTAGATTCATTGCCAATGCTAACATCACCTTCAGTGGTTAAGTCGATAGGACTATCACCAGACCGCAATTTAAATTCTCCAGCAGTAATAAAATCAAAGCTGCATTCTGCAATTTGATCAGCCCTCATTGTGAACGCCGATCTAGACAAAATGCCTTGCAGCTTATAATATACGCCTTCAAAAGTAGAATAACCAGGGGGTTGAGGAAGGCCTGGTTCTAAAATATAAAACTTCCCCTCAAATCGACTTCCCACTTCTACTTTTTGAATGAGTTCAGCAAGGGCAAGAGGAATTTCCTCATTGTTCATATTTTTAAAACTGAACAAACAATCAACGCTACCATTGCCTGTAATAGCACTAGCAGAAAATCCTCTAAACTTTTCTCCCAATGCAGTAGTATCAATTGATTCACGATCAGTTGAAATCGTAAACCCTTGCACTTCACCAAGAGTGTTATAAGCGCCAGGAAGAAGATCAATAGTAACGGGCCAGGGAGCTTCGCCTTCGCTCTTGTTTAATGGCACTGCCAAATATCTTGCATCGGGATTGGCAATAGCATCGCCAAAATTCCTGTACATGCGGATGGCGCCCATTGCATCCACATTGGCGAAAAACTCTAACGGGCCAACACTTGCACCAGGATCATCAATGTAAGTGGTATTAGCGGCATTTGTATAAAAACGAAAAGGAAGTCCCCTTGAGCTGGTGCCATTAATCCTAATGCGATCACCAGTGGTTATTGTGCCAAAATCAAGATCAAGCCCTTGTGGCGTGCTAAGAGTGAATCTTTTTCGCCCATAAACAATGTCTGCTGGGTTGATTTGCAGATTGAATTGATGGGCGCCACCTACACGCTTGAATTCAATGCTGCCATAATGACCAGCAAAAACCGTCATTTCATTGCCTCAAAATTAAAGCGTACTGACATTAGGCTTCCAAGGTACATCAAGGAATGCTCCGTCAATGGTAAAGCTGGTGTCAATAGTCACAACTTCTCCATAGCTCACGCCCATGCTTGCGCTAGTAATAAACGCATTAAACAGGAAGTTTGTTTTCCATAGCGCATCTCCGCCAACGTCTTGAGCCGTTCCGCTAACACTTCCATCCACCGCAAGATTCAAGACCACGCGAGGCGCCGTGCCGCGAGGAAATAAAATATCTACCAATTCAAAGGTGTCTTTTTGACGGTTGGCTTGATTATTATTAATTTCGTCCTCGTAGAACAATAAAGTAGCGCTTCCCTCTCCTGATGTCATACCTGGCGAAACAGTGCGAACAGTATCTCCAAGCGCAGTGGTTTCAATGATTTCGCTATTACTAGTCAAAGACCAAGAGCGAATTTTCGCGATGCGGTATTGATCATCAAGAATTTCTCGCTCGTTGTCTACTCCGCGAGTTGCAGTAGTATCAATCCCAACACTAGGGCTCACGTCGATAATATTCTTTTTGTTGTCAACATAATAAAATCTCACTACATCACCAGCTTCGTAATTTGCACCAGCACTAACAACGGTAAAAACACACTGCCTGGATGCCTGAGTGGTGTTAACAGTGCGATCAGCACGAACAGCCGCCGAACGCCCATCGCCCACGATATTTCTTACTTGGTAAACTCCATTTATTGCCACCGAAGAACCAGTGGGCACATTAACAGTAAAAGTACCAGTCAGTCCCGACGATCGACTGCGGGCAATATAAATACGCCCATTATTGCCCGTGTAAATCATGGCGAAGATAGAAGCTTATAAGCTCATTCTAATCATAACAATCACTCTTCAACGAATTGACTTGCGTCTCCAATGCGTTTTGCAATGAGAGAAATGCCATTATTGTCAGTAGGATGCTCTACTGCTTTTACAGTGACAATTCCCTCTTCGTTCATTTCCACATCAATCACTCTCGCTGAACGCTTTGAAAGCTTAGAAGATTTTCTCCCCACTGCAAACAAATAGCCTTCATATTTGGCCAATGAATCAGCAATGCCATTGCGAACAAGCACATTCTGCTTGTTGAATGTATTCTGCTTGCCGTTATAAAGGAAGAAATCGTAAAGACTGCCGCCAGCTTTTTCAGGAAGCTCTCCGCCAATGGGAAGATTAAGCTCTCCTCCAGTCAAAATGCTGCCAGTGTGCAAGTCGTCCCATGTTTCCTGCCCAATGTCAATATACACATAAGAGCCAGGAGCAATGGAAGCCTCTGAAGGTAGTGTTTGTAGCTCATACGCTTTTCTTGATAAATTGCGCATGAGACACATAAGCCTTGCCACGTATACTGCCTGATTTCGCGTAGTAACAAATTGAGACAAATCGAGAGTTTCACGAATGCACAATGCTTCGTTCGCGCCCTTTAGCCTCAACGTAACGCTTTCATTGCGAGGAAAATATTCATCACTTTCCGAGTCCCTGTAAATAGCCGTGACAATCACATCTTGCGTTGATGCTCCATAATCCACAAATTCTTCCTTATAAGATCCTTCAAGAATATTGCCTTGGTTGAACAATGTAGAAATAGGAAGCGGCCTGTCTGATAGGATTCTTCCATTTCCATCGGCTGGTACAGAAGGCACAAGAGTGGTTTGCCCTCCAATCGTCGCAAGTTCTAACAAGCTAAACGCAGAAGCTTGCGCCCAGAATTCACGCCATGATTGAGGGTCAATAATTGCTCCGTCCATGAAGAGCTTATTGCGCTGACAAAAAGCTTGGGCTTCTGCAAGACGTGGCATGTTGATGGATTCAATGCGAGCATATTGACCAATGCCATTGTCTTTGTCTAAAACAGTATCAATGAAGATTTCTGGTGCATAGCTAGACGATCTAGCTTTTGGCGATGCCACAAAAGCATCCACTTGAGCAGCAGAAGCATAACTATTGGCATTGTTGGAAAGCGCTCTTACTTTCTTGCCTTTTTCCACCCATACTGTCACATCCCGCAAATCCTGGAATCCACGTCCCGCAAAAGCATGCACTGCCAGCGTAGACAAGCCTCGATACAGTGAGGCGTTGTAATCGCTCCAATTGTCCTTCAATTGCTCATTAACTGCAGCAATCGTAAGTTCTGGCGCTTGCTCATAAGAATATCTTGTCTGCGTGCGCACGTCGTAATTAAATAATTCCCATTCCATCGACTCCTTAGGCCCTTTATTCAATGGAGGCCATGCACTAAATGGAGTGGTGATAAAGCCATTAAATTCAACGACAATATCATTTACACCAGGAGCATTGCTGCTGTTTAGTTGACGCTTTCTGCTGTTGGCATTGACATAGGCATAACCAACAAAATTAATTCCCCTTCGACCAGCTTCCGCTTCTGGATCAGTTACGGGAGTCAAGCGAATTTTCCATTCAGCCGTACCTCCTCCTAGCTTGACAAAACGGAAGTAAGTGAAAATATCTTGCTGAACAGACCCTCTAATGCAAAACACATAGGGAATAGTCTTGTACTGGTCATTATCTAATGCATATTCACAAGTGAACATTGCAGTGCGAGGCTGTTGACCATTCTCTCCATTCTTGTAACCATAGTCGTCTTCGTCAGTGCCATATTTCCTTTGACGACCATTGACCTGCCTGAAGAGCTGAAGCTTGAGCGAAAGCTCAATTGCTTCGCATTTTGTCACTGAAGAATAAGCGGCCTGATCAATTCGGGCCAAGCATTTTGTGCCATTGCGTTCTAGGACACTGCTGTACAAGATGGGACTATTCTCTATTAATTGCTCCAATGCGTCTATCTCCTTCTGGAGAGTCACCGTCTTCTTGCGCAGCGAATTACGCTTTTCTCTTAATTGCTTCTTTTGCTTTTGATCGTAAAAAAAGCTTGCTTCTAGATCTTCCTCAATGTCTGCTATTTGCTGATTTAAAAGGACAATGGTTTGCTCTTTCTCTGAAATCTGCTCCTGATACTTCACCCTGTCTTGCCCTTCATCCTTACCATTCCACGCTTCGTTGTAACCAATGCTTGGCATCGGCCCTGACGTTTCACAAACCAACGTGGCCTTAAGAGAACTAAATTCAATTTCCCCGCGCCTATCGTCTGTGTAAGCTACTTTCTTTGCCCTAAAAATAGCCCCACCAAGTTTATACAAAGACCCATCATCAAATACTGCCGCTGCATTCCTCAAGATGCTTTCAATGGCTTCGCGACCATCTGCTCCTTTCAGGCTGTTACTAGTGGTACTAGCAATAGTGACAACAATTTCTCCATCCTTTGGAAAGTTTGGTCGATTATTTGTCCCCTCCCAATATCCTTGAGTGCCACTAATTGAAATGGGAACAAAATCACTAGGATCTCGTCCTCCATTGCCTTTTAGTTCAATTGCTTTTGGGCGAATGGGAACAATGCCAGTGATGCTGCAAGTGTTGCTAGTAGTGGGAGCATAAGACTGGCTAAAGCCTTTCTTGTTAGCCTTGGCATGAGACAATGCAGCAGTTGTAACATTTGCAGAGTTGCCATACCACGTGGGATCTTCCTTGAAGGCATTGACAGAAATATCTCCAATGGGAGTGAAATCCTGGTAAGTGGTGGGGCCGTTATCACTAAAGTACAGCCATGCCTTACTCCTTACCACTTGATCGAAAGGAAGCTGGCCCACTGCAGTGCGCCCAGGCTTGATCTCTTCAACGGTGGACGCCCCAATGGAAAGCATGAGCTGCATGAATTGTGAGCCGCCATAGCTCAATACGGCGCTCCACAGAAGCAACGTGGAAAGCCTTACGCCACCATTGCGGTTTTGATCCGTATTGGTATAGACAAGCCCCACTGGCTCTCCATAGCGAGATACTTCCTGAACACCATTGAAGCCAAAGCGCGGCACTGCACGCTGTTCTCTAGTGTTCCGTCCCTGTCCTCTCGGCTGTTCTGGCTGTGGAGCAAGCAATGCTGCTGCCACTTGCAAGATAGTGCCGATAATTGTAAGGACTAAAGCAGCAGTTCCAGGATCGTTCCTAATGTCAAAAACAGTGCCTTTTTTGGCGTCAATATATTCTTGCTTTGCGCAAACAAAATCCAGATATTCTTGCTTCGTTACACCGAGCGCCTCAATTAAACCATGTTCATAAGGAAGCAGCGGGCGATCATTAGAACTATTCCCCACCATCCTTCTTGCCCCAATAAAGACGTATTCTAGGCAAATTATACAACTTTGCCCTTACAACTTTCTCCCCTGCTGAGATGAAAAGAAAACTATCATCATCAACAACTGTGCCCAAGGCCAGTCCTCCAGTGTTGCCACATAAATAGCCCATTGCCCCAATGCGAGCATCGCACTGATCTGCATTTTCTTTCATCCATCTTGCAATCATTGCGCCAGGAAATTGCTCTTCTTCCCATCTCTCATATATCCATTCAAAATCTTGCGAATAATCATAAAGGCCAAGCCTCCTTCTTGCTTCGCTCATTAGCTGCAAACAATCTGTGGCCCCTTCATCAGGCTTCTTCCGCCATTGATACGGAAGACCAATCAAATCATTGAAACAAACAAAGCTCATCGCAGTGAAATTTCCGCACTTGTCGGCAATGGTCCAACCAAGTTGCGGGAAAATGTGGCACGAGGAAATTGCCCTCCCACGCTATCCATTGAGCTTCTAAAACGTAGTTCAATGGTGGTGTCGGAAAAAGCAGAGCCAATGCCAATATACTGCTCTCTGTACGATGCGCCTGTGAACGCATTAATAGCGTTGAGCCAGTAAGTGGTCAAGGTGAGACGACTTAGCCTGTTTCCATTGCCTTGCTCCACAATACGCATAGCAAATGCATCATTTGGCAGCAAAAGCTGCATCATTGCATTATCTCCGCCAAGATTGGCTACAGTTCCTTCAATGCGAAACGGAGCGAAAGTATATTTGACACTGCTTCCTGGCACTTGTTTTGTTTCGCCAATGAAATAATTCTGGTAGTGGTTTGTGCTGGTCTTATTGCCATCGCTGTCGTACATAATTAGCTCAAAAAATTGAGCCGCACGAATGGTCGTCATACCAAATCTCCAATGAAAGTAATGGAAATAGTGCTTAGTGCTAACACGGTGCTTTCTACTTGCGGGGAATCAGCATAAAACCATTGCACATTGGGAATAGTGCGAAAGTTATCGAACGTTGCATCTTTTTTGTAGCCAGAAAACAATTCCCTTGGTATGCGAAATCCTTCAGTGGAGCCATATTGACCATGGTAGTGGTCAAAAATAGTATTAAGCACTCCTTCATCTACGTTCTCAAACGTTAGTTCAAGCGTATAGCCCGAAGCTTTATTGCCAAAACTTCTGCGAACAGTTTTGCCAGACAGGCTTGTATAAGCTTTCACTGGATAGACGCCCATCGTAAAACGACGAGACGTGGGGCGAATGGCATCATTCGCCTTGATGTCATCCACTTTACGAGCGGGAGAAACGTTAGAAGGAAAGTCTGCCATGATTAACGCATGCCCACTTTACGACGAGCAGAAGGAGAATTCTGAAGCTTGTCTAAGGCTAGCGAAGCTCCACGATTGGCACCGTCACGAGCAGCCATTTTACGAGTTTCTGCCATTGCTGCTTGAAGCTGTGCCACGTCCACGTATTCCCTGTCGCCAAATTTAGTGGTTTGGAAGCTCATGGAAAGCACGGGGGAAGATTGTTGACTTGTGGCCCCATTAGAAAGAAGATCACGAGACGATTGTTGACCACGCATTTGCACGGGAATGCTCTTGCCATCGGGAAGGGGGACAATAGCCTCGTTGTAACGTCCTTCGCCTACAAGGCCAAGAGTGGGGCCAGAGACAGCTCCTCCATTGGCGAATGCACGGAAAGGAATAAAACCACCACGGGCAACGCCACCATTGGCAAATGCCATACCGGGAGGCAATGCTGATGCTGGAATGTCTACGCCTTGAACAATAGAGGAAGACGAACTGCCTCCTCCTTTGAACATGCCACCAATACTACTAATGCCACCGAGCAAGCCGCCAACACTAAGAAGAATGCTGCCGATGCCTCCAAGCGTATTGGAAGTGCCACCTTCTTTGATTTGGTTAATACCAGCGGCAATGCCCATGATGGAGCCAGCAGCGATGCCGATGCCTTGAACTGTTGCGCCCAATGCTTTTTGCCAATTGATATTGGCCTCTACAGTTTTTTCTGCTGTTTGATTCACCGTCTCCGCGACGCCTTGTGTGGCAGTGTTTAAATTCTCCGTAGCGGCGCCGACAGATTCCTCAAATTGGATTCCTGCGGGCATCTGGTCAATTGGCACGTCAATACCTTGAACAATGGCGGAAGCGCCTGGCAATGCATTGGCGGCGGATTGGGCTGCCCCTCCTGGACCACCAGCCGCGCTTCTGATTGCAGCCGTGTCACTTTGAATTTTCTGTTGTGTTTCACGGGCTGCCTTTAATTCCGCAAGCTGTTTTTCCATGGCAGAAAGTTGCTCTTTGCGTTTCGCTTCTTCACTGGGCAGACCAAATATTGCACCAAGTTGATCCTTGAAGAATTTCTCAACTGGCTGCATTGCAAAGTCAAAGAACATTGTCAAGGCTTGATCAGCTAAAGCTTCTTGCGCTTTTTTGAGTGCATCCACTGAATCGCCGCCCTTGGCAATTTCCTTGAACATATCTTTGTATGTTCCAGTTACACCTTCCACCGCTTGATTAATGCGCCCAGAAGTCTCCTCCAATGCTTTAAGCGCATCGGCTTGTTTCATTGTTGCAATTGCATTTTCAAGAGAAGCAATGTTTGATTGTCGCTGGGCATCCGTTAATTTTTTAAGCCCTTCTTCATTCGCTGCAATTTGATCTTCAAGGATCTTCATGCGAGCTTTTTGTTCTGGCGCCAAATCTATTCCTTTGGCCACCTCGGCGTTGTATTTATCTAGCTCTACTTTCGCTTCGTTAATTGCGTCCTTCATCTTCGACGAAGCTGCAGCCGCTTCTTCCGTCTTTAAGGCACGCTGTTCTTCGTAGTCAATATATTCTTGTGGCATACCTTGCAAAATCAAATTATTCCGCATTTGCTGCAATTGAAGATCAAGCTTTTGTTTCTCAACAGGGAAAATGTTGTCAATATTTGCTTTAATTGCTGCCGCTGTTTGTTCTTTTGCTAGTTGAATGGCCCTTTCAATTTCTAGGCTTTGCAAAGCAATCTGATTCGTGGATTGAGCAAGTTGTTTTTGCAAATCAAAGCTTTCTTTTTGCGCCCTTGTATCCATGGAGAAAGAAGCAGATGATTGCTTCGTTCCGCCATTGGGACGAACAAAATATCCACCCTGCTTGAAGTAATCAAGGTCTGGATAGTTACCAGCCTTCAATCCCCTGCTCCTGCTTTGGTGGAATACGTTTTGTCCGCCAGTATAAACACCAACGTGAGGGGTGTCCCCAGGCTTACCAGTAGCAACAATGTCGCCGGGCGCCAATTTGGACCAATCCCTCATTGTTGTGCCGGCATTGCGCACCGTATCTGCCCATGCAGTCACGCCGGGCAGCGAAATTCCTAAGCTCTTGTAAAAGGCTTTCACCGATTCCGAGCACATATTGGCGATGCCTGTAAACTTGCTTGCCGCGGCTGTCGCAGTGGATAGTTCTGCTGGAGTAAATCCGGCCACAGATGGACCCCCACCTCCTCCGGTAGCTTGCGCAGTACGTTGAGCAGCGACTACGTTCAATTGCGCTTCTTGAGATTTTTGCAATGCCTTCCTGACAGCATCAACTGCATTCAATTGAATCTTTTTAAGGTCTTGGGCAAATTTAACTTGGCGAGCCTGTATATCATTGAGGCCAGAAAGCTCATATTCATTGAGTGTATCAATAAGGCTTTTCTTGTGCTCAAAAGCTGCGTCACTCAACTGTACGTCGCGGTCAAATTCAATCTTTTGCATATCATTTGCAAAATTTGCAAGCTCAATGCGGCGCTGCTGTTCTTGCTTTGCTAATTGTTCTGCATCATTGAGAGCTTTCTTGGCTGCTTGTTCATCAGGAGGTTCGGCTTCTACTATGGTGGAAGGCGTTGGCTGATTCAGCCCGATTTGCTTTTGCCTTCTCAATGCATCTTGTTCTTGCTGCTTAAGAATTGTAGTAGATTTGCGGACTTCGGCGGAAACTTGTCCAGCCTCTTGCCTGGCTCGACCAAGCTCCTGCCCCCTAAACGCTTGTATTTCAAATCTGTCTCGCTTCATTTGATTTCCTGAAATAATTCCAGCAATCTCTCTTGAATATTTTTCTGCCTCTTTTAGCGTTGCCATATCTTTCACAGAAATAAGGGGCCGACCGCCTTGCTTCATTATTTCTTTGTTCATTAGATAAATTTTCTCAAGAGTCTTATACCCTTCTGACACTACTCTGTTTTTTGCTAATTCTTGATTTAATTGAGTTGTAACTGTCATTACTTCTCCCATGGTTGCCGCGCGAGCACCTTCTGCTACTGCATTCCGAGATTCGTCCGCAGCCTCCTTAGCTCTGTCTCTCATGGTTGCGAAAGCATTCGCGATAAACGTAATTCCACCCACTACAGCACCAATAACAGTGGTAGCAACTAATGCAGTGAGAGCAACTCTCAGTCCGACCACCTTTACTTGTGCACCGGTAGTAGCCACTCCCAAAACATTCAATGCACCGGCCAAGGCTGTTGCTTGTGCAGCGGCGGTCCCAAATCCCAGCAAGGCCGTAAGCCCTTTGTAAAGTGACAAAGCCCCCATGAGCGCCATCGCCGCGAGTCTTGCGGTTTGGAATCCCACATAGAAAGAAGTGAGCAAGCTAATAACAGTAGTGAGATTGCCGCCAAGCAAATTGAGCACAGGAGACAGAACGCTTCCTATAGCTTTTGCCATGTTCATAACAAAAGTGCCTGCTTTAGTTAGTTCTTCCGTGAATTTTTGAATATCTTGGGCCTGCTTGGCGATAGCCGGATCTTGAGCCGCCCGCATTAGCGCCGTATAACGGGCTGCCAATGCAGCAACATTTTGCTCCGCCGCCTTAATCTCTTTTGCGTCTGCTCCGCCTGCCCGTAAATCACTTACGTCTTGCTGAGCTGCTTTGAGTTGAGAATATGTGCGCTCAATTTCTCCTGTGGCAATTTTTGCCGACTGGGAAAGTTGTTTTAGTGATCCGCCTAGAGGACCAAGAATAGCTTGAGCTGCTGCATCTGCCAGCGGCGCAAAACTTTCAAGAGTACGAGCAAAATCCCCTTGAACAGTATTCAGTAAGCCCTGCAAGGATTTACCTGCTGCCTGCGCTCCAGTGCCAAAACGAGTCATCAATTCATCGCTTACTTTGGCAAAAGTATCTCTAAATTTCTGCCCGACAAATTCTCCGTCTTCCATCGCCTTGCTGAATTCTTTCACCGACATACCAGCGGCCTTAGCAAAAATTGCTAATGCGCCAGGAAGGACATCGCCCAACTGCCCCTTAAGCTCTTCACTCATGATTTGACCTTTACTGGCCATCTGTCCAAATGCGTAAATAACACGCTCCGCTTTGTCGGGGGTTAGTTGCAATGCGGCGGTAGCGGCACTGATGCCAGTGAAGAGTTTTTCAATGGAACCGGAGTCAAAGCCGGTGGGGGCCATGGAAGCATAAAGTTTTGTAAAGCCATCGCGAGTGGTTTGCAAATTCAAACCAAACGCCCGCTGTACATTGTCTACGTACACAAGTTCTTTTGCAAACGTGCCAGTATCTTGCGTTGCAGTTTGAAGAGCATTGTTATACTGTTGTTGACTTTTTGCGGCGTTTAAAATTTGCCCTGGCAATGATTGAATAAATGCAAGTCCTTTATAAGCAGTACCAAATAACAGCACTTGCTTGATTGCAAAACCAAATTCAGAGGTAAGTTCTTTTAACCCACCCACTAAAGGCAATTGACTTGCTCTGAAATTCTTCATGGATGCACTGGCCACGTCTAGACCAGTCTTGAATTTCTCCATGAAACTGCCCGCTCCGATGAAGGTAGCCGGTCCCTGTTTGCCACCCGCTGGGCCGTCCGATGGGAATCCTCCAGGGGGAACATATCCACCACCACGCCCTCCACCACTGCCACCTGCACTGGTAACGGCATTAAATCGCATTTGTCCTACTGGAGTGGTGCCGCCAGCAGGCGGAAGCATCAATTGTGCAGGGGGAATCACTTCACCAGTGCGAACTGCGTTGAAACGCATCTGTCCTCGCGGTGTTGTTCCGCCTGCAGAAGGCAGCATTAGAGGCGCTTGTCCTGTAGCAGCGCTAGGAAGCATTGGTCGTCCCTGCACGCCAAGATCCACTACAGAAAACGCGCTTCTCATTCTCTGCGAAATCTGCCCTTGAATCTTTGCGATGTGCAAATCAACTGCAGATTCCACTTGTCTTAACGCAGCGTCAAACAAATCCATTACTTGCGTTTCAACGCCAAACAAATAGCGTTCTGCAGCTTTTGCAAAGCGTTCGCGCATCGCAGGAATAAATCCTGTTTCCATGGAAACAATGGCGCTAGGACCTTCTGGCCCCCTTGCGCGGCTCTGGGAAGCGAGTGATTGAATTAAGGCTTCAAGACCAGCAGTAAGTCCACTCTGTTTTGTTGCGCTTGGCAGTAAGCCTGCGGGAGCCTGTGCAGCTCTAATCAATCCAGCAGCAGATGCACCGGCTGGCAATGCTCGACCAGTAGTGGATGGCCCGATTGGAATATTTTGAGTTGGAACAGTGCCGGGAAAATCGACGCTTGGTAATGCACGCCTTTGCGCAGCTTGCTGTTTTAAATATGCGGGATCTACCCCAGCCATCCAAAATACAGCTCTTGCCACTTGATCCAAAAAGCTTTTTTTAATCGGCAACGGATCACGCATTTGCATTTTCATGTTGCCAAGAATATTCTCCATGGCAACATCATTGATCTTGAGCAAAGCTTCTTGCATTTGTGCTTTTGTAGTCAAAGCACTTCTGCCAGCAATTTCAGCGGTTTTCATATAGCGCTTTAATTCTGCGCTACTAGCACTTCCAATGAGGCTTTCAAATTGCGCCCTACGTCCTGTTTCGACAGCGCCGCGTGGACCACCAGACAGCCCTTGTGTGCGCATATATTCTTCTAGGCCAGCCAAGCCAGTTTGTCCCGCTGCGAATCCCTTGCCCAAGGTCGCATCCACGGTCACCTTGATTCCCGAAAGTTTGCTTTCTACAGTTTTTCTAAACTCAGTAATTTCATCCGCCCCCAAAGGAGCTAATTCTGTTCCCAGAACAGCCTTGTTTTTCTCGGCATTGCGAATAATTTTTGCTAACGCAGCTTCGCCTTTGCCGCTTTCTTTGAAGCTAGTGGCGATGCTAATTGGATTGCGGTTTAAATTCTTTTGTAGCGCCTTAAGAAGATCAGTGATTCCCGGTACTTTAAGCTTAGTTGCAATGGGAATGCCGCCCTCTGCATATGATGCGCTGGTTTGCTCTTTTACTTTTTTGGCTACGTCCTTAATAAATGCGGACGTGTTTGGCGCAGCAAGTTTCGTCGGAAGCTGAATTTCTCCAGCTCCCCCCGACATAATATCACTACGAATTTGCGCCCGTATCTTGCGGATTTTTTCTTTACTAAATTTTTCAATATTGGCCGAGGCATTGATGCTTAGCTCAACTTTTTCGTCCTTGAGGGCTTTAAGAGTCTTTTGAAAGTTGGCTACTTTATCCGTCAGTGCATCAAGAGTGTTGCTCTCAATCTTCACATCAAACGACTTCTTGCTGCCTAAGTAGCGAGTCAATAGTCGATATTGATCTGCAATGCCTTTCTTATTGAAACGAATGTTGATGTCAATCGGCTGCCCAGCAAGAGACGAAGACGCCTTTTGCAATTCCTGCTTGAAGAAATTAAGGTCAAGACCCACCTTAAGGGTCATGTCAGCATTTTGACCTGCCATCTTCAGCTACTCATTATTGTCTTCATTCTATAATCATTGTTCCTGATTACGTCCGGAAAAAGCCTTTAAATCATCGGCCAGCAATGCAATAACTCTTCCGTCCATCTTTCTGCTCTTCATCAAACGCTGAAGAACAACCAGACTCGCATCAGTGATGCCACTATCTTTTTGAAGAGCTTTTGTGTTAAATGGCAAGAAATCTTCTGGCTTCACCTTAGACTTGCGTCCTGCCATCATGCCAGCCGCCATTGTGCCAAGCTTTGCGATGGCAACGCTTTGCACGTTGTATTTTGCTACGTCATGCTTATCAAGATATTTCAATGCACGCTTAATATCAGACAATGGCTGCCGACCAAATTGATCAGCATGCCATCGCCTATCATTAAAATCCGATGCAGAAAGTCGGAAATAAATTTCGTTCCAATTGGTCAGATTTTTAAGCTGGTTACGCGCTCGCGCCTCCAGCATTTCTGCTACTGAGGAGAATTCCTCTTCGTCGCTTTTTTTGCTGCCATTGCCTCCTGTGTCTCAGCGTTTTGCTCTTCAGCAATAAACTCCACCACTTTTGCAATGGCTTTACGAGGAAGATTTTTAGTGTCTTCTAGTTCCCAATCAGCAAGATCTTGCCATTCGCCATCAATCATGCCCTGTCCACGAGAACGGATGAAGGCAGTTACCATGCGAGCATTAGTGCTTTCCACCGAAGATCCGCTAGTAATCATACTGAGAGTTTCTTCTGTGTATTCAGAAAGAAGCTCGGCTTCAGTGATGGAACCGCCACCGCCCTGAAGCAAACCAAATGCCTCATCAAGAGGAATGTCCTTTGCAATGGCAATTTTCTTTGCGAGTTGCACGGCACGAATAGTTGCCTGACTTTGCAGCTTGCTGATTTCTTCTTGCTCAATGGCTTCTGCAACAAGCCAGCCGCCATATTTCTTCATGCGGATTTCGGGAAGAAGCTCAAAGTAATCTTCGGCTTTAGTCTGCAGAAGGAAGCTGTATTTGCTCATGATCAAGAACAGTTAACAATGCATTGAAGACCTTCACTCTTTCGCTGCTAGAGCGAAATTCTTTGGGCACTTCAATAAGCAATGAATGATTTTCGTTGCTTATTCTAATGGTCTCTTCGCGACAAGAAATAAGACACAAGATGCCTGCTTCCAAGGACGCGCCATCAAGCGTATTATTGATGGCATGAACGCTATTGTCTGCGCTCCATAGATAATCAATGTTCATGCGCTAAACGCAAATTTAATTCGGCGTTTCAATGCTAAGCGCACATCACTTGCCTCAAACAATGCTGGCGAAGCAAGCTCATCCGTCCACTGCCTAGGATAACCGGCGCTTGTTCCCAGCCCTTCATGCACATCTACTGCATAGTGATAGCCATTCTTGGGATTAGTTGCATCCCAAGTCCAAGATGCAACAACATTAGAAGTCCCAAGATTGACATTAAAACTATCTAGTCCGCTCTCGTAAAGAGCCCCAAGATCATAAATATCGCGACGGCCTTCGCCAATTAAGTCGCCATTCTTTCTGCGTGTTTCCCTCCCGTACTCCCATCGGTCCATGTCCCTAAACTGCTCTTGCCAATATTCTTTTTGAATGTCTTCTGTAGCCCAGTCTTCAAATGCTTTAGTAAGTCTTGCGACTAAATCGTTTGGATTCTTAAATGAGCCGCCAGCTATAACTCCACTCATTGTACTATTAAATTGCGCAGAATTAAATCAGGAATCAAAAAGCGACAGCGCTCATAGGCAATATCATCGCCCTGAAAATATCTTGGCGTGGCATCAGGAAATCTCCTCACCATTCTGTCCATTGCCGTCGCAAGCGTGTTGCTACTAGGCGTGAACTGCGTCAAAACAACCTCCCACACTTGACTAACTTTCACAGTGCCTCCCAATGGAGAGCGAGGGTTCAGAATTGGAAACTCGCGAATAGCCACTTCAAGCCCTTTCGCCTTCCATTCGTTTGGCACACTTTGCCTGCCCACTACATACACTGCAGGAAGCGTAGAGCCATTTGGCAATGTATAGGTGCCAATTAAATTAGGCGATGCAGAAAGTAGTTCAGTAACTACTTCCCGAAGTTGTGCAATGTTCACAATAAAATAGCCTCCCCGTAAGGAGAGGCTAGCAAAGATCTATAGAAAGATGAATCAGCTATTAGGAGCCGAAGGAATAATTGAACCAGTCTCTTGAGCATTCTGGTGGATGCCAATGCGACCACGGCTAATCAAATCGAAGGTGCATTCCACGAGGTTATCAGCAGGATAGCTCTCGTTGTAGTTCATCACGCAAGCCGTAAATGCCACGCGATCATAATAATAAGTGGTGCCAGAAGCGCCAAGCTGCTTGTTGATTTCCACGTACACTTCGTGATTCTTGTCATAGCGCGAAGCGCTAATCACTTGGAAAGCTTCGTCGAAGCTATTGGGCAGGAACGTAGTGCCATCAACGTCCTTCTGGAAGTAGGAAGTGATAGAAGCAGTGGCTTGGCTGGTAACGATCACGCTATCAGCGAAACCGCCGCCACCAAGCAGATAGAATTCTTGGTTGCCATCGTTAAAGGCAACAGAAGCCGTGGTAGCAGCTTGCAGGGTGTAAAGGGTGGGAGCGCCACTCACAGTGAAAGTAGCGCCACTCTGGGTGATCACGGGACGTGCGGTTCCGTTAATCGAGCCAACACGCACAATCACGTCTTGGCTCTTCATCAGTTCTGTGGGATGGTAAAGCATGAGAAGATCCTCAATGGAAGGAAAGAATGATTAAGCGACGCCATGCTTCATTAAGCATTGTCAACGCTCCCTTTGCCAATTAGTCTAAAAATTCCCCTAATTGGCGTGCCGAGGAACTGCCAATAATGAATAGCAATCTCCTCGTTTGGCAATAGTTCAAAGCGCCCCTCTCTTCCATTGATTGTTGCTTGAGCAGAATCTCCAGGCGTCACGCCAGATAGCGTAAGCGGAGAAGTAAGACGACCTTCCATATAGACGGCAGTCTGGTCTGCACCAAGCAAATAATCGTACTGAGGATTACGTTTCTGTCTTAACGATGCGTAATAAGTGACGCCCGTTGCGACTGGTACGTAATTTCCAGTGTCGCTATCAAGCGCATAGCCTGAAGCCACTGACCAAACCAATGTGGAATTAGCAAGTGGCTCCAGGAAATTGCTCATACAACGAAACCGATGTTACCAGGAAGAGAATTGAGCATTCGTTTAAACTCTTGCCCATATTGAGTGGCATCTAGCCCCTCACCATATACCTTGCCATCAGTGGCACCAATTTGAATGCCCATCTGCGCAAGTTGAATGGCAATGATATGAGCAGAAAGAAACTTGACTGCCCTATCAGTTTGATCCCCGAATACGTCTTCAGAAGCATCAAAAGTGGCTTCAGTGATGGCGCCATTCACAATCCCCGATGGATGAGGAGTGAATTCAGGGAAGCGTTCAAGAAAACTTGCGTAAGTGACTGCCATAATCAGGCTTTCCCAATACGAATGTTTTCAATGCGCTTATTAATGGCATTACGCACACGCACACGCCCTTCAATCTTTTTCCAGCCATTCAACTGATCGGGGTCATGGATGAGTTCGATCATGCGGATGGCTTCCACCATTGGCATCTGAGAAAGCGTTTGCACATCTTGCGGAATGTCTTCCACCATGATTTGTTCGCGCACTTCTTCAATGGCTCCAATGTTCATAAGACGTTTTACTGCCTTATTTTCACGAGCCACCTTCCATTGATGCTCTGGAATATCTTGATTGAGGCCAGGCGTGAGTTGAATCATGCCTGTTTGCGTAATAATGCCAAACCCGCCTTCACGGGGCGGGTTTTCAAGTTCGGGACGATAAGCAATGAGCATTGTTCAAAAGAAACAATTGTCCATAGCTTAACGTCCCTCGCTTGACTAACTATCCTCAGGCGGAAGCCTGAACGTAGATAACGCTCTTGGGATAGTACAGAGCCACGCCACCCACGCGAGCATGAGCGGGAACAATGAACTCAAGACCACGCTGTTGGGGCGGGAAGAGTTCCAGGGGCTGAGGAATGTGCAGTTGCACCTTCTCGGGATCACGCTTGTACACAACCATGCGGTTGGTATTCAGCACGCTGTTACCAGCATCCAGTTGGTTGATGGGCTCAACGTTACGGATGTAGGGGTTGGTGCGCAGGAAGTATTCCAGCACAGTCACGTCCGAAGAGTCGGAGTTGCGAGTGGTGCTCACCTTGTTGTAGTCCTCATAAGCCATGAGGATAGTGTCGGGCTGCTCCTTCATCTTGGAGGCGTTGATAATGGCGCTCACGCCATAGTTCAGCAGCTCCAGCATTTCCTGAGCAGTGGTGCCGCTATCAGTGAACCACTTATCAGCAGCAACAACGTCCACGGTGGAGTTGTTGAAGAAACCAGACAGACCAACGGTGCTCTCACCGAACAGAGCCACTTCTTCCACTTTCTCCTCATAGGCACGACGCACAGCAGCAGCACGACGCTGTTCCAGGGCGATGTTGGCCATTTGAGCAGCACGCAGTTCCTGCACGGTGTAACCGAAGGAACCACCGAAGGAGCGGATGTTGATGCTCTTCTCAACTTGGCTGATATCGGCACGGGGCAGATCATCAGCAGCATCAGCGATCAGCTTGAACTCACCAGTGGAGTCCATGATGCGATAGGTGAAGGTCTGAGCGCCAGGGCCAGCTTCACTAGTGACAGGCAGAATGGTCGGATACTTAATATCCGCATACTGCACTTCAAACACTTGGGGGCGGATGTACTCAAGCTGACGCTCAAGGAACAGACCCGCGTCATCCATACGGAATTCAGACATTGTTAGGGCCTCCTATCAAGAATCAGCGGAAAGAGTAAAGCTGGGGCCATTCAGCTCCAGAATTGCAATGCCGCTGGAAGTGGTGGTGCTCAGGAAACGCGCGCCGGCGAGGCGAACGGTTTTACCAGAAGCAAAAGCATGCGAGAATTGACCAGCCTTGCCAGTGCCGCTAGCGGAATACAGCACACGGACGGGCGAAGTGGGCGAAACAGCGCCGGTCACATAGACAGCCACTGCGCCTTCGTTAGCCACGTTCAGCACTTGCTGATTCTTCACGCCAGGACGGCTATTGGAATCAAGAGCAGTTTCGTCAACGTAGGTGAGGACGTTCACGCCCTGAACGGTGTCAGAAGCGCCAGAAATGGTAGCGGCAGAGTTTGCAGCAGTGCCAGCGGTGTTGTAGACAACCACATTACCGAAAGGCAGCACAGCGCCAGTTTCGTTGATGTAGGTGCCGATGGTGTTGTCGCGAATGTCAGACAGTTGACCTTCCAGCAGTGCAGTGTGCTCCAGAGCGTAGCTCTGTTGCACGCCACCAGCGGAGGCAGTGCCCGAAGTGGTAAAAGTTACGGCCATGATTACTTAGCCTCCTTGGAGATGGAAAGGGGCTTCTTCCAGGCATTCTGCAGCATGTCCATATAGGCAGAGGGTGCAGAAACAGGAGAAGCAATGGAAGCTACGGCTTTACGCAGCTCGTCAGTGGTGGCAGAGTCAGAACGACCTTCGGAAAGAGTGTCGAACATTGCCTGCACGTAGTCATCGCTCTTCTCAGAAAGATCAAGCTCGTCACCACGCACTGCTTTGATGGAATCAACCATCACTTCGCGGGCAGTTTTGCCAGCAAATTCATAAGCAGAATCCAGGACAGGCTTGGCTTTCTCAATGAGAGCCACGCGCTCTTCAACCATGGAATCAAGGTTGATTTCTTGAGCAGCAGCAAGTTCGCCTTTCAGCTCTTCCACCTGCTCAGCCAGGGCGTCAGCACGACCCTCAGCGGAATCGCACTTGCCTTGCATTTCCTTTTCCATGGCGTCCATCTCTTCCTTCATTTTGGAAGCTTTGGACATCATTTCATCGTACTTTTGTTTCATGTCCTCGTAGGACATTTTGGCGTCTTCGCGTTCTTTGGTGATTGCAAGAGCAACGCTCTCAGTCACCTCGAACTCGGCGCCATCAAAAACGACTTTTGCCGTCATGAGATGGTCTCCTCCATTAGAGATCAATGATGGGTCAGCAGCATCTTGCCTATCAAGATGAAGCTTCACTTGCGGGCCAGCGCGGCCCCGACGAACAACAGCGATGTGATTGCCGATGATTTCCTTTTGGATGCCATCGTAATGTTCACCGTTTTCTGTAACGCCAGGCGTGGGATCATAATTCACCCTATAGCCCGCGCTTACCTCACGAGCATCTCCTTTCATGATGCGCTTGATGGTGTCTTCGTCAGTGATTGTCATCACTGCCCTGACAAAACCATTGTCGTACACCACTTCAGTACCACTAAAGCCTACTTGGTAGTCCTTAGTATTCTCAGAATCGAGCAGTACAGGCGGATGCTCAGAAGTGATTGCCTTGCCCGCGAATGAAGCAAGACTATCGGGAGACGCCACTTCTGTTTCAGGACGATATTCGCGACGAATGGAGCCATCACTATCTGTGTAGTGTTGGATGCCAGTGCGTGCGATTGAAGCCCACGCTCGAAGATAACCTTCTGGCGTGAGTTCGTATTTCTCAATAGGAGAGAAATCGTATCGGCAAGAAATGGTGCTCATATTCATACTTTATCAAGAAGCGAATGTTATACTTTATAGGCTTATGCAAAACGGAATAAATCATCGTGATGTTTTTGGCGCGTAGCACGACGGATGCTCTTAAACTTCCCCACCAAGAAGCTCGTATTCTTATCGCAAGTCGCATCAAGGAAGCTCGTCTTAATGCTGGGCTCACGCAACATGACGTGGCGAAAGAACTTCACATTAGCCAAAGCTCTTATTGCCGCATTGAAAAAGGCACAGCTCCGCCAGATTGCGTGCAAATTCGTACGCTCAGTGGCCTCTATGGGATTAGTGTGCTGTGGCTGATGGGCTACCCATCATTCATTGCAAAAATTAATTGATTTCTTAATAAATGCCGCTTATCAGGAAAATCAATAATCAATCATCGTCGTCATCTTCGCCGCGAATACTAGCAAGCTGGTTTTCAATGTCTTCCATGATGTAAGACTTTGCCATGGCCTCAATTTCGAAAGTCAAGAATTTAGTCGGCTCAAAATGAGGGTCGGGCTTTTCGTAAACGCTCATCACGTAAATATGCGTTTCATCTAGTCGTCCATTTTTAAAGCATTGCTTCTCCACTAGTTCCCATCGTGAAGTGTTGCGATGCTCGTTGGCAGAAAGAATAGAGAGAGCTTTTAAAAGACCAATACCTTCGTCCTCTTCTTCGATAACACGTACGTATTCGCTCATTGGTCTTTTTTGCGACTCTCTACCATCTTAATGATGCGATTTACCCACGCCCTACCAGCATCGCCGCCCCATAAGAGCCATGCAATGTAGCCAGCGTCATCTTCTCCACCGCTTTTGTTCTTTTCATGGCGAGAGAAAAACGCCGACATGCGCTTGATGGTCGCAAAACTAATTTTGCTGCCTCCAGCCAAATCGCCCGCACGAGCAACGCCGCTTCCAATGCCTTGCTTGCCCGCTTCCTGCGTCGTCAAGCCTCCTTTGCCATGCTTCTTGCGTAGTTCTAAGCCACGGCGAGCAGCAGCTCTTACGGCAGCAGGAGGGGCAAAGCTTTCAGCGTCGCCCCTTAGCGCTTTTTTCCGCAGGAGCCATCCTCCATCTCTTCGCTCTCTTCCTCTTCTTCTTCCTCTCCAATGAGAGTCATGAAGTAATTGTCCCAATAAGCATCGCTTTTACCTTGACGGCTCATGCCAGCTTCCGAGAGGGCAATAGCAATCGCTTGCTTGCGATTCTTAACGGGCTTCTTGTCGCTTCCTTTCAAAGTGCCAGCCTTGAATTCACGCATTACTTTCGCGATCTTGGCTTGCTTTTCTTTGGTAGTCATGATCAACTTTTGAGCGTAATCAATTAATAAATCCTATCGGAGCCGTAGCTATCTTAACGCCTGGCAAAATCCTATCCCTGCATAAAACCATGCCAGTAATCAAACGTTCTGCAATAAAAGCAATTGCACGCTTGTCATAACCATCAATGGAGCGAAAATGCTCCTTATGCTTAAACCAAATTGGCCCCAATGCCGAAAGCAGGATCGCCATAAATTGCTTATAACTTTGCCGTGGACCACGCGCCATGTTGCAGCCAATAAATGAAGACTGTGCCCATATTTGATCTATTTCCTCCCGAGAAAATAACCATTCTTTTGTGTCAGCCAATTCTCGCGTGATTGCTGGTGCATCAAAAGCAGAATGCCCTCCATAAAATTGTTGCTCAAGAGTACAAGAAAACTGAGCGGGCTCAGGCAAGTAAAGCGTTTCTGGGCAATACCATTCACCTTGTGGCTCTATCCAATTGCGCCGATACTGAGCATTGCCAATATTGTCTTCATTGGCGTTGCGAATCATCCAATGCACGCAAGACAGTTCGCCACAGCGACTATTTAGCCCAGAAAGAAAGGCATTTTCGTCGTCAAAAACATAGCCTTCTAAGCGCAATTTTTCGCGCTCGTCGTCAGTTAATGCATAACTTCCCCCCATGATTGGCACAATGCGAGACTTGGCTGTGTAACGCACCTTCTCGCCAGGAATGCAAACTGCATAAATCGTGCTATCAATCATCGCCATATACCTTGCGAGCTTGCCACAGCTCATTGTAATTGTTGACGCCCTTAGCGCCAAGTCCTGTCAAATCACCACCGCCAGCAGGCTTGCTCCATGCCATGATCGTGCCATCAGGCAGCACGAAAGCCCTATTCTTTTGGCCGTGAGTGGGCGTCAGCTCAAGATAATCTCCATAAACAAAATCAGCTTGGCTTCCATTCGCTGCCAAAGCTTTACCAAGCAGCGTGGGGCCAGTAGGGCACAATGGAGTGATGCCGTAGTATTGTTGCACGCAATTTGCCACAATCATTTCAATGGCAGTTTGCAACGCGGGATTATCGGGCTGAGAATAAAGCACTGTCGTGGCGCACGCCCAGCTTGTATAGCTAAAGCGCTGAATGTCGCGGAAGGCAAGAAACTTGATGCGATCACCAAGCTCCACTGCATTAAAAGCCCTCACGCCAATATCAAAATACCAGCCACCAAGCTTGTTTAGCAAGCAGAAACGACCAAGATCTGCTTTGTAAGAAAACGGCTTGAGCGTGTCGTAAGCCCACAACACTTCTTCTTCGTAGTTATCGGCAATGAAGGCGCGAAGTGAGTCGCTGTTGTAAATAACATGCTTCGCCTCGGGAAAGCATGCGTCAATAGTGCCCGTAGCGTGCTCTAAGAATGGGCTGAGTTTTTCCGCAGAATCAGTGGAAAGAAAGATTTGTGAAACTTGCATGATCAAACAATTTTTGCGGGGGTGCCAAAGCCTTTAAATTCAGGCGCGGCGGGCTTTGCATTAAGAGTGCGTTCTACTACGTCAAGCAATTGCCGCTGAATATACGGCCAAGTGAATGGCTCTTCATGCAAACGCTTGTAGCACCATTGCCCGTCTTTCTTCAGTGCATTGCGATTTTCGTAGTAATACGACAAGATTTCTGCGGCACTATCAGGATCAGGAAGTAGGCGCTCAAGGCCATAATTCCTGTCGGTTTCAGAAGCGTTGCAAGCAATGCGTGGCAGTTCGTCAAAAATTTCAGCCAAGCTTGTATGGTCGGGAACAACTTGCGCCACGCCAACGGAACCATGTTCAGTATTAACCAAGCCCCAGCCCTCACCAATGCAAGTATTAATGCCCACATCAACCGCATTGTACACTTTGTTCAGTTGCTCTACTGGTAAACAGTTATCAGTGGAGAAATGAGGACTAGTAAGAATAAGCTTACCAGTAGGATCAAGCTCCTCGTCGCGAGCAATTCGCTTGAACAGCGGAATAATGTCCCATCCCAAATCTTTGCTGCCCATGTTTAACCACAGGCGAGCGTCGTCTTTATCTTTGGCAAACTTAACAAAAGCTTTCAGCGTAAGGTCAATGCGCTTTCTCGGTTGATTCCTATTGCCGTTGAAGACGATAAATGCGTCTTGCGGCACGCCAAGTTCTTGACGACATTGCTGCTTGTCAAGTGGAAAGAATTTTTCAAAATCAGTGCCGTGGCCGATAATATCAATTGTCTTGTCATAGCCCATGCGAACTAATTCGCTATTTGCGAATAGCGTATAGGTGGCGAGACCATCCCATTCTTGCATCTTCGCGTTTAACTCAGGAAATAAACCATAGGAATCAATGGGAGTGTAAACAAACCATTTAAACCCAATTTGCTCCTTGAATGGCTTCGCCCTATCCCATAAAGTAAGCGCCACCCAAATATCATTTGTCACCCATACCAGATCAGGTTTTTCCTTCTGAATGATTTCAGAAATGCGGTGTGACCCAAACGGATCGGATCCATGCAGCATAGCTGGATACACCTTGTATTTCTTCGCCTCGGGATGAGGGTCACCGTGGTAGTTCGTGCTCATCACCACCACTTCATGCTTCTCAGCCAGAGCAGGTAACAGGTATTGGGCCACTCGCCCAAATCCCGTTTCTACAAATGCGTCGCCAGCGTAGAGAATTTTTGCCATGTTTCTCTTGGAATCTTCGTCATCATAAGCAGCTTCTATACTGACGGCACAAGGAGAAAGTCATGTTGCCACCGTCTTCTGTGCGCTTCTGCATTAGCACCTGTAATAAATTCGCTGCTCATACACTGCCTGTAATTATCCCTTCTCTCACTCGTGCGGGCATCAGTACCAATGAAATTCTGATTGTCAATGGGGGTCAAGAGGATTGGCAAATTGACCATTATGGCGACGCGCCAATGATTTGCACGCCGCAAAACTCCTTCGAATATACGCCCCTCATTGAAATTGTTGAACACCATCTGACAAGCCCTTTCTGGTTTCTCCTTCACGACACTTGCATTGCTGGGCCTGCCTTCAAAAGCCTTGTCTACGACCCTCCAGAAGCTTTTGAGAAGGTGGCGATGAAGCATACGCCATCAATGAGCATTGGCCTTTACAGCATGGACTACCTCATGCACCATAAGGATCGTCTCACGGCAATTAAGAACATGGACAACTCACCACAGGCGTTGCAAGCATGGAAACAATGGGGAGTTCCCAACGAGGACTACATGCTCTGGAAACTGCACGACTCACCTACTGGCCTTTACCACCCAGACAAGCATGGCCCAGATGAATGGAACTATCAAGGGCATGCTGATGTGTACGGAACCGGCATGCCTCGCCGCATAGAATACTTTCCACAGTTGGACCTATTCAAGGCCAAGTCAAATTGGCAAGGAGTGCAGCCAACGCTTTGTATTGACATTTGATGGCGCTCAAAATTGCAATTGTCGGCGGTGGCTGGACGGGATGCCATTTAGCTTCGCGCTTGATGAGCGAAGCTGATGTGACACTGCTTGAGCGCAATGAAATACTTATTTCTGAAGCCTCATTGATCAATCAAAATCGTTTGCATTATGGCTATCACTACGCCAGGAATCATGCCACGCGCATGTTATGCCGAAATACGTTTGAGCGATTCATGCTTGACTATGGCCATCTAACAGAGAACATTCAAAGCAATTTCTATGCGGTGTCAGAAGACGAGAGTCTGCTAGATGCAGACACGATTCGATTGATCTTCAAGGATTGGCCGCACACGGAAGCAGATGCAAGCCTGCTAAATCGCTCCTCCTTGATTCTGCATACCATCGAAAAGTATATATCACCAACTGCTACTGGCAAATACTTTGAAGAGCTATTGCTTCCCATCGTGAGGAGAGAGGAAATCAACGAAAGCTCTATTGCGCTGCTCAAACAAGACTATGATTTTGTTCTTGATTGCACTAATAATTCTCTTTTGCCTGCCATCAATGGAGATTATTTTGAGGCAGTGGCGATGTTCGTTTATCGCCCACTTAAAACGCCGCCATTTGGCGCCCTCACTTTCATCGACGGAGATTTGTTTTCCATCTATCCATATGGCTCTTCAATGTTTTCGCTAAGCCATGTAAAACTTGGCGTCATTGAGCAAAAGCAAATTAATTGTTTTGGCAATAATTATGGCTCTATGTGCGACCGTCGGTGTTTAATAGAAGAGCATGTGATGACCTACTGGCCCGAATTTAACGATTACTTCCAATATGTATTTCCCGTGGTATCAATTAAAGCAAAAAGCAAAAATGCTAGTGCTCAACGCACTCCCATTTTTAGACAACACGACAATCTGTTATCTTTTTACACGGGAAAAATTCAAGGCATCTATGCTATCGAAGCAATGGCGAAAGAAGCCCTGTCTCAAGCGTAAATGCTGCGGAACAATGGATAGTCACGCATGTGCTTTTTGGCTTGAAATAACTCGCGGACAATTGCACCCTCATAGTTGATTCCATCAAGCATTCTTTTTATTTGCTTATGTTCATACTTGTTTAACAGCGGCCCATTGTCGGTATCACTAACATGCACATGGGCAATATAGGGCCAGTAATGATTTAGCAGCTTCTTGGGGCTATCGCCTTGAAGCCAGGCATTATTGGTGTCAAGCATCGTCTTGACATTTTTAAGATTGCAAAAGTCAATGTGGTTAACAATCTCGTTGACCGTAAAGAAATATGACCCTCCGTAGCATTTTGCTACAGGCTCAATGCAAAGGATGGCTCCATTTGCTTCCAACACTGCGTCCATACGCTTCAGTACATTCATTAAGCACGATGGACTTCCCTTTCTCAGACTCGGACTTCCTAGGACAAAACGTTTGATTCCCATCAGAGAACCAAGGCTAATCACTTTCAGTAAATGCTCCGACACCGCTGCTGTATCTTCAAAACTTTGCACATTGCTTTGAAAGAATAATGCTTGAGCTGAATATGCCCACAAGCCGTAGCTTTCGCGATATTCTTTTGCAATATCGGCATAGTCTTTGCCTTGGGCAAAAATACGTGCAGGCACAATCTCTAGTACGTTAAACGCCCCAGCGTTCGCACTTAAGATTTGCTCCTCTTCTTCATCTGTCCAACCGATAGCACTAATTCCAAGCATTGATGAAAGCCCCCATCTTTTTCATGGTTTCCTCCTTGCTAGCAAAATAAGGCTCATAATTGTATTCAACGCGAACACTGCAATCAACTTCTGTTCTAGCCCATGGGAACCATTTATCAATAATTTCTAGTGTTTCAATGGGAGCGGAAAACCATTGATGGCTTTTTCCTTTTTCGCATACTTCGGTGTCCTCCCATAAATCGCTTAGATCGTACCATTGATAACAAGAATTGGCATTGATCTTTTCTACATTATGCCGATTCAACAGGTCAAACAAGATGTTCTTTTTGATGCGCTTATGAAATAATGCTGGAAGGCGAATAATCGTAACAACACTATCAGGGAATGTTTGCTTAACTAGCAGCTCAAAAATATAGCGGACAGATCCATAATCAATGGCATGTATTTCTGGAAAATCTTGAACGTATTTATAAGTTTGACTATAAATATCAATGGTCGAATAAAGAATAACTTCCTTGGGTTTCCATAGCCTCATCTTTGACAGCACGTGATACATGTTGTCGAAATCAGCTATTGGCGCCTGGTTTGCCTTCCATTTCTCCGCTGGCAAGCACGCCAAGTAAAGCGTGTCAATATTTTCCTTCAGCAATGGAGCAAGATGAATATTCTCGGAATTAAAACGGCAGTTAAAGTCATGGTGCTCGCGAAGGACGCTGCCGATTAGCCCCGTGCTGCCTACTAAGACGTCCATTTCAAACTGCCACCGTTGGCGCTTGTTGTCGGAAGTATTTTACGCTGCATCGGCAGTTCGCGCGGCATGCGCAGCGCTGCCCAGGAAGTGGAACGCTGCCAATGGGAACCATGCCACGAGCAGCATAGTCAAGGCAATCTTGACAATGCTTCGCCTGGGAATCAAGGACTCGTCGCATTAGAGAATAGCCTTGTTTTTCTTGACGAATACTGGCGCCTTCCCAAAAACTACCTCGCACGCTCTGAGCATACAGCCCGATACGAGCAAGAGCCATGGCACTAGAAACGCGGCCATCCAAAAGATCGCGAGCAAAACCCTGTAAGTAAGCATATTCCACACGGAGACGCCGCCCAATACGCCCCCAGTCGCTTGCCTGCATGGCTTCTCGTCCACCATTGCCGATGATTGCCGCTTGTACATGGACAAGCTTAAGCGCTTCCCTTACGCTTCCTTGCCATTGATCCAGCGTAATATCACCAGCGCTAAGCATACGTGTAAAACGCCGTAGCTCAGCGCCAAGCTTATTAATTCGACCATCCACCAATGCTTCCACTGCGCGAGCGCTGAGAAAGCGTCCATTAGCGCCGCGATACCGACCACTGACAGGGTCGTAACGCCAGGATGATTCATCAAAGCGAATAATGGCTTCAGAAAATTGAGAGAGGTCATTGAGGTTGGACATCCTCTGCCTCCAGGATATCCTTGAAGCGCTCAGGCGCTTCTTCTTTCCATTGATTCAATGCAGCGGAAATGTCTTCTTCATCAATGAGGGAAGCCTCGTCGATATCAGCAAGAATGAGCCCGCTGGTTTTCAATGGCTCGATTGCGTCTGTTTTGCTGCTGACCATTTTTGCTGGTCCTTTCCGCTCGGGATCAGGATCTGCTGCACGCTTACGGCGCACAATGGTTTGACGCTCTTCTTTGCTCATGGCTTGAGCTTTTGCCTGAGGAAGACACTTGGGTTTGCCTTCTTTTTCTTCACGAGCGCCACAAGGCCCAAGAATTTCGCCGTTAGCGCCAATCCTCACCCATTTTTCCTTGAACCATTTATCAAGGTCATCGGCGTGCAACTCACCTTCATCGCTTTTAAAAGCACCGCCCAATGAACCATGCTTTTTCTTGTACATTTGCTTGTACTGCTGTACTACATAGCCACTTGCATAGGCAGAAGGCCACACTTTGAATTTTGCCTTGGCAGCACTTACTGCACGAGAATGAAGCTCAGCATCAGTGAATTTTACGTCGCCGCGAATCTCCTCTAAATCACGAGGCAGAAAAAGACCTGCGGCGCTGTCTTCTACCTCCCTGCTTCCATCCATAGGAAGAGTGCCATTCTCTTCGTTCATTGGATCGCGACCACCAGGCGGTACTGCCAAACCACCTCGATTAGGGGTGGCTCCACTCATTTCTGGAGTGGGCATCTCATTGGCGCGTTCCACTGACGGATCGAGCGTAAGTTCCATGCTCCACTCAGAACCGCCGTAACGGGCATCCGCCACTTCCTTAGGCGTAAGGACACCCAACTGGATGTAACGGCCGTCTACAGCCGCCACACGAGCCCGCACGTCAGCCATTTCGCGTTCATTAAGCTCGAACAATGGATTGAAGGAGATGCGCCATGATTCGGGAAGCTCTCCCTTCGTTGGGCCTTCTTTGCTAAGCATGATGTATTCCATTAGCTTCTTGACAGGACGCTTAAAATGCGTGCCTTGGTAATCCGCTAAGGTTTTTGCGAAATCACGCTCTTCACTGCGACCAGTGCTTCCCAAGCCGCCAGGGCTTTCGCCAAATAGAACAGTATGAGGAATTTTGCTGGCGCCAATAATATCCACGCGAAGCTTTTCTAAAATTTCCCCGATGCCGCCAAAGTTCCGACTAATAAATTCAAGCTCTTCTTTTTCAGCATCAATCGCGTAGCCGCGATAAATGCTCTTGCTCATATCATTCACCTGCAAACGATCACGAATGGAGCTTTCCTTCCCAGCCGCAAGCATCGCAGCTAAGCCCCTCACTTTATGCACAAAAATGTCAAATTCAGTGAGGAGCGTTGCTGCTGAATTTAAACCAGTCCAATAATGACGGAAGCTGTCATAAACAGTTTGCAAGCTGCTCATGCCCCAGCCATAATTGCGTTGTCTCACGCGATAAGGGAGCCAGTCCCCATCAAAACGCAAAATCCTGTCTTTATGAATATAAGTAAGCGTGGGCTCGTTAATTAAATCTCCAGAGATGATCTGATAATAAGTGGCTTTTGAATAGTCGTATAAGTTTTCTTCGTTGATAACTGGTGCAATTTGCCATCTATCAAGACATTCAATTTCTTCAATGCGACGGATGTTACGTTTATCGACAGGCATGTAAGCGGGACGCCCATCGTCAATAAAGAGAAGTAGACAAGCACCCCCATAAAGGCGGGCGTTTTTGGCTGCAAGGTTAAGGTGTTCGAGGATGTAGAGGTCTTCAATCGTTTGTTCAATGCCTTGCACTTCTTCGGCTCTTACGCCGTCACCACCGAACAACACTTTAAAGCCTTTCCTCGTGGCTTGATCGGCGTAGATGTCAACAATGCGACGGGGCAGCCATTCACCATAAAGATTTTCAAGCTCTTCTTGCGCCAGGAAAACAGTGGCAGTGGTTTTGGTGTACTGACCTTTGTCGCGGCCAGTCCCCATGCCAATCAGCACGTTTTGAAGGCCGTCTGAACGGATGCCGCCTGCCGTAGCATGCCCCAAATCAATTGCTTCGCCTTCCATAACGAACGCTAATGGCTATGTTGTATTGCTTTTAGTCTAAAAGCTGGATACATTGTCCGTAGAAGCTGGCCATTATGGACTTCTTGGCTCCGCCACTGACTTTTGCATTCAGCGAAGACCAGCGGCAACGCGCTCGCGCTGAAGCATTTCGCAGACAAGCTCTCAATGAACAGCAGGGCAGAAAGGGTAGGAACAATGGAGCAGAGAATGGCGAATTAGCTCTGCGTCATCACTTGCTCGGCGCCGCAGGTGAAATGGCTGTAGCCGTCATGCTTGGCATGGAAGATAAGCTCTATCAAGAAACAGAAGCAAAGCGCGGTTCTGCAGATCTTCCTCCCAACATCGACATCAAAACCCGCTCCAGGCATTACTACGATTTAATCGCTCAACTAGATGAAAGTCCAGGTAAGATATTGGTGCTCGTCACAATTGAAAATCGCATTACGCTCATTCATGGTTGGATAAAAGCAGCCGATGCGATGAAGGAACAATGGAAGAAAGATCCAGCGGGAGGGCGCCCTGCATATTTCATTCCGAAGACTGAGCTATTATCTTTAAGCACCCTAAAGGCGTTATGACGAAAGATCCACAGCGCTTTTACGTTTACGCATTCTTAAGGGAAAAAGACTCGGCACACGGCAAGCGTATGAGTCCTTATTACATTGGCAAAGGAACGCGAGACCGCGTAACTTCAAAAATTCGCACCATCCCCAAGCCCAATAATCCATCATTCATCGTCTACGTGCAAGAAGGCTTGACCGAGCAAGAGGCGTTTGACCTGGAAAAGTATTGCATTGCTCTTTACGGACGCATTGACAAGGGCACTGGTATTCTTCGCAACCTTAGCGATGGCGGAGATGGGGCGAGTGGCGTCGTTTATTCTACCGAGCGCAGGAAGCAAATCTCAGAAGCCAACAAGGGGCGCACTCATACAGAAGAGACAAAACGTAAAATCGGGGAAAAGCAAAAGGGCGAAAAGAATCATATGTGGAAAAAAGAAGTATCCCAAGAAACGCGAAACAAAATTTCTCAAGCTAATAAAGGGCTAAGGCGATCAGAACAGGCTCGCCGCAATATCGCCCAAGGGAGGGTAAAGTACTTCTGCGAACTTGTTGATCCGCAAGGCAATGTGCATAAAGTTGAAAACTTGTGGGCTTTTGCCAATGAAAATAATTTGCATTACACAATGCTGAGTTGGCTGGTTAAAGGCAAAAAGAAACAGTACAAAAAATGGACCTGCAAAAGCTGCGTTGAAGTACGATGAGTCAACTTAAATGTTCAGACTTTGCGAAACATGCCTTAGGGCTAGAGCTGTACCCAATGCAGGCAAAAATATTAGACAGATTCTTCAGTCCTGGTATTTCAAATGCAATTTGGGCGCTCGGCAGACGTAGCGGCAAAACGCTCATGGCTGCAGTTGCGTGCATCTATATGTGCTTTGTTCTCGAAGAAGACTATAAACGAAAGGTAAGAAAAGGGGAGAAGTTTTATATCGTAACTGTCGCAAACTCGCAAGATCAGGCTCGGATTGCACTAAACAATATTCGCCAATTAATTCTTGAAAGTCCTTTCGCTCAAGAAATTGTCCGAGAAACAGCGGATCTCATCGAAATCAGCAATGGATGCGTATTCAAAGCCGTACCTACATCTGGCCGCGCCGCTCGTGGCCTTGCTTGCGCAGGAGCAGTGTTTGACGAGCTAGCTTTTGCTACTGAGGGCGATGCAAATAGCGGAGGCAGAGGTATCTACGATGCACTGTCGCCCGCTATTGCTCAGTTTGGTGGGAAAGGGAGGATCCTTGAACTTTCGTCGCCATGGTTGGGGCAAGGTCTTTTCTGGGAGCACTTCAAGGAAGCAGCGTCGGGAAGATTCACATTTATGGCTGCGGAGAATCATCCCACATGGGTGATGAATCCCAATATCTCCCAAGATTTTCTTGATGCTGAAAGGCAGCGTGATCCTGACAAATTTGCCGTTGAATACGGCGCCCAATTCGCCAATAACCTTTCGGCGCTAGTCAATAGCGATGTGATTGATGCTTGTATTGATGATCGCCGTGCAGCACTACCACCACGCCCTGAATTCCAAGGAGCTTACGTCCTTGCCCTTGACCCCGCCCGTGGTGGCGTTGGCCGCGACGACTACACTGCTTGCATTGTTCACTACGAAAACGGCACTCTTGTCGTGGATAAGTTCCATTCGTTCGTAGCTGACTTTGAAATCAATGGACGGATGGAAGTGAATATCAATGCAGTGGAAGATTGGATTAAGGAACAGCATCGACTGTACGTATTTGACACCATTGTGATGGACCAATTCAATAGTGCTGGCACCATTCAAAGCTTGGCTAGTGATTTGCCCATCACGGAACTAACGTGGACAGTTAGTTCAAAAATGAAAGCCTTCAGCAAGATGCGAGAACTTTTCAATGCAGGACAAATTAATATCTATCGACACGAGAAAGCAATCATGCAGCTCAAAAATTTAACAGTGGTCTATAAACCGAGCGGGCAATGGAGTGTAACTGGTGGTAAAGCCACTGGCATTGACGACTTAGCATTTGCAATGGCTGGTGCCATTCTTGCCGCAAGTAAAGATGATGACATTGGCTGGATCGAAAGCTTAATCTCCTAGTATGATTTTCAAACAATAGTTTTGTCATGAAGTGACTTATTGCAAATTAACTATGCAGGAAACAAAGTTTCTTGTGGCCTTGTTGGAAAATGCTCCTACTAGCAAGCAAACTTCTCTTCAGCTTCTTGCCGCAGAACATCTATACATTCCTACATTGCTCCCCAAATTAAAGGCGCATGCCAAGCGCCTGAAAGAAGAGGAGCAGCTTGAACGATCATGGGAAGCAGACGCCACTGATGACGACTACATGCCAGACCGTGATGGCAGTGAAAGCTTAAGAGAATATGACGCTTGATCAGCATCGTGTTATGATTTCAAAGCTTTCGCGAAGCACGCTGGCCAGCGTTTCAAAAGAACAGTATCGGGGGATGCTGTTCGTTGCCACAAAATGGAGCCAAGGCCATGGGCCGACCCATGGTTAAAAGCTGTACAACGGCGGATTGAAGCCCCGCCTTCAGCACCTTTGCTCCTCGCGCCCTTGTAGCAGAACTGGTTTATGCAACGGCCTTAAAAGCCGTAGGGAACGCAAGCTTTCCCATGTGGGTTCAAATCCCACCAAGGGCATCATGCTAAGCTGAAGATACGTTCACCCCAGCGATGGGGCGCATGAACAGCACGGTACGGAACGGGACTGTGCATCATCGGGAACCATCATGAACCCTCTTGCCCTAATCAAGCAGCAGCTTGAGAAAGCCGCTCGTCTGCGTGAAGCTCAACACGCTTCACTTGTTTATCGCGGCATTGCCTACGTGCCCAAGCCTCATTGGTTTTGAGTATTAAGCAAGGGGCCTTAAGGCCCCTTTTTTGTAGCCTGTGGGATACATTCGTTGTCATTCCAATGGCGCCAGGCATTAGCGCATATCGCCAGATTTGTAATCAAATACGAAGCAAAAATAAACGTGCGAACAATTGCCACCGTATCTGCTTCTTTATCGCAATTACTCTCCTTACTCCCCAGAGCCTTTGCCCACACCCTCCATAGCTTCTTCCTGCGCATAAATCCAAGCCTTTAGTTCTGTTACATACTGTCTAATGATGGCAGCTTTTTCAAGATGCCAATGGTCCATGGTACGGAAAAATTGAGCATTGTGCCAATCAATGGCTCTCAATGATTGATAAATGATTGGATTGAGCGGTTCACGCAGAGGCGTATTGAACGTTCGACGCTCGCTCACGACGGAAAAAGTCTTTTATATCTTCAAATGCTACTGGAGCAAAGTCATTCACTTCTAGACAACAGTTGAAATAGCGCTTATCAATTTGCCCATTGTCATCCAAAATACGATGGCAATGCAAATGACCATGTACATTGCCCGCGTAATGCCCAGACAAACACGATGGATGTACAGGGATATGCGTGAAGATTAAACCGCCAGGAAAAGTGCTGTCACAAGGATGAAAAAATGCTCCCCTCACGTCTTCAAAATATGGCAAATAGTCTTTCAATGCACCTTGGTCATGGTTGCCACGAACGAGAATCTTCCTTCCATTGAGCCGAGCAAGAAGCTTTAACGATGCACGGGGAATGACTACATCCCCAAGATGGTAAATAGTGTCACGTTTGCCTACCTTTGCGTTCCATCGTTCAATAATTGTTTCATCCATTTCTTCGCACGATGCGAATGGTCGCAACGGCTCACCATCGGGACGCGCAAAATCAATCATCTTCGCATGACCGAAGTGAGTGTCGCTCGTGACGAAAGCACTCATTATTTATATTCACCTACCACGCCAGTTTTTACAAATGGCCGCTCCATATTTTCGATTATTTTAATGGTCCACTCTTCAGCTTCATTTAAATCGTGAAACACGTTGCGAAAATTCCACCACCAAAGCTCTTTTTCCTGCACTTCATACATGGGCCTCCGTGGATCTAATGCTGAAGGCTTTTGTACGATGCGAAACCGTGCCATGGTTCAATGGACAAGAAAGCTCATCATAGGACAGCCCCAGGAATCGAACCTGGCATTCTGGGCTATCTGCCCAACGTGTACCACAACACTTAACCGTCAGGGCCCCTCCTGTTTGTGCATCATCCCTAGAGACCATTTTGTTGGCGCCAACAATATGGTCCCCGCCTGGGAGCTAAGCATGGAGGGGAGTGATGGAACAAGCGTGACTGGCCTACCGACAATCGAGTTGTGAGTTATCCAAACAGAGGCTTGCCCTCTATCAAAACGCAAGCCAGGAAAGGCACTCCACAACCAACGGTGGACCTCAGAACTGGCTGCACACTGCCGACAGAGCAGCAGTGGTGGTGATGCCCGATGCAAAGCAGAGCGGGAACTCAACAAGCATAGCAAAAGGCGCCCCGAAAGGCGCCTTGCGTTCAAAATATATCAAGCGTTACCATAATTTGGAAGATTCAGCGCATTTGTTTCAAAGAACGCTGGCACGGACGATGCCCTCGTCGCATTCAGCTCGGGAGCTTTGCCGCTATAGAACAAGCTGTCGCTTTGACGCAGCCAGAAGTCTTTGTCAAGGTATTTATTAGACGAGCTGCCCAGCTTGTCATAAATCCACAGCGCAGTCATCTTGCGCAGCTTATTCAGACTTTCACCATACTTTTCATTTGCTTCTTCGCAAATTTTTGTATGGCAATATGCGTGACAAATTTCATCGCGACTGATGTCCGTCGCGACAGTGCGCAGTCCCTTGTCTCCATTGAAACGGAAGAATGGAAGAATCGTGAAGAACAGGCTCCGCTCAAGCGTGGCCACTTTTGCAATGGGATGGGCGGGATGATCGTACCAGGCTTGACGAATACGCAGAGCTTCCGCCTCGGCTTTTTCATCTACGCCATGAGCAGCAGCCACGTAGTTCAAAGCTAGATCGTGTTTCTCTTCATCCAAAATGTTGCTTTTGATACTTTCAACAAGACCAGGAGAATTTGGCAGCTCTTTATCAAGCCCTTCTAGAAGCATATCTTTAACGGGAAGCTCAAGATGGCGAATAGCAAGAGCCCGAAAAATAGTCTCTTCGGAGCCGGGAACAAACTCGCCTTTCGTCACGGCCATTGCTTGCCAGGGACGTTTTTTGGCCACTGCAGAAAAATAATCAAGAACCGCCATGATTTGCTATTTGCGAATGGAGAATGAGACAGCAAAGGGCAGCTAATGCTGCCCTAAATTAAACAAAAGAAGAGGACTATTCAGCGCAACTGCTGCAAAATCCTGCTTCCATAGAGCAAGCTTGTGGCTCGCTTTCTAGCCCGAAGAAATCGGTCAGACTCTCCCCTAATTCTACTCCAACATCGTCCTTAGCTTGAGTGCCAGTTTGCACTTGAAGAGCGTAATACAAAGAAATTTGCGGGCTTTCCAACCAGTCGCGAAGGAATGCTTCGTCACAGGCAACAAGATCAGACCACCAGTTCATGGAATAACCATGCAGGAGACCAGTGCGGCCCATCAGGCTCATAATTCCATCGGCCACTTTCCTAAACACTTCCCAACCCACTTCCTCGGCAATTTCCACTGGTCCATATTCAAAACGCTCCACGCCCATGGTCTCACTATCCCGATCAACAACGCGATCAATAGGAGGAGCGATTTCTGGCGCAGTGGTAAAGCCACGAGTGTCCAGGTAGCGGTAGGAGCATGAAGCAGTAGGAGCAATGGTAAAAGCCCGCTCCATTCCATTGTCACGCGCCACTTCGGCAGCAGAGCGAAGACCTTTATCAAAAGCGTAGACGGCTTTTCCGGCCACGGTATCTGTCCAATGGTGAGCCCAAGGATGAGGATCATCCATTAAATAAGCCTCAATGGCATCGCCAAATTCCTTGTAGCTAATTCCATGGATGGAAAGAAAATTGGCTAAGCCAAGCACGCCTAAGCCCACTTGTTTGTCAATTTCAGGAGAAAGATATTCACCAGTATCGCCTACACCAGTGCGTCCATGCAATGCGCATAGTTCTGTCATACCAGCAATAAAAGCACCTTCAAGATTGTCAATGGAACAAGCGCCAAGATTAATATGCTCAAGCAGACAAGTGCCACGATGGGGGATCAAAATTTCAAGGCAAACATTCCCGTAAATACGATTGCCATTTTTGTCATAACTAATTTTTGTCAGCCACAAATCACCATTTGCAATTGCTTTTAAGCATGCGGCAATTAATTCAGGCGATGCCTTGTCTAGAAAATCTTTGTCAACATTCAAACAACGCTTTGCCCAAGGCAGTTCATTGCGAGAGGCTTTGACAAATTCAATGGCATCAGGATGGAAATAATCAAGATGAAGCGTAATTGCCCCATTACGAAATTTTCCACCGCGACGCAAGATTTCATTGAGCTTGCTGTAAATAGTCGCAAAGCTTACGGGGCCACTTGCAATAAGCCCTTTCCCGTTGTCACTTCCTTTGGCACGAAGCTTAGAAAGATGCACTGCTACGCCAGCGGCATTACGCAAGCCATGGCTTACGAAGCGCCAAGAGGCTTCAATGCCATCTGGCGCTTCCATGTCATCTTCTACTACAAACGTTGTACACGAAACTGGTAGGCGGCTTTCAGGGCTATCCATCCAATCTTGCACCCTGCCCGTGCGTGCAATTGGCTCGCATTTGGCTTTCTCTTTCAGGCTCATAAGACAACGAAGCCCCGCTCAGCGGGGCGCGATCAACTTAGGCAGGCTAGCTCAGACAGGACGATGGAAAAGGGAAGTTTTCCTTTAGTCGCACAGATTTTCAGCATCCTCGTTTGAGACCAAGTCATCGGATAAAACGCGCTTGACGTTTTGCGGAGATGTCTCAAGGTAAGCTATCGCCTTCTTTACGCCATCCAACGTATCGCCCAGTTGTCCTATCCCTGCGTTGCAGTTTTGGCATACTATTCCACGAATCTGGCCCGTCTCGTGGTCATGATCAACATTGAAATTCCCTGTTCCCTTTGGCTCACCGGCGCCGCAGCAAGCGCAGCAATAATTTTGCGAAGCCAATAAAGCATCATATTGCAGCATCGTTATTCCATACGTGGACTCAAGGAACCTGGCACGAATTTTATCTTTATTTTGCGCATAATATTCACGCTCCCGTGCGCGATATGCATCCAGGTTCTCTTGGCGACGCCGTTTATTGCGTTCGCGTATCTTGGCGCGATTTTTCGCCACGTATTCACGAGCTCGTTGATTTAATTTTTCACGATTTTTTTCTACCGTCTTTTTTCTGGATTCAATGATCTTATCTGGATGCTCTTCCCTGTATTTGCGGCAGCGGAGGTTATGGCAATCGCGGCATTCACTTTGGAGTCCATCCGCCTTTGCTGCCCGCTTATTAAATTGGTCCCTGCTCTTCCACTGTTTGCACTGCGTGCATTGCTTGAGAGTTGCTGGCCCTTGATCCATGGTCTACATTGGCGCGAATCAACATATTAGCGCAAATCAGTCATGGGGTCGCTTGCGTCGTCTGCCGACATGAGGTCGTTAATAAAAAGCTTCGCCTCGGAAAGCGTCTTGAAGTAAAGCGGCCTGTTGTCTATCGCTGCAAACCATTGAAATTCTGGCTTACTGAAACACGGCCATAGCTTATAGGGACCATAGTTAAATGGCTGGCGTTCTGGCAAACCAAACATGGGAATAGTCCGTAGTTTTACCACGCTAGTTCTTCTCATAAATTATGCATGCATTATTTAATACATTCTTCAGCAAACCGCCATCCACTGTCTGAATCCTTAAGAAATTGTAAAGATTTTTAAGCTTTTGTATCGCCATGATACAAAAAAGCCCACATTTTACTCACAGGCTGAGATACGATAGCCGTAAGCGGAGCCTCGCTTAAATTTACTAAGCGCTCCGCAAGCCAGTGCAGGCATGATTAGCCGCGCTTCTAGACCAGTGAGCCCCAAAGGCGAACGTTCTATACAAGCGGCGGAAATCAAAAGGCTTGACTAGCTGCGTTCTCTAGACAACTGAGCCCCCAAAAGGGCGAAGGTCTCAG
>JACCDZ010361088.1_pt1 | contig 42927 bp, 23 predicted proteins | sample 7449551 | NCBI WGS metagenome assembly JACCDZ01 (sample SAMN15323452, study PRJNA562643) | freshwater metagenome | isolation source: river surface water | place: USA:Blue River Watershed | collected 2017-08-18
ATTCCGAGATACATAAAAACATCCATATACGCCATAACGGTAGATTGTTTCATGACCGAATAATCGAGTACTTGATAGGCTTTGTTCAAGGCTTCATTACTACTATATCCTTTCGACATAAATCCTCTTTGAAGCATTGCAATGCGTTGTTGTACATTGGTTTTGGTTGGATCTAAATTCGCTAATAAATTTACACGGTGTTCTTGACTGAATCGGGTGATGTAGGTGGTAATTATCGCAATACCAAAAGATCCTCCCAACTGACGCATCATTCCTGTAAATGCCGCTCCTTCGCCAATGCTACGTCCTTTCAAAGTAGAAAGCGATAGGGTAGTAATGGGTACAAATAGCAATCCTAAACCAATTCCTCTCAAGATTAAAGGCCAAAATAAATGTTCTTCTCCAGTATCAGGCGTCATTCGACCGTACATCATGAAGGTAAAGAAGAAGAAAATTAAGAATCCTACGCCCACCATATAACCTTGTGGAATACCCTTTTGAATCATTTTACCAATAATTGGCATCATGAATGCGGTAGTGATTGAGCCTGGAATTAATAACAAACCTGCATCAGTTGCCGTCCAGCCTAAAATGGCTTGGGTGTAAATAGGTATAATTAAGGTAGATCCGTACAATCCAAATCCAAGGATGAAACACATCACGATACCAATTCGGAGATTGCCATCTTTTAACACACTTAGGTTGACAATTGGGTGTTTGTAGGTGAGTTCTCTCCATACAAAAAATAGCAATCCAAAAACGGATACAATACTTAAAACCAAAATGGTTGTATTGTTGAACCAATCGTCTTGTTGACCGTGTTCTAGAACATATTGTAACGAACCAATAAATGCGGTTAATAGAAATATTCCCAACCAATCGACTTGGTGTGCTTTTAACTTCTCACCGTATTTTGGACTACGAACAAAAGTGAATGCTAAAATAGCGGCTACAATTCCAATTGGAATATTGATGTAAAAGATATAAGGCCAAGAAAAATTATCTACGATGTAGCCTCCCAATGGCGGTCCTAAGGTTGGACCAACAATAACTCCCATTCCGTAGATGGCTTGCGCCATTCCACGTTTAGCAGCAGGATAACTTTCGGTAATAATAGTTTGAGCCGTTACCAATAAGGCTCCACCACCCAAACCTTGTATAAAACGAAAGGCAATTAGTTCCCAAATATTCCCAGCATTTCCGCACATAAAAGAAGCGGTAGTAAATAGTACAATTGAAACCACAAAATAATTACGTCTCCCAAATTGTTGCGAAAGCCAACTTGTCATCGGAATCACAATTACATTCGCAATCGCATAAGCAGTAATTACCCATGCCACATCATTTAAGGTTGCTCCAAGACTTCCTCTCATGTTGGTTAACGCTACATTGACAATAGTGGTATCTACAATTTCAAGCAAGGCACAAAGTACCGCTGTAATTGTGATAATTACTCGTCTATAGCCGTATTCTACTAAATCGTCAGCTTGCACCATTTTATTTTAAATGTACGTCAACATCCGCATTCATTCCCGGACGTAATAATTGTATTTTTTTAGGATCGTTAGTCGCGTCTAAACTAATTTTCACAGGCAAACGTTGGATGGTTTTAACAAAGTTTCCAGTAGCATTATCTGGAGGAAGCAATGAAAAACGGGATCCTGTTGCTGGAGAGAATGACGCTATTGTTCCTTGGAATTCGTAATCAGGATATGCGTCTACTTTAATTGTTACTTTTTGTCCTTCTACCATTTTGTTCAATTGCGTTTCTTTGAAATTAGCAATTACCCAGGCGGAGGCATTATTGATAATTTGGAACAACGATTGTCCGGCTTGTACCAATTGCCCCGGTTGAATATCTACTTTAGATACTTGTCCGTCAATTGCTGCAGTGATTACGGTATACGTCAAGTTTAATTGAGCTGCTTCTAATTGCGCTTGTGCTCTTTTGATATTAGCAGCAGCTACATCGGTTTGTTTGTTTGATACTCTCGATTTGGCTTCAATCACTGATTTTTGGAAACCACTCGCTTTTTGTTGTTGTTGCAAAATGCGTACTTGCGTTTCTGCTTCTTGTTTAGCAGCCAAAGCTTGTTCGTATTGTTGTTTGGTAATCGAATGATTTTTGTACAAATTGTTGTATCTATTGTAATCACTAGTTAAACGACCTAAACGAATTTTTGCCGCTTCGATATTGCCACTTGCTGATTGTACGTTCGCATCAGAAACGGCTACACTAGCTAGAGCACCACTAATATCGGCTTTTGATACTTCAAAACTACCTTCGGCAGCTACTAAAGCAGCATTAGCTTCTTCAATTTTGATTTTGAAATCTCTTTGATCAATCGTAAATAACGTATCGCCTTTTTTTACAAAGTCGTTGTCTTTTACATATACTTTGTCCACATATCCAGAAACTCTAGGTATGATTGGATTCATTTTTTTCTCAATCTGAGCATCATCTGTCAACTCGTGAGATTGTGAATGGATGTATTTGTATGTTCCATAAGAACCACCTACAATGATTAATGCTAAAAATATAGTAATGAACTTTTTATTGGTATTTTTCTTTTCCATGTCAGGTGTTGATTATAGTTTTGAAATAGTGAAAGTAGTAGATAACTGTCCCGTCGCGTTGAGTAGGGCGTAGTATTTTTGGATAATGTTTGCTTTGGCTAATGTTTTATTGATATTGGCACTTAGTTGTTCAACATCGGCCTCTAATAAGTCATTAGTATCCGCTAAGCCATTTTCGTATTTGTCCTTAATGATTCGATAGTTTTCTGAAGATTGCGCCACAGATTCGCCATACACTTCATTTTGTTGAATGGCTAAGTGGTAGTCTTCCATTGCCTTCTGAACTTCAATTTTGATATAATCCGTTAGCATGGCTTCTGAATTTTGGATTTCAGTTGCTTTGCTTTCAGCCAATTTTACTACAGCTTCATTTTTAAAAATAGAACTCAAATCATAGGATAATCCTAAACCAAAGTTCATGGCATTTTGAACTGTTACCACATTTTTCAAATCTAAAGAAATATACCCCCCGATGAGGTTGATAGTAGGATAATAATTTCCTTTAGCTAATTTAATATTGGCTTTGCTTGCTTTTCCTTGCAATTGAATGGCTTGCAAATCTTTTCTGTTTTCCAATGCAGGTTGCTCGTTCGTTGGAACATTATCCATTTTGAAATTAGCAAAATCACTTTCACGAATTTCTAATTTAGTTTCTACAGGGAGTTTCAACAAAGTAATTAATTGATAGTTGATGGTATTTTCATGATTAATTGCCTCATCGATTGATAATTTGATTTTAGACACTTGCAATTGTGCTTTTAATAAATCATTTCGAGCAATGATTTCATTTTTTTCCAATTCGCTAAAGTCATGTGCACGTTGTTCAGCTCGTTTTAGATTTTCTTTCAAGAGCGCAACTGTCTTTTGAGCTTTGAACAAACTAGCATACTGATTAATCACTTTCATAGCCATGTCTTCTTTGGTATGCAAAGAGTTGGCTTCTTCAGCTTCATACAAATTTTCATGTAACTGAATGTTATTTTGCACCTTAAAACCGGCAAAAATTGGAAGTGTAGCATTGGCTTGTCCAATGATTAATTGGTCAACAATAGGAAGCGAACCCGAATTGGAATTCTGATTCAATTTTAGGTTGATTGATGCATTGGCTAACCGTTGGTATTGCCCCGAAATTCTAAATTCAGGGTATTGATTGTTTTTTGCTGTTTGCAACTCGTATTTTTTAGAGCTTACTTTGGCATTCGCCAAACCCACTTCATTGCTTTTGTTCCAAGCTAAATGAACGGCTTCATCAAGTGTTAAACTTCTTTTTTCTTGTGCATCGATTGAGCTTATCCCTAAAATGGATATCCCAAAGAGCAAGAATCGATTAATTTTCTTCATGTATTAGTAGCGCTTTTATGGTTTGTTGAATATGATTGGTTAAATGTGTCGAAACGTAATTGTCAAATGCAGTCGGTGTATTGAGTTGTAGTACTTCTTCAAAAAATGATTTGTTCATTTGGAAATGAAAAAAGGTTCCCAAAATGGTAGGCGTAAGTAATGGAACGATAACATCTTTTCTAAAAACGCCTTTTTTTTGTCCTTCTTCAATTATAGTTTCTAGCGTTTTTAGATTTCCTTTTTTTAATTCAGAAAATGAAGCCAAACTTTTCGCTCTTTTTTCAGATGAGAATTCAAAATGCAAAATGCGGTAAATCCCTTTATTTGTATTGATTCGGTTGATATATAAAGCAATCAATTTATTGATTTTATCAAGAGGTGCCAATTCTTCATGAATTAAATGGTCCAATTGCGATTTTAGATCAGATGTGCTATAGAGAAGTAATGATTCCAAAAGCCGTTCTTTAGAACCGAAATAGTATGAAATCATGGCAATGTTGATCTTAGCACCTCTGGAAATATCACGAATAGAGGTGCCGTCAAACCCTTTTTCTGCGAATAAGGTTTCGGCAACTTTTAAAATCTGTATTTGTTTCTCGGTAAAATTGCTTTTCAAGTCACTATTTTTTTGGCTATGACAAAATTAAACAACTGTTTAATTAAACAGTTGTTTAATTTTTGTTTAACATTATTTTAACAGATAATTGAATGCGTAAAGCTTTCAGCTACACAATAATTATGGATAAAAAAAATGACCTTGATTAAGGTCATTTTTATAAAATAGAGAGAGGTAGACTATCGAATTTCTTTCACAAATTCTTCAATTTTCCCAGTGCCGTTTTCAGTTAAATGCGTAATGAAAGCACTTCCAATAATGGCGCCTTTGGCAAATTGAGTCGCTTGATTGAACGTTTCTGCATTATTGATACCAAAACCAATGATTTGTGGGTTTTTCAAATCCATGTTGGCAATACGTTTGAAATAGTCTTCTTGTGTACTTCCAAAACCCGATTGCGAACCTGTAACGCTGGCTGAACTCACCATATAAATAAATCCACCGGATACGCTATCAATAAAATGGATGCGTTCGTCCGCCGTTTGTGGCGTGATTAAAAACACATTAATAAGTCCATATTTTTCAAAAGTAGCTTTGTATTCGTCTGCATAGACATCTACTGGTAAGTCGGGAATGATCAATCCGTCAATACCAATTTCAGCACATTTTTTACAGAACTCTTCAATACCATATTGTAGCATCGGGTTGAAATACCCCATAATCACTAACGGAATGGAAACTGTTTTACGAATGTCTTTCAATTGGTCAAACAACACTTGAGTGGTCATTCCGTTATGTAAGGCTTGCGTAGAACTCGCTTGTATAGTTGGACCATCAGCCAAAGGATCGCTGAAAGGCAATCCAATTTCGATCATATCGACACCGCTTTTTTCTAGATCTTGTATAATTTGCACCGTATCATTCAAGCTAGGATAACCTGCAGAAAAATAGATAGACAATATTTTTTTAGTTTCTTGTAATTTTTGATTTATCCTATTCATATTTTTATTTTTAGACCTACAAGGTTAAGAAAACCTTGCAGGTTATAAGTTGATTTTATTTGCGTTAGGGATTGTAGTGTAAATCCTTTTTAAGTTGACTGTCCGAAGGCAAATTAAAAAGATTGCAACGGAAAGCCCGACCCTTGTGGTAACGCCCTACAATTTGAAATAATCAATATAAGTATTCAAATCTTTGTCACCACGTCCCGAAAGATTAATCACAACTATATCAGTTGGTTTGAATTTCATTTCGTCTAAAACTGCAAAGGCGTGAGCCGTTTCTATTGCCGGAATAATACCTTCTAATTTGGATAGTTGTAATCCCCAATCCATAGCTTGCTCATCGGTAATGGAGATGAATTGCGCTCTACCTGTAGCATATAAATTGGCGTGCATGGGTCCAACTCCTGGATAATCCAATCCTGCCGAAATAGAGTAGGGTTCGGTAATTTGTCCGTCTGGGGTTTGCATCAATAAAGTTTTACTTCCGTGAATTACGCCTACTTTACCTAAAGCTGAGGTGGCAGCACTTTCGCCTGAATGCACCCCTAAACCAGCCGCTTCCACAGCAATAATGTTTACTTCTTTTTCGTCCAAAAAGTGGTAAAAAGCGCCTGCAGCATTACTTCCGCCACCAACACAAGCAATCACATAATCTGGATTTTCTTTACCTTCTTTTTCCAATAATTGACTTTTAATTTCTTTCGAAATCACCGATTGGAAACGCGCCACCATATCAGGATAAGGATGAGGTCCCACTACAGAACCAATGATGTAATACGTATCAACCGGATTATTAATCCAATCGCGAATCGCCTCGTTTGTTGCGTCTTTTAAGGTACGAGAACCCGACATAGCCGGACGTACTTCGGCTCCTAACATTTTCATACGAGCTACATTAGGTGCTTGACGCTTTATATCGATTTCGCCCATGTACACAATACATTCCAGTCCCATTAAAGCACAAACGGTAGCCGTAGCAACTCCGTGTTGCCCTGCACCGGTTTCGGCTATGATTCGCTTTTTACCCAAACGTTTGGCTAGTAAAATTTGACCAATCGTATTGTTTACTTTATGCGCTCCTGTATGACATAAGTCTTCTCTTTTGAGATAGACTTTGGTATTGTATTTTTCAGACAAACGTGCTGCGAAATAAAGCGGAGTAGGGCGTCCCACATATTCTTTCAATAAATCGTCAAACTCAGCTTGAAACTCAGGTTCAGCTGTAATTTTTAGATAATTTTGGCGTAATTCTTCCACATTAGGGTATAACATTTCCGGAATGTATGCTCCTCCGAATTCTCCGTAATAGCCTTTTTCGTTGACGTTGTAGCTCATGTTTGTACTTTTTAAAAGTTTATTTTTTGTTTAAAACTAGCCAGTAGTTTTGTGTTTTTTAATCCGGGTTCGATTTCAAATTTACTATTAACATCGATAGCATAAATAGGTAAATCGGTTTTTAGTATTTGTTTAACCAAATCGATTTCATCTATTCCAATGCCGCCACTCAAAAAGAAGGGCTTTTCCGATGGATATTTTTCGAGTACTTTCCAGTTGAAAGTCGTTCCGTTGCCTCCGGGCAATTTTCCTTTGGTATCAAAAAGGAAATAATCACATACCGATTCAAAAGGTTTCAATTCGTCAAAATCAAATGTTGAATCCACTGAAAATACTTTGATAATTTCAATGCTTTTCGCCAATGTATCTTTTAGCTCTTTACAAAAAGCTACCGACTCATGTCCATGCAATTGAACCGCTTGCAAATCGTATTGGCTTACTTTTGCCAGAATATCTTCTTGACTAGCATTGACAAAAACTCCTGTTTTTTTGATACTTTGCGGTAAATTTGGTAGTGCTCCATCAAAATAGCGTGCCGACTTTTCCCAGAATATAAAGCCCATATAATCGGGTAGGAGCGATCCTACTTCGAGAATATTGTCGGGGTATTTCATGCCGCAGATTTTTAGCCTCACCCCAGCCCTCTCCAAAGGAGAGGGAGTTGATAATGAATTTATATTTGAGGTGTTCTGTAACATTTTTGATTTTATAGCATTATTAAATTAAAAAATCTGTGTAATCTGTGTAATCTGTGTAATCTGTGTTTATTTATTTTAATTGCGATATAAACTCTTTGGCTGCTTGACCGGCATTATCCGTTTTCATGAAGTTTTCACCAATTAAAAATCCTTGGTAACCATAAGGTTTTAATTCGGTTATCGCTTCAATAGAAGAGATTCCGCTTTCGGAAACTTTTACAAATTCGTTCGGAATTTGGTCAGCCAATTCTTTACTGAAATCCAAACTCACTTCAAAGGTTTTTAGATTTCGGTTATTCACTCCAATCATGTCCAAACTTGGCATAATCGATTTTTCTAATTCTTCTTGATTGTGTACTTCCAAAAGGACTTCCAATCCTAATCCATGCGCAAATTCAGATAAATTTTTGATTTCCTCTCGGCTCAAAACTGCAGCGATTAGCAAAATTAAATCGGCTCCGTGGGCTTTGGCTTCCAATATTTGGTATTCATCCACAATGAATTCTTTTCGCAATAGCGGAATGCTAACGCTAGCCCTTGCCAATAACAAATCGTCCAAAGAACCACCAAAATATTTGCCATCTGTTAAAACAGAAATACCACAAGCGCCAGCAGTTTCATAGCCTTTAACGACTTCTTCTACGGTAAAACCGTAATTGATTTCAGCTTTGGAAGGGGAACGACGTTTGTGTTCGGCAATAATTCCAGAATTACTATTACGTAAATTATGGCTCAACGAAATAGTTTGTTTTTCAAAGAATACCGATGCTTCCAATTGGGAAACTGGAATAATCGATTTTTTGAGCACTACCTCTCTTCGTTTGTCTAGTATTATTTTATCTAATATGTTCATTTTTTTGCCGCTAAGGCGCTAATGCGCAAAGGTTAAAAATTGATGTTTAAATTCATTTGTGCTAATTCGCGCAATTCGTATTTCTATTTACTTAATTCTTGTAACGTTTGTAATGCTTGTAATCCTTTTCCGGAGAATAAACTCTCTTTCGCTAATTCAAATCCTTCTAGTGGACTGCATTTTGTTACCGTAGCAATTGCCATAGCTGCATTCGCGCAGACCACATTGTTTTGAGCTTCGGTTCCTTTTCCTGAAATAATATCCGTAAACAATTGAGATGACTCTTCAATGGTTTTACCCCCTTCAATTTCAGTTTGTGACAAAAGGCGAACTCCAAAATCGTCTGGATTTAGCATCAGTTCTTTTGTGTTTGTAATGCATTTGGTTGGACAAGTTAACGACACTTCGTCATACCCATCAAGTGAATGTAAGATGGTGAAATTTCTATCGGTGTTTTGATACAAATAGGCATACATTCGAGCCAATTCCAAATTGAAAACTCCCACCAATTGATTTTGAGGAAAGGCTGGATTTACCATAGGTCCCAACATATTGAAAAAGGTTTTTACACCCAACTCTTTTCGAATTGGTCCCACGTTTTTCATAGCCGGGTGGAAGAGCGGTGCATGCAAAATACAAATACCTGCTTTTTCCATACATTTTTCCAAGAAACCAGCTTCATTACTGAATTTGATTCCCATTTTTTCCATCACATTACTTGATCCCGAAATAGATGAAACACCATAATTTCCGTGTTTGGCTACTTTAATTCCTGCTCCAGCAGCTACAAAAGAGGCTAAGGTCGAAATGTTAAACGTGTCTTTTCCATCGCCACCTGTTCCACATAAATCAATGGTATTGTAGCCTGATAAATCCACACGAATACACAAATCCAATAAGGCTTCGCGGAAACCCGCTAATTCTTCAATGCTTATGCTACGCATCATATACACCGTCAAGAAAGAAGCAATTTGGCTCGTATTGTATTCACCATTAGAGATGTTTACTAAGATGTTTTTAGCCTCTTCTTTCGAGAGCATTTCGTGATTGATTAATCTGTTGAGTATGTTTTTCATTTTTATTTTCTTTTCTTTTGCCGCAAAGGCGCCAAGGCACAAATCTTATTACGATTTAACCCAATTTTCTAACATTTTTTTTCCGTTAGGCGTCAAAACACTTTCTGGGTGAAATTGAACTCCTCTAACATCATAGGTTTTATGGCGAAGTGACATTACTTGACCATTTTCGTCAAAAGAAGTCGCTTCCAAACAATCCGGTAAGTTCGCATCTACCACCCAAGAATGGTAACGTCCCACTTCAAATTCGTTATCCAATCCTTCAAATAACAACTCGTCATTGACTGATTTGGTAACATTGGTAGCTACGCCATGATACACTTTATCCAAATTCGAAAGCGTTCCGCCATACACTTCACCAATAGCTTGTTGTCCTAGGCATACGCCAAAAATACTTTTAGTAGGTCCGTACTGCTGAATGACTTGTTTTAATAATCCCGCTTCATCTGGAATTCCAGGACCAGGAGACAATAAAATTTTGTCAAAATGAGCAATTTCGTCCAACTCAAATTCATCGTTTCTATAGACGGTTACATCGCAATCTAAATCTTCTAAATAGTGGACTAGATTATACGTAAAGCTATCGTAATTGTCTATGACTAGTATCTTCTTCATTTTTTATTAAAAAATTGAAAGATTTAAAGATTGAAAAATTAGCATCTTTAAATTCTTAAATTGTTAAATTTTATATTGTTTCTGCCAAATCCAAAGCCGTATTCAGAGCTCGTAATTTGTTGTACACTTCTTGCATTTCGCTTTCTTCATCTGAATTTGCTACAATTCCCGCTCCTGCTTGTGAATGTAATTGGTGGTTTTTACTTAAGAAAGTACGAATCATAATGGCATGATTGAAATTGCCTTTGAAATCCATAAATCCGATGGCACCACCATAAAAATTTCGATTCGTTTTCTCATACTCTTCAATCAATTGCATGGCACGGTGTTTTGGCGCACCACTCAAAGTTCCTGCAGGAAAAGTATCGGCAACCACCTGCATCGTTGAAGCTTTTTCGTGTAAATGCCCCGTAACTTTGGAAACCAAGTGAATCACATGCGAAAAGAATTGTACTTCTCGGTATTTTTCTACTTGCACATCGTGTCCGTTTCGGCTTAAATCATTTCGAGCCAAATCGACCAACATCACGTGTTCGCTATTTTCTTTTTTGTCTTCTGATAATTGTTTGGCTAGAACCGCGTCTTTTTCATCATCACCTGTTCTTTTGAAGGTTCCCGCAATTGGGTGAATCTCTGCTTTTCGGTCTTTTACAATTATTTGGGCTTCGGGTGATGAACCAAATATTTTAAAGTCACCGTAATCAAAGAAGAATAGGTAAGGAGAAGGATTGATGCTTCGCAACGCACGATATACATTGAATTCGTCGCCTTTGAATCCTTGCGTAAAACGTCTGGATAAAACCAATTGGAACACATCGCCACGGTAACAATGTTTTTTGGCCAATGCCACATTGTGCTTGAACTCTTCGTCGGTTAAATTAGAAAAACCTTCGCCGTCTTTGGTGAAAGAATAGGAAGCTATATTTCTGGATTGCAATAATTGTTCGATTTCTGAAATGTTATTTTTCCCATCCAAACTATGGCAGAAAATATACGCCTCGTTTTTGAAATGGTTAATCGCAATAATATTTTGGTAAACTGCATAATACACATCAGGAATGGTATTGCTATTTTCTTTTTTGGCAATGCTTACTTTTTCAAAGTAACGCACCGCATCGTACGAAATGTAACCAAATAAGCCATTATTAATGAATTTAAAATCATTCTTTTTCGATTCAAATTGACCTGAAAACTCCTGAATTACTGCAGGAATATCAGTTGTGGCATCGATACTTATTTTCTCAGTACTTCCGTCAGGATAACTTTTAAAAATGGTTTCGTTTTCAATTTTTATAGACGCAATTGGATTGCAACAGATGTACGAAAAACTATTGTCGTTTCCGTGGTAATCGCTACTTTCCAAAAGCAAACTATTCGGAAATTTATCGCGTATTTTCAAATAAACACTCACCGGCGTAATCGTGTCGGCTAGGATTTGTTTGTATTGGGTATTTAAAATAAATGATTTCAAACTATTCATTTTTATATTGTTATCAAAAGCATTCAGCAGATATGAAAAAAGGCTTGTCGTCATGACAAGCCTTTTATATTGATAGTTATACTATAGGAGCTTTGTTCACGACGACTGACGTAAATTGTTCCACCACCAAGTATTGTTTGTATTCGTTTTCATATTCTGTTTATGTGTTTACAAATATAGAAAGGTTATTCAATTAACCAAATACAAAAGCGAGAAAAAAAATATATTTTTCTCGCTTTTTTGTTAAATTTTATTTGAATTAAGAAACCAATTCGCCTTGATTTCTAAAGACCAATTGTCCGTCAAAGGCGTCTAATAGAATGATGCTTTCAGTCTTGATGGTACCAGCCAATATCTCTTTAGATAATTGGTTCAACACTTCTCGTTGAATGACACGTTTTACGGGTCTGGCTCCAAATTGCGGGTCGTATCCTTTTTCAGATAAATAGGTAATCGCCTCAGGAGTAGCGTCCATGGTAATGCCTTGTTGCGCCAACATTTTGGTTACCGATTTCAATTGTAAACCTACAATTTGAGCAATATTTGCAGGGGTCAATGGCGTAAACATTACGATTTCGTCAATACGGTTGATGAATTCCGGACGTACGGTTTGTTTCAATAAGCCCAACACTTCCACCTTAGCAGCTTCTGTTGCCGCTTCGATTCCGCCTTTTAAGTTTTCGAATTTATCTTGAATAATTTGGCTACCCATATTCGAGGTCATGATGATAATCGTGTTTTTAAAGTCGGCCAAGCGTCCTTTATTATCCGTCAAACGACCTTCGTCCAAAACTTGTAACAGGATATTAAACGTATCGGGATGTGCTTTTTCAATTTCATCCAACAAGATTACAGAGTAGGGTTTTCTTCGCACGGCTTCGGTCAATTGTCCCCCTTCGTCATAACCTACATATCCTGGAGGCGCACCTACCAAACGACTCACGGAGTGGCGTTCTTGGTATTCACTCATATCGATACGCGTCATGGCGTTTTCATCGTCAAATAGGTATTCGGCTAGGGCTTTCGCCAATTCCGTTTTACCTACTCCCGTTGTTCCCAAGAACAAGAAAGTTCCAACAGGCTTTTTCATATCTTGTAAACCAGCACGACTTCTGCGAACGGCATCGCTCACGGCTTCAATGGCTTCTTCTTGACCTACCACACGTTTGTGTAATTCGGCTTCCAAATGCAAGAGTTTTTCTCTTTCGCCTTGCAGCATTTTCATCACCGGAATTCCAGTCCATTTGGCTACTACTTCGGCAATATCTTCTCGGGTAACGACTTCTTTAATCAAAGAAGTTCCTGATTGATTTTCTTGCAACTGTTTCACCAAAGCATCCAAACGTTCTTGGGCTTCTTTGATTTTTCCATAGCGAATTTCGGCTACTTTTCCGTAGTCGCCATCGCGCTCCGCACGCTCGGCTTCGTATTTGAAGTCTTCAATTTCTGTTTTCACGGCTTGAATATTATCCACCACATCTTTTTCCGATTTCCATTTAGCATACATCTCGTTTCGATCTTCTTTTAAGTTGGCTAATTCCATTCCTAAGACTTTCAGCTTGCTTTCGTCTTTCTCACGTTTGATGGCTTCAATTTCGATTTCCAATTGCATAATTTTTCGATCCAAAACGTCCAATTCTTCGGGTTTTGAATTGATTTCCATACGCAATTTAGAAGCTGCTTCGTCCATTAAATCAATGGCTTTATCGGGTAAAAAACGATTGGTGATATAACGTTGCGATAATTCTACTGCGGCAATAATCGCCTCGTCTTTGATTTGCACTTTGTGGTGCGTTTCGTATTTTTCTTTGATTCCACGCAAGATAGAAATCGCACTTTCGGTATCCGGTTCCTCTACAATTACTTTTTGGAAACGTCTTTCTAGCGCTTTGTCTTTTTCAAAATATTTTTGGTATTCGTCCAAAGTCGTTGCCCCAATGGCACGCAATTCGCCACGCGCCAAAGCAGGTTTCAAAATATTTGCTGCATCCATAGCGCCTTCGCCACCGCCAGCACCCACCAAAGTGTGGATTTCGTCAATGAAAAGGACAATATCTCCTTCGGCAGCAGTGACTTCTTTCACCACTGATTTCAAACGTTCTTCAAATTCGCCTTTGTACTTAGCACCCGCAATCAAGGCTCCCATATCAAGAGAGAAAACGATTTTGTCCTTCAAATTATCCGGCACATCGCCATCCACAATTCGGTGCGCTAAACCCTCTGCAATGGCAGTTTTACCCACGCCAGGTTCGCCCACCAACATTGGGTTATTTTTGGTTCTACGGGTTAAGATTTGCAGCACACGACGGATTTCTTCATCACGACCAATTACAGGATCTAATTTGCCACTTCGAGCTAAATCGTTCAGGTTTTTGGCGTATTTGTTTAAGGCGTTGTAAGTTTCTTCGGCAGAGGCAGAGGTCACTCTTTCGCCTTTTCTCATTTCTTCAATGGCGGCTTTCAGTCCTTTTTCAGTTACGCCTTGGTCTTTTAGAATTTGGGCAATTTTAGTTTTGGAACCAAAAATTGCCAATATCAAATGTTCAACCGAAACGAATTCGTCATTCATTTTTCCGGCTAAAATTTCGGCTTCGTTCAAAGTTGTGTTAGCCGTTCTGGACAACATAACATCGCCACCCGAAACTTTTGGAAATCTTTGAATGGTACTTTCCAAGATTTGTTTGAAAAGCGCCACATTCACGTTCAATTTTTTCAATAAGAAAGGTGTCACATTTTCATCGACTTCTAAAAGGGCTTTGAAAAGGTGTTCGTTTTCGATTTGTTGTTGACCCAATCCTTGTGCGATTTGTTGCGAAAGTTGGATGGCCTCTTGCGATTTGGTGGTAAATTTATTGATATTCATTTTTGTCTTTTTTTTAAATTATTATTTAGGGTTAAATAACTAACTTCGCATAAAAATCGTCAATTGTTATTCCACTTCTAAATTTACGTCAATTTGACGTATATCAAGGGTTTACAGCCGACAAAATGACTTAAAAAACGACAAAATGACTTTATTCAAATCTATTTTTGGAGATTCAGAAAATAAAAACACCAATGCATCCAAAATCAACTGGATCGAATTGACCGATTTAGGTCAGTTGAACGAGATTATGGAATTGTCTCATCAACAACCGGTAGCGATTTTTAAACACAGTACGCGTTGTAGTATTAGCCGCATGGCGTTGAAACAATTTGAGAATGAATTTGATTTGGAAGGCACTGTAATGCCTTATTTTTTGGACTTAATTAATCATCGAGATATCTCAAATGAAATTGCGACTCGTTTTGATGTCTACCACCAATCACCGCAATTACTTTTGATTAAAGATGGAAAATCTATTTATGATGCTTCGCATAGCGATATTGACGCGGTGGAGTTGAAGGGGAGAGTGTAGTTATATTTATTGTTATCCTTTATCGAATAAGACATCTATTTCTTTTGAAAGCTGAATGTCTTTTTCAGTAATGGTATCATTTGCATCATGAGTACATAACTGGATGTGCACCTTGTTGTACACATTAGTCCAGTTGGGATGATGCCCCAATTTTTCTGCTGCAATGGCAACTTTTGTCATAAAAGCAAAAGCCTCTACAAAATTTTTGAATTCAAAGCTGCGTTGTAGTTGGTTGTTTTCTTCTTTCCACATATATTTTATTTTTAGTGTTCTTGTTTTATTAGTTTCCAACTCTTTCTTTAAGATGAGAACAAATAATTTATATCAAATTTATATAATCTTAGCTATATCATTTAATCGTTCACAAGAATTAAATCTGTTTATATGGATGTTGCACTAAAATATACACTTACTTGTGGATATAATATTGTTACGTAAATATTTACTTCTTAGTATCCTTCACGAACATATTAAAAAGTAAGCCACCCATTACGGCTCCATATAGTGTGGAGTTGAGTGGTTTTGAAGTAATGGCGCAAGTGCCAGAAGCACAGCCCACATAAAAATAATAGGCATATCCGGCTAGGGCGCCAATAGCCATTCCAATACCGGTTATGATAATAGCTTTTTTAGTCATTAGTTGCTTTTTTCTACAATGATTTTGATGATTTCTTCTTTAGAAATCACACCTGATTGTCTCCACAATTGTTTGCCGTTTTGAAACAAAATCATCGTAGGTACGCCACGCACTTGGTATTGAGCAGCAACGGCTTGGTTTTTATCTACATCAATTTTAATGATGGAAACGCGTTCGCCTAGATTGGTTTTTACGTCTTTTAAAATGGGCGCTAACATTTGGCAAGGCCCACACCATGTAGCAAAAAAGTCTACTAAAACCGGTTTGTCTGATTGTATAATTTCGTTAAAAGAGCTCATGTTTTTTATTTTTTAGAGTAGGGTACAGCACAACCATTCGGTCCGCAACCCATATTAAATACCACTTGAATCAAGAAGAAAGCGCCAAAGGCTACAAATCCCCATTCTCTCAAAATATAGGCTTGACTGAAAAGGAAAATAGCAAAAGCCAGGCGTACCCAGCGCATTAGATGCCAGTTGGTTAACAATACGTTTTTCATAATCTACTAATTGGCTTTTATAATTTTGTAATTTTCGTCAAACGAAACTGTGTCTTGCAATTTTTGTAAGACGATTTCTTTTTTACTTGCGATAAGCACTTCTGAGAAATTAGTGTTCATATTGACATTCATTACAGCGTCAATTTCGGCTAATTTTTCAGAAACAGTGGCTTTACAACCGCTACAAGTGATGCCTTCAAAATTGTATAAATGAACTTCGGTAGCTGTGTTTTTTTCTAATTCAATGAACAATTCCGAATTAGCTCTTGGAGCAACAGAATTGCTACACACTTCCATTTTTTCGATAGTAAAAGCTCCTGAAAACAGATTGATGTATTCTACTTTGTTGCCACCAAAAGGAGGACCTTCTTCAAATTCTCGATTGAAAAGTAGTCCGACAATTTTTCCTTTAGGCGCTAATAATTGGTGCATTTTCCAAACGTATTTGGGACGCATCGTTGGCGGAAGCGCACAGAAAAAAGTTTGTTCAATGATCCAGTCGTATTGTCCTTGGTGTTCAAAGAAGTCGCCTAAAATGATTTTGATATTAGGATGATTGACAAATTTCTGTTGTAGTACTTCAATCAAAGTAGGTGCTATATCAATCACGGTAATATTGGTAAACCCTTGTTGCAATAGGTATTCTGCTTCATACGAATTCCCGCCACCTGGAATCAAAATAGCACTATTTTTATCTTGAATGCTATCAACGAATTCTTGGATAGGAGGAGAAACGATTCCTAAATCCCAGCCCGTTGCCTTAGCCTTGTATTGGGCATCCCAATAGGCTTGGTCTAAAGGCTTATCGCAAGAAGTGACACAACAATTTAAGTCTTCCATGATATATTTTATTTTTTTGCCACAGATTTTACAGATTTCACGGATGTTAAATTAATCCTTGATAATCCTTTAATCTGTGGCAAATATTTGATTTAATTGGCGAGTGCGATAAAAGCAACTTCTTGTTATTTCAAGACTTTAGATTGGCACACAAAATTAGTTTTAGGAACAGTTGTTTTGGCAATCGCATTAAAACCACCTTCTACTTCGCTAAAGTTTCTGAAACCGCGCGCCTCTAAAATAGAAGCGGCAATCATAGAACGGTAGCCACCAGCACAATGCAAGAAAAAATGCTCCTCTGGATTGATGTCTTTCACCCATTCGTTGATGTACGCCAACGGTTTGCTATACGCATCCTCCACATGTTCTGCTTCGTATTCACTTTCTTTACGAATGTCGATAATTTTGCTTTCGCCAATGGTGACTTGTTTTTCAAACTCTTCTGCTGAAATTCGGTTCACAGTATCTATTTCGTGACTAGCGTTTTGCCAAGCCTCGAATCCGCCTTCTAAATGTCCGATGAGATTGTCAAAACCGACACGGCTCAAACGAGTTACGGTTTCTTCTTCGCGACCTTTTGGGGTAACCAAAATAATCGGTTGGTTCACATCGGCAATTAAAGCACCTACCCATGGAGCAAAATCGCCATCGATTCCAATATTGATGGATTGTGGGATAAATCCTTTAGCAAACTCGGCATTGTTACGAGTATCTAGTAGTAACGCTTTGTTTTCTTCCACCATCAACTCCAATTGACTCACAGGAATAGCGCGCATTCCGTGGTTTAAAACGGTTTCGAAACTTTCGTATCCTTTTTTATTCATGGCTACATTCATACCAAAATAAGCAGGTGGAGGTAACAAACCATCGGTAACTTCTTTGATGAATTCGGTTTCAGTCATATTGGCTCGCAAAGCATAATTGGTTGCTTTTTGGTTACCAATAGTAGAAACTGTTTCCTTGCTCATGTTTTTTCCACAAGCACTTCCGGCACCGTGAGCGGGATATACAATAACATCATCAGCCAAAGTCATGATTTTGTTGCGAAGCGAATGAAACAAAGTAGCTGCTAATTCTTCTTGTGTCATTGAAGCCGCTTTTTGTGCCAAGTCAGGACGACCCACATCGCCAATAAATAAGGTATCTCCAGAGAAAATGGCGTGGTCTTTTTCGTTTTCGTCAATCAATAAATAAGTCGTACTTTCCATAGTATGACCTGGAGTGTGGAGCACTTTTATTTTGATTTTTCCTACTTCAAAAACTTGTTCATCAGCGGCAACAATAGCTTCAAATTCGGGTTTAGCTGTTGGACCGTACACAATTTTCGCGTTGGTCGCTTTACTCAAATCCACGTGTCCCGATACAAAATCGGCATGGAAATGCGTTTCAAAGATGTATTTTAAAGTTACTTTGTCGCGTTCTAAACGATCCAAATAAGGTTGTACTTCTCGAAGCGGATCTATAATCGCAGCTTCTCCATTTGAAGTAATATAATAAGCACCTTGTGCTAAACATCCGGTGTAAATTTGTTCTATTTGCATGATAAGATATTTTAAATTATGATAACCAAAATTACTTTCTTTTGATCGGTTATTAAGTGACAATTGTTACAATTGGAATATAATTTTAAGCTGTTCCTTTTAATATTTTGTTCCAATACAACCAAGGTAAAATTTTAGTTTTCAAAATCCACATAGTCCATCTTGGTTTAGCCTGATCAAACGGAAAAGTCATTTTTGGTTTGTTAGAATAATCAAATTCGGCCAACATTAATTTTCCGTATTGTGTTGGAATAGGGCAGGCACTATACCCATCATAAGACGCAGTTAATGATTTGTTAGCCATTTCGAGTAATAAATTTTCCACAACAACTGGGGCTTGTTTTCTAATGGCAGCTCCGGTTTTACTACAAGGAGCATTGGTACAATCGCCTAGTGCAAAAACATTTTTGAAACGACTGTGTTGCATGCTGTGCTTGTCAATTTCTACATATCCTAAAGGATTGTTTGCATCTCTTAGAGGACTATTTTTAATAAAATCGGGAGCGGATTGAGGCGGAACGGTGTGACAAATATCAAAATTCAAAGTTACTTTAGATGTACTAGCTTCTTCTTGTACTTCAGATATTCCATAACATGAAGCTTGAAGTCCAGAAAATTTACTTTCGATATTTTTTGAGGCTTCTTTTGATTCGAAGTGAATTGTTTTTGTTTTTCCATCAATAGCGGTAACATTGGCACCAAAATGTACTTTGATATTGTATTGTGCTAACTTTTTCTTCAAAGTTTCAGCATATTCAGGTACGCCAAAAATGACACCTGCTCCTGAAACATAATGCACATCGCATTGGTCTAAAATTCCTTTTTTTCGCCAGTAATCACAAGCTAAATACATTATTTTATGCGGTGCACCACCACATTTAATTGGTGTTGAAGGATTAGTGAAAACAGCTGTTCCGCCTTTGAAATTTTTAATTAATTCCCAAGTATAAGGCGCCGTTTTAAAACTGTAATTACTAGACACTTCATTTTTACCAAGCGTCTCTGTTAGACCTTCAATTTTATTCCAATCTAACTGAATTCCGGGACAAACTACCATATAATCATAGGTAATTTCGGTTCCGTTGCTGCAAGTCACCGTGTTTTTTTCAGGTGAAAAAGATGCAACGGCTTCTTTAATCCAAGTAGTATTTTGCGGAATATAATCGGCTTCTTTTTTTTCTGTTTTGGCAATATCAAATGCGCCTGCTCCAACTAAAGTCCAAGCTGGTTGATAATAATGTTTTTCTGATGGATCAATTATTCCAATTTGCAAACTTTTGTCTTTTAATAATAGTTGTGAAGCGACCGAAAGTCCGGCATTTCCTCCACCAATGATAAGGATTTGAAAGTGATTCATATTTTTTTTGGTTATTGGTTGGTTACTAGATTTTTATAATATTTTAAAAAAAGAGTTCTTTAGTGATAATGTAGATGCCCATTACTAAAACAAACCATCCAAAAATGGGTTTTAATTTAGCGCCATCTATTCGTTTAGACAATTGAGTACCAATAAGCATTCCGATAAAAGCAATGCTCGATATGATAAATAGAAATCCATAATCTATCGGAGTTCCTATGTATAAATCGCCTGCAAACCCAATGCTAGAGTTAATAAAAATGATTAATAATGAGGTTCCAATGGCTTGTTTCATGGGTAATTTTGCAAAAAATAATAAGGCAGGAATGATTAAAAATCCGCCCCCAGCACCTAAAAACCCAGTTACTATTCCAACAAAGAATCCAATGATTGCAAGCTGAATATAGTTGGTTTTTCCCGTTATAGTAGCGACGTTATTTTTTTTAATCATCGATATTGAAGCGGCCATCATCAATAAAGAGAAAACAATCATAATTAAGAAACTCTTGGATACTTGATAGGAAGCAATTGAAAATAGTGTTTCGGCAATTTGAGGAAAAATAACCTCTCGAATAATAAGAATTGAAAAAATGGAAGGAACTGCAAAATACAACGCAGCTTTGATTTGTAAATTCCCCATTCGGTAATGGCTAATACAACCCATTAATGAGGTAATTCCAACAATAAATAAAGAATAACTGGTAGCTAATTCAGGATCAATTTTGAATAGATAGACCAAAATTGGAATAGTTAATATGGATCCTCCACCTCCAATTAAACCAAGTGAAAGTCCTATAATTACTGATGCAAAGTAGCCGATTAATTCCATATTTTTGATATTTGATGTACAAAAATGAACATTTTCTATCATAACAAATGTAACATTTGTCACAGTCTTAAAAATTTAAATTGCAAAAATAAATCTTAAATGATAGAAGATGGACTCGTTATTCATTTAAATTGATACTGATTCTTAAAAATAATTCTTCCTAAAGCTCTTTTTAATAACAATAATGAAAACTGGAAAACGTTTTCGTGAAATTACTTTTCAATTCGTAACTGCCTCATTTATTGTTTGCTAAAAACATCGTATTTTTACAAAAATTAAAATTATTCGATATGAATTTAACACAAGAAGATTGGATTGCTCAATTTGGGTCAGACGAAAATGGTGTCATTCTCGATGTGAGAACTGAGATGGAGTTCAATGAAGGCTTTATCGCTGGAGCTATTAATTATGATTTTCATCAAGGGGCAGCTTTTGTAGCCGATTTAGAAACATTAGATAAATCCAAAAACTACTACGTATATTGTCGTTCAGGGGCAAGAAGTGCTAATGCCTGTGCGATTATGAACGAATTGGGTTTTGAAAATGCCTATAATTTATTAGGTGGAATTATTGAATGGGACGGCGATATCGTTGAACCCTAAATTACTAACCAACAACACAACAACATACTATGAGTACAATTCCTCAAGAATTTAAAATTACTTCGCCTTTAACTCAAGATACGTATTTAGTTCATGGTGAATTAAAAAAATGGACTGGAGCAACTACACCGGTTTATTCTACTATTTCTTCTACGGAAGAGTATGCGCCAACTTTGTTAGGAACAATTCCAGCCATGGGAGAAACAGAAGCAATGGAGGCAGTTGAATCTGCTGATTTAGCGTTCAATAACGGTCAAGGTTTGTGGCCTACTATGAAAGTAGTGGATCGTATTAAGTGCATGGAAGATTTTGTAACCAAAATGAAAGACACTCGTGCCGAAGTAGTAAAATTATTAATGTGGGAAATTGGAAAAACCCTTGGCGATTCTGAAAAAGAATTTGACAGAACGGTGGAGTACATCTACGATACGATTGATAGTTTAAAAGAATTGAACAGTCGAAGTGCTCATTTTAGCAAAGTACAAGGTATTCATGCTATGGTTCGTAGAGGACCTTTGGGAGTGGTGTTGTGTCTTGGACCGTACAACTATCCTTTGAATGAAACTTTCTCTTTGTTGATTCCGGCTTTGATTATGGGGAATCCGGTGGTGTTTAAACCAGCGAAACATGGAGTCTTATTGTTATCTCCGCTTTTGGAAGCATTTAGAAGTAGTTTTCCAAAAGGGGCTATTAATATTATTTACGGTAGAGGTAGAGAAGTCGCTTCGCCAATAATGAAATCAGGTAAAGTTGGTGTTTTGGCTTTGATTGGAAACAGTACATCAGCGATTGCTTTGCAAGACCAACACCCTAACAAAAACAGATTGCGTTTGATTTTAGGATTAGAAGCCAAAAATCCAGCTATTATTTTACCAGACGCCGACTTGGATTTGGCTATCCAAGAATGTATTACGGGTTCGTTGTCTTTCAACGGTCAGCGTTGTACAGCGTTGAAAGTGTTATACGTTCATGAATCGATTGCTCAAGAATTTAATAGACGTTTTGCGGCAAAAGTAGATGCGTTGGCTTTTGGTAATCCTTGGGAAAAAGGGGTACTATTGACGCCACTTCCAGAAAAAGAAAAACCAGCCTACATTCAGGAATTGATAGATGATGCGAAAGTCAACGGAGCTCAAATTTTGAATGCAAAAGGAGGGGAGCACAGCGACAACTTTATATTTCCAGCCGTTTTATATCCGGTTAACAAAAATATGCGTGTCTACCATGAGGAGCAATTTGGTCCCGTAGTTCCCATCATTTCGTTTAAAGACATTCAAGAGCCATTGAATGATATGGCGGAGTCGAATTACGGACAACAAGTAAGTTTGTTTGGAAAAGATATTAAAACGATTGCACCGCTAATTGATACTTTGGTTAATTTAGTTTGTCGAGTAAACTTGAATAGTTCGTGCCAAAGAGGACCAGACGTATTTCCGTTTACAGGTCGCAAAGATTCTGCGGTAGGTACGTTGAGTATTCACGATGCGTTGCGTTCGTTCTCAATTAGAACTTTTGTTGCTTCCAAAGACAACGACTACAACAATGCTATTTTACAAGAATTATTGAATAGTAAAGAGTCTAATTTTATCAATACAGATTATATTTTATAGTCTAATTTTTCAAAATTTAAGCGCCTTATTTGTAAGAATAAGGCGCTTTTTTGTGTTTATACAACTGATTTAAAGTTGAATATCACTAAATGTGGGTATGGCTTTATATTTATGAATTGAATATTTTTGTACTATTACAATCAGAAATTGATTAAAATTAAAATGTCCCTAACATATTACTTATGAAAAAATATATATTGATTGCAATATTGGTAATTAGTGCTAATTTAAATGCACAAAATAATTTATCAGTCAATGTTAACGGAATCAGAGCGAATGATTCTGTCCGAGTTATTGTTCAAAAAAGTGCAGAAAAATTATTAAAGAAATGGGTTAAGTATAATTCTTCGGGTACTTCCACGGTTCAGTTTAACGTTGACAACGGAAAATGGGCATTGATAATTGATGCAACTGGATATACTTTCCCTTCTTCTACAGTTATTAACATTCCTGAGACAAATAATGCTACAGTCACTTTAACACCTCTATTAAACACAAATTACATATATAATTGGAAAGACGATGATAGTTACGCTGGGCATGCTACACAAGTATACGTAAATGAGCCTTCAACATTAGTAGTTTTAAATAGTACACTTTCAATTCCAAATGATTATTCTTCGGTTAAACTTAGGAATGAATTTGGTATAGTTTTATCAAATGATAGGTCGAAATGGTCAAGTGAAGATAGTTATAGATTATACTCAATGCTTAAAACCTTACCTATGCAAGCATTTGGAGAAGGCAGTGTGCTTAACTTTGAAAAGGGAGAAAATGTTAAATCAATTTTTTATTTAACGGATCAAGAACAATATAAAGATCTCAATATTGTCAATATAAATGGGATTAAACATGTTACAATTAGCCAATCCGCTTTTACCTATGCAAGTCCACAAATTGGAATTTTAGATGGAATTAAAATGAAATTTTATTCTAAAAGGTTGAATCATGCTATTTTGAATTATTACACTGACTTTGGGTCAAATGAACAAAATGTAGATAAAATAGCACAAGAAAAATTTGGAGTTAGATTTATGAAATCGAATTTAGAAACTCAAAATTTAATGCATGAAGACGCGTCTAATTTTCAAGAATTTTTCAATGAAGAAAAAATTGAAATACTCTCAATGTTTGAGGAATTACCAGAGGGATTTCATAAGCAAAATGGACTTAAATATTTAGTAAGAAGAGTAAATGGACAAGATCATCCAATTTATACCACAGCAGCGGCAATTGCCTGGACGGGTTTTAATACAATTGAGTTTATGAGTAAAACATTTAACAACACAGAAATAAATAGTGTTGTTAGAAGATTGATTTTACACGAGAAAAGTCATTTTTTATGGGCGTATGCTTTTGACAGTGTTTTAAAGAAGGATTGGTCTGATTTAGGTGGCTGGTTTGAAGACCCAACCTCTAGTTCAGGATGGTCTACTTATAACACAACTGAATTCGTAACAGAATATGCTCATGAAAAGAATCCAGATGAAGATATGGCTGAGACGATAGCTACTTATATATTAAATCCAGATTTATTATTGTCTAGATCTGTTAGGAAATATGAGTTTATTCGAGATAGAATAATGCATGGAACGCGTTATAAAGCTCAAATAAGAGAAGATTTAACTTTTATGGTTTATAATTTATTTCCTGACTATACTTATCCTGGAAAAATAATTGGATCAACAATAAATGTTGAAGGTCAAGCTAATGAAGATAAAGTTGTAAAATTTGAATTTAAATTGAACTCCAAGGATCCTAAAATTGACGGAGCTTCCGTTGGTTATATTAGATTAGCCTCAAGTATTGGTACAATTCATGATTTATGGTTAACCCCTAAAAACGGTACTATCGATTCAACTTTGGTCGGTACAACAACATTTAGTAAACATGAAAAAAGTGGATATTGGAATTTGGTGTCTCTTAGAATAGAAGACCCTGTAGGGAATTCTCGATTTGAAAACACGTCCTCGTTTGGATTTAAATTATATATCGAAAACCCACTAGAGGATATAACTCCTCCAAAATGGCAGTATAATTTAAAAGCAGAATTAGTTCAAGGAAAATTTGACACTAATGGACAAAACACACCTGATGACGTTAATGGTATACAAATGCAGGCGATTAAATATTCATATGATTATTATGACAATAGTCCAATGGATAGAAGTATAACTAGAATTTATTTCCCAAAGTTAGATAATCCAAATGCACAGGTTTATGAAGAGCAAATACAAGGAAAACCAGTTGTCAATGCAAGTAAATCATATAAAAATGATTACAATTCATTAAAACATTTTGAAATGCACTTAGCGCTTCCTGACTATTTTCCATCAGGATATTACTCTGTTTCACAATTGAACTCAAGTGATGTAGCCGGAAATTATACTAATGTTTTTATGGTTAAGGACACAGCTAATTTTCATATAAGGCCAGGTAAGATAGATACCTTTAAAGATTTAAGAGATAGTTTATATGTCAAAACAGCCTATCCTGATTATATTGCTCCGGAAATAGATTTAAACAGGATTAATATTGTTGCTAAACCCACAAATCCTCTGTCTCCAGATGGAGAAACTAGAGTTGATATTTCGTTATTAATTAGAGACTTGTCTGATTTTCCAACTCATGAATCTGGTGCCAAATTAATACGATATGTTTTGAGAGATCCATTGGGTGTTGAACACAGTTATAGTAGTTGGAATGATAATATGTTATTGAATTATTATAGTTTAAAACCAGATGGTAATTCAGAATGGAAATTAATTAATCTAGATATTTTACTTCCAAAAGGTTCACCGCCTGGGAAATGGGGTATATCTTCGATGCAAACAACAGATAGAGCAGGAAATTTTAGAAATTATTCATTTGTTGAAATTGTTCGATTTGATGTAATTAAATCGGATATAAAATTGGAAGAAGTTTTAGTTGCAAAAATTACAAATAAAGTTGTCAATACAAAAAATGTAAGTTCAATTAGTGCTGAAATTAGTTGTAAACCATGTCAAGGAAATAAATATGTTTATCAAGTTTATAGCTTGTTAGGGGGTAATGTAGTAAGAGGTGAAGGTGTATTTGCTTCAAATTTTGTAGCACTAGAGTCAATTAATTTAACCGGAGTTTTAGACGGAATTATAAAGTTGACAGTTCAGGTTACAGATAATCAAAATCAACTTATTGCAACAACAACAACAGATTATACTAAAGATACGGTATTACCCAAAGGGTATTATTTAAAATCAAATTTACAAGATACGGGATCAAGTAATGTCGATTCAATTGTGTTTAAAGTGCTTGCTGAAAATGTCGATTTAAACGGTGCCTATAAAGTGTTGTTTGAACAAAAATCAACAACTAACAAGCAAGTAAATATTAAAAATTCATCAAATCCAAATGCTAATTTAACATTTGAGGGGGCTATTTCACAAACTGAAATAACATTGAATAATTTGAATCTTAGTAGTTTGAAAGATGGAATACTATCATCTACCATAATGATTACTGATCCTAATGGAAATAATGGAATACCATTAACTACCTATTATTATAAACTTGATGGAAAATTATCTGTTATAAATAAAACTACAGCAGTTAATGATTTTATAGAAGTTGATGAAGGAAAAGTTTCGACAGTATTGAAAAATGGAACGGCCAATTTATTAGAAAATGATTTTAAACTAAATACTAATTTGACACCAATTATTGTTTCTAATCCCATCAATGGTACATTAACAATAAATAATAATGGTACATTTAGTTATCTACACAACGGTTCAGAAACGCTGACTGATAGTTTTACATATAAAATTAATGATGGAACTACAGAAAGTAATTTAGCTACAGTACTTATAACGATTACTCCTGTAAACGATGCTCCCGTTGCTATATCGGATCAAATAGCTATTAAAAACAACGAATCTACTAATTTGTTATTTGGCGGGGCTTCATCAGTTTTAGCTAATGATACAGATGCTGAAAAAAATACACTTTCTGCAGTTCTTGTTACAGGTCCTTCTAATGGAATATTAACATTAAACAGTAATGGTTCTTTTGAATACAAGCACAATGGATCAGATACCGTTACTGACAGCTTTACTTATAAAGTTAATGATGGAAGCATAGATAGTAATATAGTTACTGTAAATATTACTATTGAAGCGTTTACTTTACCATTTGATAATTTTTCTATTGTTACAAAATCAGAATCTTGTTCAGGAAAAAACAATGGTGAAATTGTGATTAAAGCAACTAAAACGTATGATTATTTAGCAATAATTAATACTAAGAATTATAGTTTTACAAATAATAATTTAACATTATCAGATTTACCACCAGGTGTCTATAATGTTTGTTTGGGTATTGTAGGGAAATCATTTAATCAATGTTTTGTAATTACCATTGGAAAAGGTGGGTCATTAACAGGCAAAACTTCTGGGGTTTCTTCCAATAAAGTAGCTATTGAAATTACGGAAGGTACAGCTCCTTTTGAGGTGCTTCTTAATGGCAGTTCGCAATTTAAAACAGATCAATCTAATTTTATCGTGGATGTTAAACAAGGTGATCTTCTCATGGTCAAATCAGCTATTGTTTGTGAAGGAATTTTTTCAAAAGTTATTACAGAATTGACAAATGGAGTAGTAGCATTTCCTAATCCAACAAAAGGATTATTTGAAATAGCATTATCTACTGAAAAGAAAGAGATCTATGTGGAATTGTATTCAATCAACTCGGTATTAGTATTTAAAGGAATATGTCCAGTAGTACATCAAAAGGTACAATTAAATTTAGAAAACCAAACCAATGGAACATACGTAGCCAAAGTGTATTTTGAAGTGCCAACTAATCTAATTATTTTAAAAAATTAACAATGAAAAAGAATATATTATACGGCGTATTATTTAATTTTTTGTTGCTTTCTTGTAGTGGAGGAGGAGATGAACCAGTTATAGAACCTCAAAATGCAGCACCATCAATTCCAAATTTGATAAGTCCATCTCTTGCTAAATTATGTATAAACAATACAGTTGGTTTTGAATGGAGTATTTCAACGGATGCTGAAAAACACCCAATTGTATATCAGTTGCAAATTGCTACTGACAATCAATTTACACAAATTGTAAATACTTCTGAAGTTTCTAACCCAACGCAAACAGTAACTCTAGATAAGGGTAAGGCTTATTATTGGCGAGTTAAAGCAACAGATTCTAAAGGGGCGTCAAGTGCTTACTCCTCAACATACAGTTTTTATACTGAAGGGACTGCAATTGCTAATCATGTTCCGTTTGCACCTCAATTGGTTTCTCCTACAAATAATTCATTAATTACAGGTACTACGACTACTTTAAAATGGTCGGGATCTGATGTGGATGCCACCGATGCCCTCTCTTTTGATGTTTACCTTGGGACCGATGCTAATCCAACCACTAAAATAGTAGAAAATAAAACTTCAACATCTGTCGATGCGACCTTATTAGCATCCAAAATTTACTATTGGAAAGTAGTTGTTAGAGATAATAAGGGTGGAGAAACAATGGGACAAATTTGGAGTTTTAAAACAAATTAATTGTACTTAATGTTAGTAATTAGCGCCTTATTTGTAAGAATAAGGCGCTTTTTTATTACGCAGAGTTATTAACAATTTAATGTTGAAAACTTTAATTTATAAGTACTATTTTTTTAATCAATGGTAAAAAACAAGAATGTGCCATTGGGATAAAGTAATTTAGTAAAATTATTATGTTTAGAGTCTACTGTAGTATGATGTATTTATTAATAAAGTACATTTTAGTGTTTTAGTTTTAAACTATTTATTGCAATAAATTACCAAAAATAGTATGAAAAATCCCCACATGTTTCAATCTGTTCTAATCGCTTTATGTCTTTTAGTTAGCGTTCCTTCTTTTTCTAAGGAATTAGATTTAAATTCAAACCCAATAGTTGTTCGTGCACTTGCACCCACTATTACATCATTTTCTCCAGTTGAAGGGTATGCTGGTTCAACTGTTACAATTATTGGAACAAATTTCACTAGTAGTTCGATTGTTAAAATAGGTTCAACAACCTTGTCTAGTAGTGCTATTCAATTTGTTTCATCAACAGAATTGCGAGTTGTAATTCCCTGTGGAATTTCCTCTGGAGTGATCGAAGTTGATGAGGTAATCTCGGCAGCTACGTTTAGATATAAACCAGCATTAATCTCAACTGTATTGCCTAATGTTTCGTATTGTGTGGGATCGACAGTACCTTTAGTGACAGTTAGCGGAGATGCAATAGGGGCTCAATTGACTTGGACTAATACCAATTCAACAATAGGTCTTGTATCAAGTGGGTCGGGGAATATACCCACATTTACAGCTACAAATGCTACCAATCAACCTATTTCAAGCACTATTCAAGTTACACCTACTATAAATGGCTGTGCTGGAATAACTAAAGAATATGTTATTACTATTAATCCAAAACCAATTTTGAATACGATTTCCTCACAACAAGTTTGTAAGGGGACGACAATTAGCACTATTGATTTAACAGCCAGTTCTCCTTTAAATGGTTCAGGTACATCGTATACTTGGAGTGCAACAAATGCAAATTTGATAGGATTATCAACTCCTAGTGGTACTACATCTCCAATACCTTCTTTTGTGACTACAAATGTTTCAAATAGTACCATAATTTCCCAGTTTACGATTACCCCAAGTTACGCTGGTTGTGTTGGAGATTCAAAAATTTTCAATATTACAGTAGAACCTTCAAGTGTAGCGGGGACGATATCGGGACCTTCTGCAGTATGTTCTGGGGTTGCCTCAGGAACATTAACTTTAAATGGCAATGTTGGTTCGGTAGTGAAATGGCAATCTTCTTTAGATAATTCTATTTGGACTGATATTAGTTCAACGTCTTTGACTTTAAATCCCGGGATTTTGACTAATCCAACTTACTTTAAAGCAATTGTAAAAAGTGGTAGTTGTTCAGAAGTTACAACTTCTCCCTATTTAGTAACTATTAACGCATTGCCTACAGTAAATGCAGGAATTGATCAAACAGTTTGCTCTGGTAATTCGGTTACTTTATCTGGAAGTGGTGCGACAAGTTATTCATGGAGTAATGGGGTTACTAATAACACTTCATTTGTACCTTCCACTTCAGGAACTTACACTGTTACAGGATTTGGTGCAAATGGCTGTTCTAATACTGATCAAGTTTTAGTGACTGTGAATGCATTACCAACTGCACCTTCAGCAGTTGCTCAAACTTTTTCAACATCACAAAACAAACTAGTAGGGGATTTAATTATTACTAGTTCGGGTGTACCGGTCTGGTACAATGCAGCATCAGGTGGAGCAACTTATGCTAGTTCTGCAACCTTAACTACAGGAACTTATTATGCTGCTCAAAAGGTTAATGGTTGTGAAAGTTTGACCAGAACCGCTGTTCCAGTTGCTATTTTTACTGACTCAGTAGGAGGGAGTGTTTCAGGCACTACTACGGTTTGCTCTGGAGTAAATTCTACAAACTTAACTGTGGCTGGTTTTTCAGGTAGTATTGTGAAATGGCAATCTTCATCTGTTATTGATTTTTCAACTAACGTAACTGATTACAATATACAAAATGCAACCTATACAGCTACTAATTTAACATCTTCAATGTATTTTAGAGCAGTGGTGCAAGGCGGAGCTTCGACCTCATTTTCATCACCAGCTTATATAGCGGTATCTTCCTCATCTAATGGAGGAACTTTAGCTGCAATAAATACAAGTGTATGTAAAAATATAGTAGGTGGTGCCATTAACTTAACAGGTAAATTAGGAGAAGTTCTTCAATGGCAACAATCAACAAATAGCGGTGCAACTTGGTCTGATATTGCCTCAACGGCTACAACTTTTACGGCGCCAGCATTGGTTCAAACAACACAGTTTAGAGTTGAAGTTAAGAATGGGGTTTGTCCTTCTTCTTTTTCAAATGCAGTTAGCATCCAAGTAAAAGACACTCCTGTGGTTACCGATTTTCCTAATCAAGAAATCTGTATCGGAAACACTAGAACTTTTGGAGATGCTTTTGTCGCTGGTCATACCTATTCATTGACATCAAATTTAGGATACTCAAGTACTACTAATTTATCTTCTGTATTATTTAATAGTGTAGGAACTCAGGTTTTTACTTACACAGTAACGAATACAGCTTCAGGTTGTTCTATTCAAGATCAATTTGAGGTAACAACATTTTCACTTCCTGCTGCAACAGTACTATCTAATAGAACCATTTGCGAAGGAGATGTAGTAAATCTTGGAGCTAGTGCTGTAACTGGAAACACATATTCTTGGTCAAGTAATCCATCAGGTTTTACTTCTTCAGTTGCTAATCCATCAGTAACTCCTACTGCAAATACCACTTATACTTTAGAAGAGACCAATTCAGTAACTGGTTGTTCTAAAGTAAATAGTGTTCAAATAACAGTTCAGCCTTTACCTATAATTAGCATTACCGGAGCACCTGAAATAAGCATTTGTGAAACAGCAACTAATCAAACCATTATCGCGTCTATTGCAAATTTATATGCTTCCTATAATTGGGAAGTAATACCAGCTAATGGAGGTAGTTTGGCAAATGCAAATAGTTTGAATCCGATGTTTACACCGAGTTCTATTGGTATTGCTAATGGGTTTGTTATTGTACGTTTAAATGTAACAGGACAAAACCCTTGTAACACTATAGTTAGTGAAGATGTAAAAATCACCATAGATAAAACAACAGTTGATTTAGGGCCAGATCGAATAGTTTGTGAGGGACCAATTAATATTTCATCTACTATTCAAAATGCAGGAACTATTTCATGGAGTCATGACGGAGGAGGTAGTATTGTAAACTCAACTATTACTACAGCGACTCCTATATATATACCATCTACATTAGATAGAGATCAGCCTGTAACCTTTACCGTTACCGTTACCCCAAGTAATGGTTGTGGACCGGATGTTACTGACACCGTTATCTATAAAATTAATGGTGCTCCAACAGTTAATGCAGGTTCGAGTGCTACAGTTTGTGAAACAAGACAATCTTATCAGTTAAATGGTTCCAAAGCATATACTGATTCGATAGTTTGGTCGCATGATGGAACTGGTACACTAGATAATCCAACTGGCATATCTCCTAATTATTTTTTTAGTGTATCTGATATTTCAAGAGGTTATGTAAATTTCACTTTAAAAGGAGAAAAATTAGGTTGTACAGAAGCTATTAGCATGATGACTATTACGATTTTGAAAAATCCGGTAGCCAATGCAGGTACAGCACAAACCATTTGTCAAGGTCAAACGGTTTATCTTTCAGGTTCAGCACCTAATAATGGCTCAGTTAGTTGGTCAAAAAGCTCAGGAAGTGGTGTATTAAATAATACAACCACTTTGACACCCAACTATGTTTCTTCAGCATCAGATTCTGGAACTATTACTTTTACTTTAACTGCGCAACCTCAATCTCCGTGTACTGTTCCTTCAGTAGCAACTACAACCGTAACGATAATTCCAAAACCAACAGCCAGTATTAGTGTTGTTAATCCACAAATTTGTGAGGGAAGTAGTTATACAGTAAATTCAGCGAGTGCATCTAATTACGAAACTATAGAGTGGACAGCATCAAATTCAGGGGGAAGTTTTACAGGTGCTAATACATTATCACCAACTTATATCCCTGGGGCAAATGATATCAATAATGGTTCAGTAAAATTAATTTTAACAGCCAAGAGAATTTCTCCATGTACAGTTGATGCTATAGCTGAAGTTAATTTAATAATAAATAAAATTCCAAGAATTACCGTAGTTAATTCAGAACAAGAAATTTGTTCGGTTGCAGGTGTTGCAGTCCCAATTTCGGGTACAGGTGCCTATTCTGGAATTGCTGCATCCAATTATGATTCTTTAGTTTGGACAACATCAGGAAGTGGTAGATTTACAACTCCATCTCCATTAAATACAACCGCAACGAATTCCTATATTCCAGATGCAGCTGATTTGGAAAGAGGTTCAGTTATTTTAACCTTAACTGCATCTAGAATCCCAGCGAATTGTAATTCATCGACTACCAATACGATTACTTTAAATTTTATTAAGAAACCTGAAGTGAATGCTGGACCAGATACAACCATTTGTGAAAATGTAAAATATACAACAACTTCTGCCATAGCTACTAACTTTTCTACTTTGGTTTGGTCTTCTAATGGAAGTGGAACTATTGATAATCCTAGCTCGTTGAATGGTATGGTTTATACACCATCAGCTACTGATATTGCAAATGGATCTGTTACTTTGACTTTAACTGCCAATGGAAATTCTTGTCAAGCACCAGTTACCAATGATGTTATCATAAGTTTCCAAAAACTACCTGTAATTTCAACTGTGGCAAGTGCTTCTATTTGTAAAAGTGCTAATCAATATGCTGTAAGTGGAACAACAATTACGAATACTTTTTTGGCGGGATCAATACATTGGACATCAAGTGGAACAGGCTCTTTTACTACGACTTCTGATCTAAAAAATCCGATCTATATTCCATCAAATATTGATAAAACAAATGGTTCTGTTACATTGACCATGTATGTAATGCCATCAAGTCCATGTGCTACAGAACAATCCAAATCATTTGTATTAAGTTTTATCACTGAGCCAGTAGCTAGTGCCGGACCTAGTTTAACACAATGTGATTTGCCATTTACAATTACGACTGCAACAGCTACTATGAATACAATTAGTAGTTTGAGATGGACCACATCGGGAACAGGGACATTTAATGTAGATAATACCATTAATCCAACCTATACACCAACAGCTTTGGATGTCCAAAATTCACCAATTACATTAACACTGACAGCTTATCCAATTGCACCTTGTGCAGTTCCTTTGGTTACAACAACCGTAGTTAATTTGGTTAAATCTCCAATTGTAAATATAGTAACTCCTCAAGCTACAATTTGTCAAGATGCTACTAATGTATTGGTTTCAGGAACTACAGTTGCTAATGCAGCGTCTTATATTTGGACTTCAACGACTGGAACTACGATTTCTAATGCGACTTCATTAACACCTTTGGTGACACCAAGCGCAACGGATATCTCAAATGGTTATATCGATGTTACAATCACTGCAACACCTAATGCTCCTTGTAGTACTAATGTTGTAAAGACAGTGCGTATTCCAGTGCAACGTCAACCAACTGTGAATGCAGGTGCTTCTCAAACGATTTGTCAAGGTAATATACTAACTACTTCAGATGCCATAACCACTAACGTGACCAATATCAATTGGAGTAATAACAGTGGAGATGGCCAATTTACTACCTCAAGAACAACTAGAGTAGTTGAATATACTCCAGGTCCAAATGAAATTGCTAGCGGAAGGGTTTTATTGACCTTAACTGCTGATGCCATTGCTCCTTGCGTAGGAACAGTCACATCAACTATTGAACATTTAATTACTAAAAATCCAGTAATTACAGTTAATCCAACGGAAGTTACCATTTGTGAAACTGCTACTTATCAAGTACCATTGAGTCAGATTAATGTAATTAATCCAACGTCAATTGCTTCTGTACAATGGACTACAACTGATCAAAACTCTCTTACTGGTGTTTCGACTTTTACACCTGTGTATACACCCTCAGATGCAGATATTACTGCTGGTTATGCTATTTTAACATTGACGGTAACTCCAATAAATCCTTGCGCAACGCCAATTGTTAAGACTATACGAGTAAATATTACCAAAAAAGCTACAATTGATACTACTCAAGCCAATTCTACTTTTTGTGAGAACACCCCAAAACAATTGAATGCAGTTTTTGCTAATCATAATTCAGCAACGATTAGTTGGAGAATTGTTTCTGGTTCAGGAACACTATCTGGAATTAACACAGCTACTCCTATATACACCCCTGATGTATCTAGTACTACTGTGATTATTGAGGCTAGTGTAGCAAGCAACTCTCCATGTACTGAAATTACTACGTCTCAATTCACATTGAATGTGATGAAGAAACCAATAGTGACTTTTGGAAAATTGGTGGATACAATTTGTAACACTCAAACTTCCTACTCGCTTAATGGGAATTCTGTGACCAATACCACTACAAGTACTACTTATTTATGGACTACAACCGGTACAGGTACTTTTTCAGATAATACTGAATTAGTAACGACATATAATTTTTCAGCTACTGATTTAGCCTCAAGTACTCCTATTAAATTGAGGTTGTTAGCACAATCAGATGTATTATGTGCTTTAACTGACTACAAAGAGATCACCATTACGATTAAACCTGCTCCAACGGTTACAACTGCTGCAACAGCTGTACTTTGTGAAGGAAGTGTATTTGCAGCTACTGCAATACCAACAAATCAAACTTCGGTGCTTTGGACTACCGTTGGAACTTCTAATGGGACTTTTACAAATGCTAATACAGTCAATGCATTATATACCCCAGGAACTAATGATACGGCAAGTTTTACATTGCGATTTACTGCTTCTGGAGACCCAGTTTGTGCGGCTGCATCGACTACTAAAACCGTAACGATCCAACCATTACCAATTTTAGAAGCTGGATTAGAATCGAGACATAATTGTTCTGGAGAGCCTTTCGTTATTACTGGAGTCACGGGTCAAAATTTAGCTACAATTACATGGAGTTCTAGTTCTAGTTCAGGTACTAATAGAGGAACATTTAGTAATCCTTCAATTTTAAATCCTACTTACACACCAAGTGCTGCAGAGGTAGCGGCAGGTACTCCAATCACGTTGACGGTTTCAGCTACTGCTGTTGCACCTTGTTCTAGTCCAGTCACAGATTATATAATTTTAGATTTGGATCCGAAACAAGTTGTAAATGCTGGTCTAGACCAAACAATTTGCGAAGGAAATACAGTAGCAATAACAGGTAATTCAACCCATGCTTCAAGTGTGTTTTGGACAAGTAGTTCTACAGGTACATTTGCTAATGCAAATTCGGCAGTAACAACCTATCAACCAAGCGCAGCTGATATTTTAAATGGTTCAGTTACTTTAACTTTTCATGGGATTAGTGATTCCAATTGTCCAGAAGTAATCGATACAATGGTAGTTACTATTTTAAAGAAACCAACAGCTAATGCTGGATCAGCAGTTTCTATATGCGAGGGAACTACTTATACTTTAGTAAATGGTGAAGCATCAGCTACTAATTATGCTGCAATTAGATGGACTGCAACAGGCCCAGGTACTCTAGATGCTAGTACAGTTCAAACTTTGAATCCTACTTATAATCCTGCTCCGGGGCAAACTGGAGATGTAACCTTGACATTATCAGCAACGGGTTATAGCCAATGTGGAATCAATGCTGTTGCGTCAAAAACGATTTCAATTGTACCAAAACCGGTGGTTACAAGTCCTGCTTCTAGAACTGTTTGTCAGGGACAAACACTTACATTAACAGCGACAGAAGTAACAGCGTCTAATTACAGTGCATTAACATGGACTTCATCTAATGGAATAGGTAGTTTCGCGCCTAGTTCTACTACAGCAACGATTTATACACCTACTGCAACTCAGTCAGGTAATGTAATTTTACGACTAACAGCTACTCCTTTAAATTCGGTTTGTGCCAATGTTTTTTCAGAGGTAGCAGTTACTATTATTCCTAGTCCGATAGTCAATGCTGGTTTAGATGCTAGTATTTGTCAAACGGCTACCCATACTATTTCTGGTGCAAGTGTTCCGTCAGGCAGTACTTTTGATTGGGTAATTGCAGGGCCGGCGACTATTCGTCCTGGAACCGAAACTACTTTGTCACCAGTTGTGGTTCCAAATGGAGGCTCATCGGGTACAGTTACTTTGACTTTGACAGTTCAAGGCGCAGCGCAATGTCCAACACCAGTATCTGATACGGTAACAATTACAATTTCACCAATGCCAAGCGTAGATGCAGGGGTAAATCAAACGGCTTGTGAAGGAGTTGCCTTTGTAGGGCTAACCGGAACAGCTACTAATGGAACTAATTATTCATGGTCGTCAGATGGTGCTGGAAGTATTCAAACCACTACCAATCCACTTCAAGCAAAATACATCCCCAATCCTTCAGATTATGCAAATGTTTCTGGAGTAAATACCATAACCTTATTTTTAACTGCTGCGGGGACTAATGGATGTTCTCAAGCTGTTGATTCAATGCGTTTAACTTTGTATTCTAAACCTCAAGTATTTGCAGGAATTGATCAAACAGTTTGTCAATCAAGCACAGTGAGTTTATCTGATGCAACTGTAAGTAATTATAGTACAGTTACATGGACTACATCAGGAAATGGAACCTTTAATTATGCTAATTCAAATGGAGGAATCCGACCTACCTATACATTTGGGTCTAATGATTTGTCAACAGTGACTTTAACAATGTCGGCAATGCCAAATGCCAATTGTTCTCAAGTAGCACTTACAGATCAAATGGTAATCACAGTGAATCAAAATCCTAGTATTCAAGCTTCGTCAACTGAAGTTACAATGTGTGGAGAAACATTTACATTACCCGATCTAATAACGGTTAATAATTCGGCTTCACTTAGTTGGTCAGATACAACAGGTTTAAGTGCTTTAGGTACAATAACTAATGGTGCTACCGAAACACCAACCTTTACTCCAACAACTGCTGAAATAACTAACGGATTTGTTAATCTTACTGTTACCGCCCAACCCCTTAGCGGTTGTTCAACAACGGCTTCACAGGTAATCAAAGTAAATTTGAAACCAAAAGTAACTGCTAATGCGGGAACTGATATTGTAGTTTGTCAAGGTAATCCGATAATTTTAAATAATGGAGCTACTACTACTGCAACTTTATATCGCTGGACAGAAAACGGTACAGGTACAATAAAAGCTTCATCTATCAATACATTATTTCCAGAATACCTTCCAGGTACTAACGAAACAGGTGTTATCACATTGACTTTACACGCAACTAATCCTAGTCCTTGTTTAGGGGAAGTAGTAGACACTATGACGGTTACAATTTCTCCTCAGCCTACAGTTAATGCTGGGGCAGATGCAACAATTTGTGAAACATCATCCTACAGTTTAGTAAATGCAATAGCAGCTAATTACGATAACCTTTCCTCTAATTTGGTTTGGGTAGCTTATAGAGATGCTAATGGTGTAAATCTAGCTAGCGGTACTTTTTCTAATATTCATTCAGTAAATCCAACTTATACACCAAGTGCTGCAGATATTGCTTTAGGAAAAGTGTATCTTACATTGAAAGTGGCGAGTACTTCTTGTAGCAGTTTAGTGGCTGATACTATGGAATTAACTATTGCTCCAGGAACAGGTGTTAATGCAGGTATTAATGCTTCTATTTGTGAAGGAAGTTCATTTGTTTTATCCCAAGCTACTGCAGATAATATTGCTACTTTAAGTTGGACTAGTGCACAAAATAGTACAGGTAATTCAAGTGTTGCATACCAAGCAGGATCATTTTCTGATGCAACAGCATTGAATCCAACTTATATTCCGAGTTCGGATGATGTTAATTTAGGTTATGTTTATCTAAAATTGACTGGATCAAGTAACTCTACTTGTCCATCTAATACAAGTGTTATACGTTTAGATATTGTTAAAAAACCAACTGTATCAGCTAGTGATATTCAAATGTGTATTAATACACCACAAATAACATTGTCGGGTACAGCTTCAAATTATCAATCTGTAAATTGGAGTGTACAAAGTGGACCAGGCAGCATAATTGCTAACTCTAGTTCCCCTTTTACCCCGGTATATGTGTCAGGATTATCTACAACTGAAACAACTAGTAAAACCGCAGTGGTTCGTTTGTATGTAAGTCCAAAGTTAGGATGCCCATCTACTACTGCAGTATATGAAGATATTACTATTAATATTCAAGCTCTACCTGTTGTTGAAGCAGGTGTAAGTGGTACAACTTGTTATATAGCTGGTCAATCAATCGAAGCCTTTTCAATAACCGGTACAACTGTTGCTAATGGAGGTACACAGAATTGGACTACTTCTGGTTCAGGTACATTTACATTAGGAAATCCGGTTTTATATAATTCATTTAGTAATAATTGTACTTCTGAGGTTTTAACTTTGACTGTAAATGGAGTAGGAGCATGTAGTACAAGTACTAATTCAGACTCAGTTACTCTTACGGTTAATTGTTCTATTCCTAATTTAGGCCCAGTAACTTCAAGTGCTGGAAATAGCATCTGTCAAAGCTCAAGTTCGACAATTACTTATACCGTTCCAGTTAATTCAAGCGTTGTAAGTTATAATTGGTCAGTTCCATCAGGAGCAACAATAGTATCGGGTCAAAATACCAATACTATTACAGTACGATATGGAATTGGTTCTGTTTCAGGAAATGTATCTGTTTTTGGATCTAATGGTTGCGGTAATGGTTCTATATCAACATTTGCAGTTACAGTAAATGCACTTCCTACAGCCACTACTATTAGTGGACAACAATCAGTTTGTGAAGGAACTACAGGTGTAGAATATACTGCTTTGGCATTACCTGGAGCTACTAATTATTCATGGACACTTCCAAACGGAAGTACAGTTTTAACAGGAACAAATACCATTACAATTAATTATCTATCCAATGATACCTCAGGAAACTTAAGTGTTATTGTTAGTAATGCTTGTGGTGCTGGCCCTGTTTCATCGAACTACCCAATTACAATGGTTGCTAGACCTAGTTTGTCTAGTGTTTTAAACCCTATTGCAATTTGTAGTGATACTTCTTTTGATTATGTGCCAACATCAGCAACATCAGGTACTTCTTTTGCATGGACAAGAGCTATTCAAAGTGGTATAACGAATCCAACTGCTTCTGGTAATGGTAATATTAATGAAACGTTGATTAATACAACTTCAAATACGATCAATGTAATTTATCAATATACCCTCACGGGTCCTAATCCAACAGCTTGTTCTAATGTAGCAACGGTAACAGTTGCAGTTAAACCAATCCCAAGTTTGACTTCTTCAGTAAATCCAGTAGCCATTTGTTCAGGAACTACGTTTAATTATACTCCTACTACAACTACATCAGGAGTGATAAACTGGACACGTGCATCTGTGGTTGGAATAACTGAATCAGCTAGTTCTGGAACAAGTACAATTAGTGAAGTATTATCTAATTCAACTTCATCAAGCAAGACAGTGGTTTATTCTATTGTTTTACCTACGAATAGTTCAGGATGTTCTAAAATTATTGACTTGTCTGTAGTAGTCAATCCTTTGCCAACTGCATCAATCTCAGGAACAGTTTCAGTTTGTAAAAATGATACTAATCCGTTAGTTGTATTAACTGGTGCTAATGGTACAGCTCCTTACACTTTTACTTATACAATTAATGGCGGAGCTAATCAAACGATTGTTAGTAGCGTTGGGAATACAGCTTCACTAACTAATTCAACAGCTACTTCAGGAACTAAAGTGTATAATTTAATCAGTGTTCAAGATTCTAGTTCAACTTCTTGTTCGCAATCACAAACAGGTGCTGCAACAGTTATAGTTAATCCAACTCCAATATTAGTAGTAAACCAGCCTGCAGCAGTTTGTGTACCAAACACAGTAGATATTACAGCTACAACTACTGGTTCAGATTCAGGATTAACTTATACTTATTGGAAAGATGCTTCGGCAACACTTCCATATACAACACCTACCACATCTGGTACAGGGACCTATTATATTAAAGCTACCAGCAGTTTTGGTTGTTATGATATAAAATCAGTTGCAGTAGTTGTTAATCCGTTACCATCTGCAACAATAAGTGGTACGACTACAATTTGTAGCAATAGTGTTAGTCCATTAATTACATTTACTGGTAGTGGAGGTACAGCTCCTTATACATTTAGATATGCTATTAATGGTGGTACTCCACAAATTATTACCACCTCAAATGGCAATACTGTAACAGTACAAGCTTCTACTGCAACATCAGGTATTTTTAATTATAATTTATTGAGTGTTCAAGATTCAAGTGCATCAGCTTGTATTCAAAACCAGACCGGTTCTGCTGTAATTACAGTAAATCCATCTCCACAAGCAACTATTACCGGTACTCGATCAGTTTGTACTACAAGTGCTAATCCTATTATCACATTTACAGGTTCTAATGGGACTGCCCCTTATACATTTACATATTCAATCAATGGAGGGGCAAATCAAACTATTACCTCTGTAGATGCAATAGCCACACTTACTGTACCAACTACAACAGTTGGTATTTATACTTATAATTTGGTAAGTGTTACTGATAGTAGTTCTACTACTTGTTCTCAATTACAAACAGGAAGTGCAGTAATCACTGTAAATCCATTACCTACATTAATAGTTACAAATCCAGCTGAGGTTTGTGTTCCTAATACAGTTAATTTAACAACTACTACTATAGGTTCAAGTGTAGGTTTAACCTACGGATATTGGAATGATAATGGTACAACTATAGCAATAGCTGATCCATCTGCAATTGCTACTTCAGGGACTTATTTTATTAAAGGAACAGATGCTAATGGTTGTTTAAATGTTAAGCCAGTTGTTGTTAAAATTAATCCTTTACCTTCGGCAACAATTTCAGGATTGACTAATTATACGGTTTGTCAAAATGATGCGCAGCCTATTATTACATTCACAGGATCTAATGCGACTCCTCCTTATTTATTCCAATACAGAATTAATTCGGGAGCAGTTCAAACTGTGTCAACAACAGCTTCTAGTAGTACAGTTTCATTGGCAATACCAACAACAACTGTGGGTAATTACACTATTACTCTTTTAAGTGTTAGAGATTCGAGTCCGTCAACTTGTTTGAATACATCTATAACTTTACCTAGTGAAGCATATGTCAACGTACAACAAGGTGGTACAATTGTTCCGCAAAGCGGCATGATTGTTAGCCAAACACTCTGTCAAGGTAGTGAAATGAATCCTGCAGTTTTTACAATTGGAGGATCGGCAACTAGTGCTTTTGTTACTAATTTGCCTACTGGAGTTAATGCGGTATACAATCCAGTATCACAAACACTAACTATTTCTGGTAGCCCAACTGTTTCAGGAGTGTTTAATTATGTAATTCATACAGCGGGTTCAGTAAACGGTTGTGATAGCAATTATAATGGTACTCTTACTATTAATGCTAATGATACAATTACGGTGTTGACCCCAACAACTGTAGATCAGAAAGTATGTCTTTGTACTCCAATTAAACCGATAACATATAGTCTTGGAGGAGGAGCCACAGGAGGCGATGTTATTTTCTCTCCACACGCTCCTACTGGACTTATTTGGTCAATTGCGTCTAATGTTCTTACTATATCTGGAACATCTTGTGAAGTGGGAAGTTTTTCATACACTATCCAATCGTACGGAATTTGTGATCAAACTACTTATACAGGCAGTATTGAAATTAATCAAAATGCAACAGTAAGTTTAGTTTCAGGAAATCCTAATCCTACATTATGCGTAGGTTCGACTTTGTCTATACCAATTAAATATGCGATAGCACCTTCTTCAGAGGTATTAAGTATAAATGGTACTTTGCCAGCGGGTCTTACTTTCAATTCGTCGACAGGACTTATTTCGGGGACTCCAACCCAAAGTGGTACATATCCATATACAATTTCACCATCAACCAATTGTGGTTCAAGTTTATCTGGTGTGATTAAAGTGAATCCTCTGCAATCAATAGTTTTATTGTCTGGAAATACAAGCCAATCGGGTTGTGTTAATAATGCAATTGACACTATATTGTTTAGTATTCCTGATAGTGTTACTGGTGTAAATATTAATCCTGTATTACCAAGTGGATTAACTGCTGTTGTAAATAACGGAATAGTAACTATCTCGGGAACACCAACAGTACCAACAAGTTTACCTCAGAACTATGTAATTACTACTCAAGGAGGTTGTGGTGCAACAGCAAGTACAAGTATTAGTTTAGACATAAAACCTGCCGGTACAATTACTTTCTTAAGTGAATTGACAACGGTGAATCAAGCAGTTTGTTTAAACGGTCCTATTCAACCTATTCGTTTTGCTATAG
>JACCDZ011102253.1_pt1 | contig 42904 bp, 29 predicted proteins | sample 7449551 | NCBI WGS metagenome assembly JACCDZ01 (sample SAMN15323452, study PRJNA562643) | freshwater metagenome | isolation source: river surface water | place: USA:Blue River Watershed | collected 2017-08-18
ATGATGCAGCCTTGTATCAGCTGTCAAACACGAAGATAGTTGCGCCCTTTAGTGGCTTTCTAACACTGACGACCCTGGCGAAAGGAAGTTATGTTTCTGCAGGTGATGTTTTTGTTACCTTAGTGGATAAACAGAATCTGCAATTGCAATATGCTTTACCTGAGTCGTATGCAAAGAGTATCAGCCTTGGGCAGGTGGTCAACTTTAGCGTTGATGCTTTTCCAGGGGAGACTTTCCATGCCAAAGTTGATTATATTTCGCCTGACGTCTCAGATGACAATTTGACGTTTACCGTAAGGGCAGCCTATAAAAACGACAAAAACCTGTTGAGCCCAGGAATGAGTCTTTATGTGTCTCAAGTATTAAAGGCAGATAATAAGGTATTAGCTGTGCCAGAAAGCGCCCTAAGTGCGCACAGTGGAGGATTTATTGTTTATACGATTGTTGAAGGAAAAGCAAAGATGGTGCCTGTGCAGATTGGACAAGTCAGCACAGGATACATCAGTATTCTTAGTGGACTATCTGTGGGACAAGAGGTGATTATTTCATCCAAAGGCAATATTTCTGATGGTATTGCCGTCAAAGTGGAGAAGTAAATGAAGCTGCCTGAAATTTGCATTAAACGCCCTGTTTTATCTTTTGTCTTAAATGCCATCCTGGTGCTTTGTGGTCTGCTTAGTTTTAGCTATGTAAAACTGCAATTTGAACCGACGATTTTTAAACCTGTTTTAATGATTCAAACCAACTACCCAGGAGCCAGTGCGGATGTCGTGCAAAAAGATGTCACCCAGCAACTAGTGGCAGCGATTTCTGGGACTGAGAATTTAAGCTATATTGAAGCGACCTCTATGCAAGGTCAAAGTCAAATCAAACTTAATTTTGGTAATATCGATCAGGAGAAATTCATTACCGCGCAATCCGAAGTGATGCGCGATATTGCAGGTATAAATTTGCCCCAAAGTGTGCAAACGCCACAGATTAAACAAAGAGGAAATGGTTCTCAGGTGATGCTCATCGGTTTTCAAGATGCAAATCGATCTACCGAAAGCCTTACCTCATATATCAACGACACGATTACCAAACAGCTGGCACAGATTCCTGGTGTGGGAGATGTTCAGGTATACTCAGAAGGCTCTGCCTTACGCATTGAGCTTGATCCTAAGGCGATGGCAATTTTAAAGATCTCAGCCATTGATGTTGTGAATAAGCTTGAACAACTGAATCGTAACGTCTCAGCAGGTCAGCTTATCACCAATTACAACACCTATACCATCAATGTTGATAGCGCCTTGGACAGCATCAGCAAGTTCAACAATCTGATTATCGCAAAACAGAATGGTAAGCTTATTTATTTGAGGCAAATTGCTAAGATTTATCTTGGTAATTTGTCCTTAGCCAATGGTTCTGTGAGTATTATCGATGGTAAACCAGGTGTGGTGGTCAACGTATCGCAAACCAGTGATGCTAATCCGATTGACGTCGCTGCCGCTGTGTCAAAGGCGGTTACTCAGATGCAAAGATCACTGCCTTCTGGAATGAAGGTCGATGTACTATTTAATATTTCCACATCACTCAAGGCCTCTTTATATGAAGTCATCAAGACAATTATTGAGGCAATCATTTTAGTTTCACTGATTTCCCTATTATTCTTAGGGCGTTTTAGAGCGGCATTGATCCCTATTGTTACCCTGCCTGTGTGTTTAATCGGTGTGTTTGTGATCATCTGGCCGCTTGGGTTTAGTATAAATATGATGACACTTCTTGCCATTGTGCTTGCCGTAGGTTTAGTGGTTGATGATGCGATCGTGGTGCTTGAGAATTGCTATCGCTATATGCAAAAAGGGCATAATGCTTTTAATGCCGCCATTTTAGGCAGTAAAGAAATTGGCTTTGCGATTATTGGGATGACCATCACCCTGGTGGCGGTATATATCCCGATTGCCTTTATGAATGATAAGTCTGCGATTTTCTTTAGAGAGTTTGCTTTTACTCTGGCAGCCAGTGTGCTGATTTCAGGTTTTGTCGCTTTGACCTTATCACCCACCATGTGTGCGCATATGTTAGGAAGCACCAAAGAAAATCGCTATGAGAAATTGATTGCACAAATATTTAATGCTGCCGAGCACACGTATAGAAAATCGCTAGAGTTTATCCTGCAAGTAAGATATTGGGTGGTTGCTATCTTTGCTATTGTGATCATTGCAGGTGTTAGCTTATTTCGCTCAATGCCAAAAGCTTTGCAGCCTAATGATACCATTGGTGTGGTAGGGGTGAATATTACAGGGCAAAGCAATGCCAGTTCGGATTTTATTATGCAAAAGCTTGATGAAATTCAAAATAAGATTCCAGGCAAAGTGTTTGCGCATTCTTTTGGTTTTGTGGACACTCAAAGTGGTCAGACATCGGGATATTCAATGAATATTTTAAATGAGAGCGAGGTAACAAATGCTTATAAAATCGCACGTCAGTTAAATGCGATTATTAAGAATACTCAAGGGGTAGAAGGCAGTAGCTGGGTTTTTCCATTGTCTGGACATAACCAGTCAGGAAGTGGCGATGTTCAGCTGTATCTGTTGAGCATGGATGATTATCAAACACTATATAAAAAGGCGGAAAGTTTAGTCAGTGTCATAGAGAAGCTGCCAAGCATATCTTATGCCAGTATTGCAAGTAGCGCTGATAGTGGTCAGTTTGATATGAATATTAACTACACGAATGCAGCTTTATTGGATGTTGATCCTGCGAATATTCAGACGATTTTGAATATTATGTTTGGCGGCTGGCAGCTTAGTCGCGATTATGAAACTGGTGGTGAGAGCTTCCCGATCTTTATTCAGCTTCCTAAAAAAGATCTCAAAAGCTTTGATGTGCTCAATCGCCTATATATCAAAACAGACCCTGGTGGCTGGTTACAGCTTGGGCGACTCGTGCATATTGAGCCTGTGGTTAAAATCCCCTATTTAACGACGTATAACCAGATGCACGCGATGGAGATAGACGTCAATTTGCAACCCAATGAATCATTGGGACAAGTCGTTCAAGAAATTCAGTCAATCAGTCAGCAGCTATTGCCAGGCACCAGTTTGGCGTTTAAGGGGGATGCAAAAGATATGATGGAAGGCAATAACAGTATGGTCATGATCTTTATTGCTGGATTACTGTTTATTTATCTTGTTTTAGCCGCCTTGTTTGAGAGTTTTATTGATCCATTTATCATCTTGCTGACTGTACCACTATGTGTGATTGGTGCGCTCTTGGGTTTAAAAATGATCGGAGGAACGCTAAATATTTACACAGATATTGGCTTAATTACTTTAATTGGACTCGTATCTAAGCATGGCGTTTTAATCGTTCAGTTTTCAAATGAGCTGTTGGCAAAAGGGGAGAGTTTAAAGAATGCGGTGATCAAAGGAGCAGCAACGCGCCTAAGACCGATTTTAATGACCTCTGCCACGATGATTCTAGGTGCGATTCCACTACTACTGAGCACGGGAGTGGGGGAGCATGCACGCCAGCAGATTGGAATGGTCATGGTTGCAGGATTGTTGTTAGGTTCACTTTTTTCGTTGTTTATTGTGCCTGTGGCATATCAGCTATTAAAATCAATACGCCAAGGCGGAGCTTGATAGAATTTCCGCCCATTTTTGCAAAGGCGTATGCAATACGCCCCTACGCAATGAGCCATCATGGGCAAAGATATTGAGCGGTGACTGTATTTCCGCCCACCGCCACTCTTGGGCGAATTATTTGCACAAGCCAGATATTGTCATCACACCAAGACGTAAATATTAAGTCCCTTTGGTGCTTCTCAGCACTAATAACTAGCCAACGATCAATGTTTTAAGCTAAACTTTTGCCCGGAAGTCCATCCACTTGCTATATCAATTTAAAAAAGGAGTTTATTCAAATGACTAGACGTATAAGACCAAAAAGAGTATATGCCGCAATATGGATGTTGTACGGAGCAAGCATTTTAGGGCTGTTGGATTTGTTAACCTCATCTACTTTGGTCATGCAGCCGATGCAACATATCTGGCTTGATGTCGTTGCCTATACCGTTCTGATTGTGGTGGCATTTATCATGAGCCTGGGTGTTAAGGTTGCAAAATGGTTGTACGTCCTGTTAGCTGTCATCTGGTATGCGTTATTGATATTCTACTTGCCAGAGCACACAGGGCATCCGCTTAACTTCTGGTTGGTTTTTATTGAAATTATTTTAATCATCGCAGCATTTTATATTTTATATCAGTCAAAGTCAGTGCGGTGGTTTAATAAAGAGCAAAAGACTCAAAAAGCATAAGATAAACACAGTTCAATATAGTACTTCACTCCGTGGGTCATAGCCTCAATGGATAGGTCAAAGTTTGGTTCATGTACCATTGAAGTAAAGCCGCATGCTTCGTTGCGCACACCTAAAAATGCGTAGCATGCAGGAATTTCGTTGGCAAAATATGAGAAATCCTCTGATGCCATCCATGGGATATTGGAACTTAAAGTATTTTTCTGACCGACAGCACGCTGTGCTGCAGCGATTGATTTTTGCGCGCAAAGTGGATTGTTCCTGGTTTCAGGGTAACCTTCAAGGTAATTAATTGCCACTTTCCCTGCATAAGTCCAGGCAACTCCTTGAGCAATTTCATACAGACGTTTTTTTACAAGCATGCGTGCATCCTGGCTTAGATAACGCATGCAGCCTTTAAGATGTGCCTTATCCGCAATAACATTATATGTGCTGCCAACATTAAGGGCAGTAATTGAAACAACGGCAGGATCAAAACTTGAGAGATTTCTTGAGACAATCGTTTGTGCTTGATTTACAAATTGTGTTGCCATGATCATCGGATCGTTGGTGGTGCCTGGTGTGCTTGCATGCCCACCTTGACCTGTAAAGATTAAATCAAACAGATCAACACCCGCCAGTGCTACCGGTTGGCAGATTTGCATTTTGCCTTCATTAATCGAAGGTAACACATGAAGACCGTATATTGCGCTGACTCCATCAAGCGCCCCATCTTTGATCATCGCCGAAGCTCCTCCTGGCAAGGCTTCTTCAGACGGTTGAAATAAAAAGCGAATATTGATTCTAAGCTTATCTTTCATTTGAATCAGTGCGTGCGCAGAGGTTAACACCATCGCACAATGAGCATCATGACCACACATATGCGCTTTGCCATCAATGATTGATTTGTAATCGCAGGTATTCTGCTCATGAATAGGTAGAGCATCCATGTCAGCGCGCAGTGCAATCATTGGGTAATTAGAATCGATGATTAAATCAGCAATCAACCCAGTTCTACCAATATTGCGTTTGACCTCTAGCTTAAGAGCATTAAGTTTGTCGGCGATAAAGTTGGCGGTATTGCCAACATCAAACCCAAGCTCGGGATGGCGATGAATATGTTCGCGAGCTTCACGCAAATATTGCTGATCAATGGTGATTTTTTCTTGTGACTCACACATTTACGCACTCCTGTTTTTTTAATTGATTCAGCGTTCTGGCAGTGACGATAGAAGCTGTAAGACAGCTAACCAGAATTAATAAAATGGTACTGTTTAAAATTGGCAAGTCGAGTATTCCTGCTTTATAGCCGACCAAAATAATAGCAAGTGTGGCAGCTGCGTGCGAGCTACTTAAGCCAAAAATCAAACAGCCATCCAGTGGGGTGAGCTTGAGTATGCTTTGAGTCAGTTTGGCTGCCAGCCATTTACTTAATAAGGCAACGAAAATTAAGGTGGTTGTAATCATTAAGACGTTATGTAAGTCAAGTAACACATTTAAATCCACAATCATGCCGACGCTGATCAAAAAGACGGGAATAAATAGCGTCTCACCAATAAAGTGAATTTCAGCTTTGAGTCTTTTTTTCTTGGCAACGAAGCGATTAAGGGCAAGACCCGCAAAAAAGGCACCAATAATGGCATCAACGCCAATGATTTCAGCCAGAACGGCTAACAGGAAAACCACCATGAGTACAAAGGTGTAATGAAAACTTTTTTTGCGTGCCAGAAGATAAAAGAAGGTCTTAGCTATGTATGGGACGAGGAGAAATGCAACTAAACTAAAACCGATAAAGCCAAGCAGTAAAGTTGCCAATATTAGCACGCCACTTCCTTCCTGATGAAGACCTGTAACCAGTGCCAGAATTAATAGAACGACGGTATCAGTAATAATTGTCCCACCTATGGCAATAGCTACGGCTTGGCGCTTGGCGTAGCCTTTTTTACTCACCATAGGATAGGCGATTAGCGTATGCGTTGAGAACATGATGGCAATTAAAATCGATGCGCTCATCTCGTAATTAAACAGGTAGTAAAAAACAGGAAAGCCCATGCCAAAAGGAATTAAGAAAGTTAAAGCACCAAAGAGGATGCTTTTTCGCTTTTGCAGCTTAAACTCTTTCATTTCAAGCTCAAGCCCCGCTGAAAACATGATGTACAATAAGCCTGTGGTAGCAAAAATGGTAACTGCCAGATTCTGATTGAGAATATTTAACGCATGCGGTCCGACAATAATACCCGCTACAATTAGTCCAATAATCTTTGGTATTTTACTGTAATGGCAAATCACTTTGGCAGTAAGAATCAGTAAGAGCGCAACCAAAAATATGCTAACTGGACTCGTCAATGGTCGCGCAAAAATATGGTTTAAATTAGCTAAGATGTGCATTTTTTCTCCTTTAAGAGCCAAGTACATCAACACCATCTGGAGGGGTGAATTGATATGTATCTGCAGGAATTGGTTTAGTCGAGGTATTGTAAAATTCAATCTGAGTTGATTGCCCGACTTCTGTTTGAATGAGCATCGCGCTTGGTGTGTCATTAACAAAGTCCATATCGATATATTTTATGAGCGACTGGTCTTCCACTTTTGGCGTTAAGCGATAGCGATGACTAGAAAGCTCATCAATGCTAAAAAGCTGACTCAAAACTTTGCTATCCCCCGTTAGCAGCAAAAGATAAGGTGCTTGAGAGATATTTTTAGGCACATCACTGACGGTAACCTGCTCCAGCTCTTCGTCATAGTTCCAAAGCTTTTGCCCGTTGGAAAGCAGCATTTGTTTTTGTGGAACAAGAATTTGCCACTTAAAGAAACTTGGTTTACTCATCCAAAGCTCTCCCGTGCTTATCTCTCTAAACTCCTGCTCAGGATTGACTAAGGTCTGACGAAATTTAGCGTACATGTTTTTAAGCTTGGCAAGTCTGGTGAATAAGGTTTTTTCTGCAGTGGAAAGTCCACGATGGCTGTCGCTTGAAGGTGATTGTGACGTGTCGGCTACTATTGTTTGTTTCACTTCTTTTGCGGCTGCAAAAACTGCACACGGTAAGTTAATACTGATGCACCCAGCGAGCATGAAGGTGTAATTTTTGAGCTTTTTTATCACGATTTTACCTTTTGATTAATACGTCACGCATGCCATTACTTTGCATTTCACTCACAATGCCAGCACTTTCCATTTCTTCGATTAAACGCGCTGAGCGGTTATAGCCAATGCGTAAGCGTCGTTGAATACTGGAGATTGATGCGCGCTGCGTTTCCACGACAATTTTAACGGCCTCATCATATAATGGATCGTTATCTTCACTCTCTGTATCACCTCCTTCACTATCTTCATCACTGGCGGTAATGCTGTCAATATACTCGGGCTCGCCCATTTCTTTCCAGGCGGCGACCACACGGTGTACTTCATCGTCATCGACAAAGGCTCCGTGTACACGCATGGGGACCCCTGTTCCTGGGGGCAAGTAAAGCATATCACCGTGCCCTAAGAGCTGTTCGGCTCCTTGCTGATCCAAAATAGTGCGTGAGTCTATTTTAGAAGAAACCTGAAAAGCGATACGCGTTGGAATATTTGCTTTGATGAGTCCTGTGACAACATCGACAGAGGGACGTTGTGTAGCAAGAATCAAATGGACACCTGCCGCACGCGCTTTTTGTGCTAAGCGCGCAATCAGTTCTTCGACTTTTTTCCCAACGACCATCATCATATCGGCAAACTCATCAGCGATGACGACGATATAGGGTAGTTTTTCTAAAAGAGGGGTTTGTTCCTCATGTCCAGGTCGAAGTTTAAGCCATAGCGGATCTTTCATGGGGTCGCCTGCTTTTTCAGCGGCAAGGATTTTTTCATTTAAGCCTGCAATGTTTCTAACACCTGCAGCCGCCATACGCTCGTAGCGCCTATCCATTTCTTTGACACACCAGCGAAGTGCGTTCGCTGCCTCATTCATATCGGTAACAACGGGAGTTAATAAATGCGGAATACCTTCATAAATCGATAACTCAAGCATTTTTGGGTCGATCATAATGAGTCTAAGATCATCAGGGGCAGACTTGTAAAGCATGCTGATAATCATGGCATTTACGCCAACGGATTTACCTGAACCTGTGGTTCCTGCGACCAGTAAATGTGGCATTTTAGCAAGGTTTGCTGTTTCTGGAATGCCTGCAATATCAACGCCAAGCCCCATGGTTAAAGGAGAGCTTGAATCAATGAATTTTTTGTGTGAGAGTACTTCTTTTAAGCGTACCATTTCGCGCTTTTGATTCGGTAGTTCAATACCGACATAAGGTTTGCCAGGAATTACCTCGACAACGCGCACACGAGCAGTAGAAAGTGAGCGGGCGAGATCTTGAGCTAAACCGCTTAATTTACTGACTTTGACCCCAGGGGCAAGCTCAAGTTCAAAGCGGGTGATCACAGGACCTGGAAAACTGCCAACGACTTTAACTTGAATGCCAAAATCAGCAAGCTTCTCCTCAACAAGCAGGGCCATTTTCTGTAAAAATTCTTTGGGAACCTGCTCTTTGACCGCATTAGGATCATCAAGGAGTTCAAGGGATGGTAAACCCGTGATTTTGTCTGTTTTATTTTTAATTTTTTTGGTCTTAAGATCTTTGTGAAACTCGGATCTTGATAGTTCAAGCTCTTGTGCTTGTCCTGGTAACTTTCTGGTAGGCGTAAGGATAAGCTCATCATCATAGGGTTCAGATGAGCGTGTTGTATCCTCCCAAGGGCGATTAATCCCAAGGTCGCTACTCTCAAAAAGTGTGCGCTTGTTGTCATCCGCAAGGTCTTGTGCCTGCTTTTTCTCAAGGGCTAATGCTTTTTTTTCTTCTTTAGCAAGGAGTTTTTGTTCTTTGCGTAGCTGTCTTTGTGCTTCTTGTTCTGCCTGATCTATTTTACGTTGAGCGGCTTTTCTTTCTTTTTCTTCTGGAGATGAGGCGAAAAAATCTTTTAGGTTGATCACGATAAAACGGATTAAAGCAGCAAGTAATCTGATCCAAAAACCACCAGAAAACAGTGTAAGCCCTAGTGCAAAAGCGACCGTAAGCATGAGAACGCTCCCTGCGGTACTGAGATAGAATACGGCATACTTCGCCACTTCTTGCCCTAAAATGCCTCCAGCACCTTCAGGCATATAGATAGCGAAAATAGAAAAAGCAATTTGCGCTAAGCCGCTACCAGCGAAAATAAGCAAAATGGCGCCAGCAAAACGCATAAGCATCAGCAATGTGCTGCTTTCGGCAAAGTTCTTCCGCTCAAGAAACAACTGCCATACGCCATAAATGAGTAGAAATGGGATGAGAAAACCAAATACCCCGCAGATCGCCAAAATAATATTGGCAGTATAAGCGCCGACAATTCCTGCATAATTACGGATTTGCGGTTGTGATTGTGCAATGGTCCAACCTGGGTCGTTACTATCATAAGAGAACAGCGACAATAATAAAAACAAGGCGATTGCCCCCATTAATACAAGCCAGGTAACACGCAGGCGATCGACCAGCAGGTGATCGATCTCTTTTTTTGGTTTCGCTTGATTTGCTGTCTGTTTGGCTTTTTTACGGTCATGTTTGGCGTTTGATTTATCTTTACGCATAAGCGCCACAATGATTTCCTCATATTCTTTTGAGAGTAATAACGCTGTCATGATACCAAGGGTGAAACATTGCAGGCAACTCGTTTTGCCAGATTATTGAATCCCTCACTTCGCAGTGCCATCAGGGTAGAGGAGATTTTCAGTAAGTGGGCGGGAATTTCTTTAAGCGGCTAGATCTTATTTTTTGCTTTTTTGCTGCGTAAAAATCAGGTACTGTTATATGTTAGAATAACACAAACCCTGGAAACGCCTCTTATGACATGCAGTTCATTTACAAAACAGCTAGGCTGTATAATGATTGTTACAGGCACTGAAATTGGTGCTGGTATTTTAGCTTTACCCATTATCACCGCAAAATTGGGCTTTTTAGTCAGTAGTGTTGTGATGCTGGTCGCTTGGTGTATCATGACTTATACCGCGTTATTGCTGGCAGATATCGCACTGTCAATGCCAAAAGGATCAAGCTTTGCTTCTATTGCAAAACGTACCTTAGGATTGCCTGGAGTCGTGATCACCTGGGTTTCGTTTTTGCTTTTGATGTATTGCATCAGTGTCGCTTATATTTCGGGTGCTTCTTCCGCATTTAACTCATTGTTGCCAAATATCTCGCAAGGTGCGTGGTCACTTATTTTTGTCCTTGTATTAGGAGCAATCGTTGTTGTTGGAACCTCGGCTGTTGATCTGATCAATCGTGTTCTACTGAGTGTTAAACTGATCTTTTTGGTGCTGGTTTGTCTGGTTTTCCTGAATTATGTTGATGTGGGAAATCTGTTGGTATTGCCTGTGGATCTAATGCCAACTTTGCTTGTCGCAATCCCTGTTATCGTTACCTCATTTACTTCACACATCATTGTCCCCTCCTTAAGCGATTATCTAAACCAGGATGCCAAGAGCTTATTTAGGGTGATTTTTATTGGCAGTATTATTCCCCTTGTCTTGTATTTTTTATGGTTGATTGCAGTACTTGGAGTGTTACCACTTCATGGTTCCATAAGCTTTATGAGCTCCATCTTTGACCATGTAAATATTGAACAGGCCAATGTTGGTAATATCCTGCACGCGCTTAGAGAAAAAATCACCACTTCAACCGCTAACCTCAGCATGAATATTTTTACCGATATTTCCGTCATGACCTCCTACTTGGGCGTAAGTTTAGCGCTCTATCATTTCAACGTAGACAGCTATCGCCTAAATCGCCTACCGACACAGTTCAGGATCCTTGCCGCTATTATTTTAACTTTTATCATTCCTCTCCTGGTTAATCTTATGAATCCTAATTTATTTATCAGTGCCATTGGATATGTCGGTGTTTGTATTGCCGTGCTGCTTCTCATGATGCCTGCTGTGATTGCTTATAAACTCAATAAATCAGGACACAAGTTTCACTATAAAATCAGTCAAATATCACTCTTATGGATGATCTCATTCTTAATCGGCATCGCCATTATTGTGATTCATTTTTCTTCTTGATGTTATTGCATTTGGAATGGACTCCCTTAATATAGGCGGCAATAATAATATTCCCTCCCCATGATTATGCGAATTTCTCGTATCTTTTTCCCTCACATCCTAAACACGCACAAAAGTATTACACTTCCTCCTGAGGCAAGTCATTACTTAATTCGTGTGCTTCGACACAAGCTTAAGCACAAGGTGGTTTTATTCAATAATAGCGATGGTTATGAATACCTAACCACCATAATAGATGCCAACCCTAAGGCAGCATGCCTGGCAATTGATACTTTGACACAAAAACAAAATGAATCACCCATCAATATTCACTTGTTTCAAGCACTCTCCAAAGGGGATAAGCTAGAAACGGTTATTCAAAAGGCTACTGAACTTGGCGTTAATAGCATTACCCCCATCTTCACTCAATATGTTGATTACAAACTTCCAACAGAACGCCTGGAGAATAAATTGGATCATTGGCAAAAAATCGCCATTAGTGCCAGCGAGCAATCAGGTCGCGTGTTTGTACCACAAATCAACCCACCTTTAGAGTTAATAGAAGCGTTAAAGATGGAGGCAGACGTGAAGTTATTTTTAACTCCTCACAGCACAAGCAGTATCAGTCAGTTGCATCAACAATTTCCAGGCGCTCATCACTTTGTGATTTATATTGGACCTGAAGGCGGTTTTAGTGAAGCGGAGGAAAAACTTGCTTTAGACAATCATTGCCACAACATTTGCCTGGGCACAAGAGTCCTAAGAACTGAAACTGCACCTTTAGCGATACTATCTGTTTTGCAAGCATTTTGGGGTGACTATTGAACCTGCTTGAGTATCGGCTTATCCCAGCTTCCTGTCACATCAAAGCTTATTAAACCGATGTTTCTAAATAGGGTATTACCCAAAATTTTTCCTCCAAAATAGGCAGCAACCGCCACCACAGGACCACCAAAAGCGCCAGCAACTGCAGCAGTTGTCCCTGAAAAATGGGGCTGATACTTAATGCGTTGATTGAGTTGTTTGTTGCGTAAGTCGATACGACCATTAATAACCAAAGCAAAACTTGGAGTGTCAATAATAATCGAAGGCGTACTCGTTGCGATTGCATTCTCAAGCTTGTAAGTTCCTGTCACGCTATTAAACGTCATGCCTCTATACGAAAAATCATCATAGGGCATAAACAAACGCTTAAAGTAAGAGTCTAGGCTCAAAAGCCCGATATATTTTGCGATACCAGAATCAACAGACAAGACAACCCCATTGACCATATTTACTGTTGCAATACCTGAAATGTGGCTGCATTGCGGTACAAGCACGGGCCAACTCAATCCCATTTCCACATGACCTGAGCCACCCTTGAGTAAATTGTTATAACCAAAGTTATGCAACATTGCTCCCCAATCTGATGAGAACACATTCGCTTCCACATGACTTCCTGTAGGCGATAGCGTAAGTGCTCCAAACAGCTTGGAATTTTGATCATAAGCCGATAATGCTGGAATCGATAAAACACCTGCTCTAAGCTTCATGGTCATTACAAAGTTAGGGATAGAATACCCACCCAATTGCACGTGTGTCAGTTTTACATTCATATCAGGCACTTTGCGTAAGATATCTGTTTGCAGCAGGTTATTCAACCTCATAGATACATTGTCACTGCCCGCTGTTTCTTGACTTGAACTTAAGGGGAAAAACAGATTTGTACCATCCACTTCCATCGTCTGATTTAAGGAATGGGGTACTTTGATTGTGAGCGACTGGTTTTGATCTGTCTGTACCATTAGTTTTGTATAGCCGTCGGCTATTTCAGTTTTTAAACCAAGCTCATGATATGAGACTCCAAAAATATCCAGTTCATGAATTGTCACCGCTATTTTGGGCTTAAGCAGGCGATTAAGACGCCTATAAACGCAGCCATAATAATTGGCAGCGACAAGGCATCCATCCGTGTTTTGGATTTCATGTGCAGATGGCATATCTAACTGCACAAATTGTTGCCATTCTTTACCTGGAGCCATAAGGAAGTTTTTTGTATTAACAACGTTCACCAAATTAAGTACAAACTGGCTACTTAGTTTTTGAATATTTCCGTAAACGCTTAATGAACTAATCACTCCATCGCCATCTATGTTAAGCCCTGCAGTTATTTTTGTTTCATGGTTAAAGTCTAACTTACTGTCAATGTGCCAAAGTGATGTGGCTCTTGGTTGTTTATCTTCTTGTGTTTGCTGTAAAGCCCGCTGCCAGGTACTTTTGAAAGACAATGGCATAAGTTCAAACATGGTCTTATTTAGAGGTGCTCCAAGTGTGCTTGAAGCACCTAAAAAATTTGAACTTATCTCAATAGCGCCTTCATTCAGTCCCCCTTTAACAGCAAAACGTACAGGTAATATCCCGCGCACAAGCTGATCAGCGGAAACGTCTAGCAAAGAAGTTACGAAGTAAGGTTTAAGTGGCAGAACAATGCCGCCTTGTAGGTCAGTCCGTGGATTATCAAGATTCCCCGCATCAACACTTCCTTTCCCCCAAATCGGTGTGTCAACATCCCACATGGCTGAGAATTGCTTAAGCGTAAAGAGCTGGTTGTTAAAGATAATCTCAGCGTTTACATCATACAAACTCTTGGCTTGCGGTTTTTTGAGGTTAATAACGCCATTTTGGACCGAGACTCTGCCAGACACCTGGTCTTTTTTATCATAATCCCCAAGTGGAATCTGAATATCGAGCTGCACACCGAGAGCTCCCTGATATGTGGCGAAGCGATTTAGCTGATCAACAAAGTCTTTATGGTTCGTTTGCGCTAAATATTCATAGATATTTTGGCTACTTGTTTGAGCATTTGCCAGGATATTAAGAGCTGAGGGGATATGTGGAGCAATATTATCAATGCTTAAATCGACTCCTGAAATTGGGATGTTGGCTAGCAATCCCTGGGTTACCTTTGCCCTGAGTTGCTCATTATTGAAATGTAAGCTGCCACTGACTTTCTGAGCAATCCCCAAGCCAAAATAAGGTGAAAGACTTGCGTTGTTAATGTTCGCGTCTATTTTAAACGTCCCATTATGAGCTGGATAAGGAATTTCACGTGCCATCCCCTGGATTTGAAAAGTTGCATCGAGGTCTTGTGCTTGATATAAACACTTCATAAGCCACTCATACAACGAGGTTGGAATGCCTTTTTTAGGTAAAAAAGACTGATACTCTGTCGTTAGCTTATGCCCCTGTAGTTTGCCTAAAATATCAAGCGTAAAATCCATGGGGTTTGAAAGTGGAACACTCACTTTGCCCATCGCAGAAAAGTTGATGTTGTCACTTTTTAGTTGTAGATTTGTAACCGAAAAACCAAGACTTGTCGTATCTTTAGTTATATCGATTTCACCCTTGAGTGAGAATTCTGGCCACGCTTGACTAAAAATTTGATTTTTAGCCATTTTAAAAGAGGGTGAATTCAGGTCAAGTTTCACATGATTTTTCTGCCACCAGAGTTCGCCACTTAAACCCTTGAAATCAAAACTTTGATCGCTTTGAGCAATCCCAAGCTCATTAAAATTAGCCATCAGTTGCACACCTTCTAAATCGGGTTCCTGCAGATCAAAGACAAAATGCACATCGCTAAGCACGCCTGCTAGAGTAATATTTTTGCGCCAACTGCTTGATTCAAGCTGTATTAGATCTGAAAAATCTGCGAGATTCAAATAAGGAAGATTCATAATCAGGCGGTGCTGGTCTAAGGAGAATAACGCCGATCTAAAAGTATAACGCTTATGCTGAGCAACAAATGATAATGGATTTGCACCTAAGACAAATTTGTCCTGATAGCGAAATAAATGCAAATTAAACACGACATTATTAAATGTAGACTCATTGAGTAAGCTCGTTTTGAGCTCTGCTTGCGATAGCTCCCCCGTAATCGTAATAGAATCCAATCTGTTGATGTCGCTTTCTATCGAGAAGGATAACTGTTGATCCATCAGTGGTTTGAGATTGACATAACCTGTCAGCTCATTGATTAAATTCACCAACACATTTTCGTTATCATGCAGGGTTCCATCAAAGTAATATTGATTTTCTCTCTTCTCAATTGTTGATTCGAGATTAATTTTGCCGTTTTCACCGTGCCTCATCTTCAGTTCTTGCGGCTGAATGGCTAGGCTTAGTATGCCTTTGGCACCATTGCTTTGATGATACTTAGCATTAACACTGGCACGCCATGAAGTTGTGTTATCCTCAGAGCATATGAGCACTTGCATGTTATCCAAAACTAACTGATTCTGCTGCAATAGATATTCTAAAACCTTAGACCATCTGCCACCAACTTCATCTATTTCCTTCACTGAAAGCGATTGTAAAAATTGATAATCTAATTTACCTTCTTTAGGATATACGGTTAAAACAGGTTGCTCTACTACTACAGACTGGGTAACAAACTTCCACTCATTCAACGATGCCCAAGCATTGACGTGAATAACCATCTTGGGAATATTTAATGAAAACCCCTGATCCTTAACTTTGATTTGACTAACCTCTATCACAGGGTTAACTCCACGCCAACTGGCATATTCAATTTGCAGAGAAACTTTGGAACCCGTGGCTGAGGATAGCACATCTTCGATTGAGCTTTGATAAGCTGGTAACAGCCTCAATAACGCGTAGCCAAGCAAACAGACAGTGATAAGAAAAGTAACAAAAACCGAACCAAACCATAAAATAAATACTCTTCTTTTCATAAATCGCTGCTCTTTAAAATGACATTTATATCAAGACAATATCATATATTTCTTGAGCATAACTTAACTCAAGCTGGAGTTTAATAGGTTTACTGATAATAATCTCTAGTTCACCCAAACCAAAAGACTCATCATTCTGCAATGCCTCAATGATCGCGCTTGATGCAACGATTAAAAAACCATTGCTTTGATAAGCATTAGCCTCTCGAGTGATTTCTCTAAAAATTTCATAACAAATCGTTTGCACTGATTTAATACGCCCCTTACCCTGACACATGGGGCACGGTTCACACAAAAACTGTGCCAGACTCTCTTGAGTGCGCTTACGCGTCATTTCAACAAGACCAAGCTCAGAGAGTTGGGAAAAAGTAGTGCGAGCATAATCGAGCTCTAAGACTTTTTCTAAAGCTTCAAGCACTTGTGCCTTGTGTTCCTCGTCCGACATATCGATGAAGTCTATGATGATGATCCCGCCAAGATTTCGTAATCTCAGGTGTCTGGCAATAACTCGCACGGCTTCCAGGTTGGTTTTAAAGATTGTTTCCTCTAAGTTCACCATGCCAACATAACCACCGGTGTTGACATCAATTGTTGTCATCGCCTCTGTTTGATCAATAATAATATAACCGCCAGACTTCAATGACACTTTTCTTTCCAAAGCGCGTGATAGCTCTTCCTCAACACCATACATGTCAAAAATAGGCGTATCCGAACGATAAAGTTCCAGTTTCTCACGCACGCCAGGAACAAATTTGTCACTGAATCGGCACAACTCACTATACATATCAATATTATCAACGCGAATGCGTTCAACTTTGTCGTTTGCAAAGTCTCTTAAAGCGCGCATGACGAGACTCAAATCTTGATATACAACCCCTGGTTTAGTGACGGTACTTGCAGAATCAAGTACGTCTTGCCAGAGGTTTTGCAGGAAATTAATGTCTTTTCTTAATTTTTCCGCGGACAATCCTTCTGCAACGGTTCTGATAATAAATCCTCGTGGATGCTCAGCCCCAATCGCTTCTTTCATGACTTGCTGCAAACGATTTCGCTCCTCTTCTGACTCAATGCGCAAAGAAATACCGATGTGATCCAAGTCAGGCATATGTACCAAATAGCGTGATGCGAGGGACAGATGTGCACTTAAACGCGCACCCTTACTCCCTAACGGATCCTTTAATACCTGAACCAGAATGCTTTGTCCTTCTCTGAGCCAATGGCGAACATCAGCTTCTTTACTGTTAAGATCAATTCCTGCACTTTCATCTGATGCAATCGGCATCACGTCTGATACATGGAGAAAGCCAGAGCGCTCCAATCCTATATCAACAAATGCCGCTTGCATACCAGGCAGCACTCGAATGATTTTTCCCTTGTAGATGTTACCGACAATTCCCCGTTGGTTCTCTCGCTCAATATGCACTTCCTGCAAGACGCCGTTCTCAATCACGGCAACCCGCTTTTCATGTGCGGCTATATTCATTAAAATTTCTGCTTTTACCATTTTAGGCAACTACCATGACCCAAATCTTTTATTCCAGCTTATTCTACTGAATTTCATTTGTAGCAGTAGTTTTTTTTAGGTTTTTCTCACTCATAGATGGCAACCATACATAAACACACACAATATATATCCTATTGACCATACTCGTACTGTGTTAAATGCCAGCAATATTATGCAACCCTTAATAATTTAAACTACGCGCCACCCTCTGCTGATACCGCTCCTGGCGCTTTGTCTTATCCTGCACTTTGCCAGCAAGCTGACCGCATGCGGCATCGATATCATCACCTCTGGTTTTTCTTATCGTTGCAACAAACCCAGCCTCGATCAAATATTGCTGAAAGCGGTGGATGCGATTATTGCTCGGTTTCTTGTATGGCGTGCCAGGATAAGGGTTAAACGGAATAAGGTTGATCTTAGCGGGAACCTGTTTTGACTTTAATAGCGTTACTAGCTCTTTTGCATGCTCTAGCTCATCATTGACATGCTCCATGAGCGTATATTCAAAGGTGATTTCCTTGTGCGGACCTCTTTGCGCATATAATTTGCAGGCATCCATCAACTGATCAATATTATATTTCCTATTAATTGGAACCAATACATTTCTAAGCTCATTATTGGCAGCATGCAATGATACTGCCAATGACACATCTGATTGTTCCAATAAATCATAGATGCGCGGCACGACTCCTGAGGTACTTAAGGTTACTCGACGTTTGGATAATCCATAAGCCAGGTCATCCATCATGATATCCATCGCTTTCACTACCGCATCAAAGTTCATTAAGGGCTCACCCATCCCCATCATTACGACATTAGTAATTTGTCGATCATGCTCACTGCCTTGTTTTGAAAGTGCACGCACTGCTGTCCATAGTTGTCCAATGATTTCGGCAACACTCAAATTGCGATTAAAGCCCTGCTTGCCTGTTGAGCAAAAACTACAGTTTAAGCTACAACCAACCTGAGAAGATACACATAATGTCCCGCGAGAATCTTCAGGGATATAAACGGTCTCAACCAGGTTCCCTCCGACATCAATAAGCCATTTGTGTGTACCATCGCTGGATGGCTTGTCAAGTACCACTTTGGGGGTAACTACTTCCGCAAGCGCTATGAGTTTTTGGCGCAAATTCTTGCTCAGATCACTCATTTGTTCAAAAGAGGTCACTCCTTTTTGATGTATCCATTTAAACACCTGCTTTGCATGAAATGACTTCTCGCTGATGCTGGTAAAGTAGTCTTGCATATCTTGTTGACAAAAATTCATTAAATTCGTTTTTATTTGATCTTCAATCACTGGCTGCTGCATTATCGATTACTCTATCTGGCTAACGGTAAAATCAGGGTGGACGCTCTACAACTTGGGCATTATACACGTGATTACTTTGCGTTCAATTGTTTTTATTAACTGGAGTTACCTACTTTTACTGGACTACCCCAGTTATTAATTTCACTCCCGCTAAGCGCAGCTAGGCTATGCAGACCCTCCTATAAAGGCGTAGGTAGAAGATGGTGCAACTTAATTCTTCATTTGTACGGATAGGCTTTGCTTCTAGACTACTCTAAACGGTGATTTTTATTGATTTGCGCGATAATTTTGTCTTCTTCTTTCCAGCGGGCGATAAGCGCACGGCGATCTTTAGCCAAATAGCTATACACCACGGGCACAACAAATAGAGTAAACATGGTGCCAATCGTCATCCCAGAAGCAATAACAATACCGATAGATTGGCGACTCACGGCTCCAGCTCCAGTTGCGATTACCAAAGGAATCACCCCGACAACCATGGCGGCGGTGGTCATCAAAATGGGACGCAAACGCAACGCGGCTGATTTTAATATGGCATCAACTTTGCTGTAACCTTCTTCTTGCAATTTATTGGCAAATTCGGTCAGTAAAATACCATGCTTACTAATCAAACCAATAAGCGTAATTAGACCCACTTGGGTATAGATATTAATGGAAGCATAACCTAAGTTAAATAACTGACCAATATAAAGTGGAATCAGGGCACCACAAATTGACATTGGCACACTGATAAGAATAATCAGTGGATCTCTAAAGCTTTCAAATTGTGCCGCTAACATTAAGAAAATGACAATCAAAGCAAATGCAAAGGCAATGCCCATTTGATTTGTATTTTCCAGGTATTGGCGCGCGGAACCCGAGTAATCATGGATGTAGCCTTGCGGTAACTCAGTTTTTGCTAAGCTTTCCATGTAGTCAATTGCCTGACCTTGACTCACGCCTGGAGTTGTCACACCACTGATTGTTGCTGAGTTTAACTGTTGAAATCTATTTAAACTCAGTGGCACGCTTTGGGTTTCAAAATTCACAATCGCTGATAATGGAATCAGTTTACCGCTTGCAGTAGTGATGCGAATTTGTCCTAATTGTTCTTTAGTCAGTTTCATGCTGTCTAGAAGCTCAGGAATCACCTGATAGCTATAGCCTAGCATGCTAAAGTAGTTCACATATCCGCCTGAATAAGCATATCCTAAGGCTTGAGCAGTTTGCTGCATGTTGATGCCTAAGGAGGCAGCTTTTTCACGATCGATTTGGACGATCATTTGTGGATTATCGAATTGTAAATCGCTCTGGGCAAAGACGAACAAACCGCTAGACATCATTTTCTGAATGACATCATTTGCAAGCGCATAAATGCCAGGATAGCTATTAACCGATTGAATCACAAATTGCATGGCTGGACCAAAGGAAATTCCTGGAAGGGAAGGCATTTCAAAGGTGTAAATTTGTGAGCCTGCTACATTATTAACCAGATTTTGCAGTATTGGCTTGATTTGCATTTGTGTTTCTTTGCGCTCACTCCATGGCTTTAATACCACCCCACCAAAGCTGCTATTGCTTTGTGGGTAACCATTCACCACAAAAGTAGAGTCAACCCCTGGCAGGCTTTGCATGTCTTTGTAAAGTGCTGGCGCAAAAGTATTAAGATAATGGATGTTAGCAGGAGAAGGGGCTGTGCCTTGAATTCCAATAAATGCCTGATCTTCCGTTGGTGCTAACTCAGATTTTGTACCCGCAAACAAGAAGTAACAGCTGATAAGCACTACTGCGCCAAATAGGATGACAACAATACGGACACTTATGACTAAGCGTAGTGCGCGCTCATAGGCATTTTTCAGTTTCTCAAAAATTGAGTCAATAAACTTAACGGTTTTTGCCTCAGTAATCGATTTAGACAGCACTTTGGAGCACAGCATGGGTGAGAACGTATAAGCGACAATCCCTGAGATGACAACGGCGCCTGCTAAAGAGTAGGCAAATTCAGTAAATAAGATCCCCGTGAGTCCACCCATCATGCCGATCGGTAAGTACACCGCAACAAGGGTTAAGGTCATCAAAATCACGGGATTGGCAATCTCTCTGGCGCCTTGGATAGCTGCTTCAAGAGGTGTTGCCCCTTCTTCGACATGGCGATAAATATTTTCTAAAACGACAATAGCATCATCGACCACCAGCCCAATTGCCAGCACCATAGATAATAGGGTTAAGAGGTTAATCGAAAAGCCCATTAAAAACATCAGTAAAAACGAGCCAATCATCGATAGCGGGATGGCGACAACAGGGATGATGACCGATCTAAACGAGCCAATAAATAGGAATAAGACAATCGTTACAATAATAACGGCTTCAATAAGTGTTTTGACCACATCTTCAATCGAAGCTTTAATGTAGGTCGTGTTGTTGTAGACAATATTCATATTCAGACCCGTTGGAAGCGTTAGCTGAATATTAGGCAACTCTTTCATGATGTGATCAACCACGGTCAGGACATTGGCGTCAGAAGCGGTAACAACGCCCGCAAAGACTCCATATTTTCCGTTAAAGCTGACATTAGCAGTATAGCTTTGTGCGCCTAATTCTACGGTGGCAACATCACCTAGCCGAACGAGATTCCCGCTTTCATTTTTAACAACCAGTTGCTTATAAGTTTGTGCATCTTCTAAATTGGTGGAGGGGTTTAGGGTGGTATTAAAATAAGGACCTTTGATCTGACCGCCTGCGGCGATTAAACTATTGGCTTGAAGGGCGCTCGCGATGTCTTGCGGCGTGACGTTAAAGCGTGCCATTTTGTCATAATTCAACCAAATGCGCATGGCATAGTCTTTCTCACCCCAGATAATAATATTGGAGATTCCTCCTAAGGATTGTAACTTTGGTGTGAGCTGATTCTTAATATAAGCGGTGATTTCCTGCTCGTTAAGCACATCACTGGTAAACCCAAGGATAAGTGAAGGGAAAGAGTCGCCCGATTGCATATTAATGGCTGGCGATTGCGCGCCAGAGGGCATCTGGTTTTGTACGGCATTAACTTTTTGTACAACCTGACTTAATACATTATTGGGATCAGCGCCCAGTTTGACATTGATCGTCAGAGTACTCAATCCAAGCACGCTTTGAGATGTCATATAGTCAATACCATCTGCGGCCCCCACAGACTGCTCCAAAGGAGTAGTGATGAAGCCTTGAATAACCTCAGGATTAGCACCTGGGTAGGCAGTAGTAACAGTGATTGTGGCGTTATTCATATAAGGATATTGACGCACCTGTAAGGTGAATGCCGTGCCAATGCCCGCAACCAGAATGAGTAAACTGATGACCGTAGACAGAACAGGTCTTTTTATAAAGATATCAATAAAGTGCATATGCCTGTTCCCTATGGGTTATTCTTGAAATTAAAGTCGTTATTGATAGTCACACTGCCACCATTATGCAGCTTGTTCTGACCTGAAGTTACTACGATATCATTCGCTTTAATGCCCTCAACAATCACCTTGTTATCGTTTGTCATCGTTGTTTTAACCGGCATTTGTTTGGCTGTATATTGTTGCTTGCCCGTTGAAATCATCTCAGCATGACCATCTTTCATTTCACTATATTCAGCTATTACAGGCTTTCCCTCTTGATAGTCTGGTTGAAGAACATAGACTGTTTCGCCATAAAGTGTGTAGCTTACCGCATTTCTGGGAATAATGATGGTATTCTCTATAGGCGGTAAAATAAGGCTGACATCGAGGAACATTCCAGGATAAATCATGTGTGCCTGGTCTTTGTTGTCATAGGTTGCCTGGACGTTAATCGCGCGATTATTGCTGGTAATTTCTGAATTTATCGCTGTGATTTTAGCTTTAAAAGTAACTCCAGGGTAAGTGTCGCTGGTAAATTCAATTTCACCGCTAACTTTCACATCGCTTAAGTTATTTTGGGTAATAGTGAAGTTAATATAGATAGGGGAAATTTCAGTTAAAGTTGCGGCATTACTCCCTGCGCTAAAGTATTGTCCCAGACTAATATTTCTTAATCCAATTTTGCCATCAAAGGGTGCTTTGACAATGTGATAATTAATGTTTGCCTGGATAGATTCAACATTGGCAAGATTAGCCTCGTATTGCGCTTTTGATTGATCGGCTGTTTGTTGAGATACGGCTTGTTGCTTTAAGAGATCAAGATCGCGCTGATAGGTGATCTTGGCAAGTGATAGATTAGCTTCTGCCTGTTTTAATTGAGCTTGGAGCTGTTGTGTGTCTAATGTGAATAAAACTTCGCCTTTTTTCACCATCTGTCCTGCTTCAAAAGAAATTGACGAAACCAAACCCGTAGCTTGTGCCGTAACGCTGACATTTTGAATTGCAACGGCCTCACCGATGGTTTTGACACTTGGATACCACGTTTCAGCACTTGCTTTACTCGCGGTGACTTCAGGGGGTTGCATTTTCCATGTTGCCATCGCCGCAGCTTTTTTACCGTTGACAAAACCAGTAAAGCCAAAGATGCCGCCAAAAATAACAATGAGTATGGCAACGACGATGATAAAAGCTTTGACCAGCTTTTTCTTGGGTGCTTTTAGAGAGAGTTCTGTCATGATGGATCCTTTAATTTTCGTTTTTTCTAAGATGATTGGAGGCGTTATAAAATAAAAATTGCCAAAAATGTAGCACACAAAGGGTGGTAAAGACAATAAAACTATAGGCGGCCATACTTAAACCAAAGAGCTGCCAGTCAACCTGTGAACAATCAGGACCGCTCATAAAAAGCGATTTAAGGAAATCAAGAAAGGGCAGATTTTGAAATAAGCTGTCAATACCTGCCTTGCAGCTGCCTGCATATTGGCTGGCATGGATTTGCATCCAAACTTGTTTTAAGGCGATCAGGGCTCCCAGTATAGCAACAACGCCGATAACAAAACTATAAATTCGCACGCCAGTGGTGTGAGGTTTATGGATAAGCGCGATCAAAGCAAAAACCGTGATAAGTAAAATGGCAAATTGCTGCAATAAACACATGGGGCATGGCTTTAAGCCTGTCAGTTCAAAGTAAATGATTCCACCAATCACCAGAAGACCAATGATAAAGGTCTTAATATATAATTGTGGGCTTTTAAATCCGTGCATTGAGCGTCCCTTAGTGTTGAATTGTTTTTGCTGCCATTATAAATAAAAAAGCTGTGAAGTCATTAGTTTCCACCGCAGATGCTATATATACCCATCGCAAATCATTCCACCCGACCACGCTCTCTGGAGTGTGCAGGTATGGGTGCTAGTGACTAGCCTTAGTGAACAGGGATAGTATTATTATCGGCAGGGCTTGGGATGGTTTGCATTTTAAATGATAATGCCAGGCAAACACAAAATAAGGCAATAATAAGAATGAAAATCTTCTGGTAAATATCGGCTGGATATTGGTGAGCATGTTGCATCTCTGGTGTACTGGTGATGTGAATAAGTATCCCAACGATTTGAATGCTAATGGCGCCAAGCAGTACTGAGAACATATTAGTAATTCCAAGAGAGATGCCTGAGAAATGCCGTGGCACAAGCAAAGCCGAACGGTTATACGATGGGATAATGCCTGCGTTACAAATTCCATAGCAAAAATAAACCATTTGCAACTCAAACGTTGATAAACCAGGAACATATATGATGATAATCATAAAAATAAGGCAAAAAAGCGCCGATAAACGCATGAGATAAAGTGCATTACAAAGGCTGTTTAGAAAACCAAATAACGGGCAACCAAATACCATACCAATAAAAATTAGGCTTGTAGTAAAAGCCGCATCAGCGTGTGTCAAGCCGCGAAAGCTCTCCGTAAATGACGCTCCCCACATTTCAGCAAATACCGTTGTCGGACCATACAGGCAACCAATGAAAATGCAATTTGCCCATAACCCTTTGTTGCGTAGAATTTCTTTGACTCCGTGTAAAATTAAAGAGGGGGTTTGCTGGGCGCTGTGCAAGTGATGTGCTTTGATATATCGACTAAGCCATAGCATCAAAAAACCAATGACAAAAAACAGCCCTGCAAAACTTAACATGGCAAAACTCACGCCAACCTGGTCAACATAAAGACTCATCGGAGCCTCTCCTACAGCAGCCCCAAGCATACCCATCGCTTGGGTAATCCCCGTTAGCATGGCAAAAATATTTGGAGTAAAAAAATTGATGGCAAGGCGCAGGGTTCCCACAAACGCAAACGCGCCACAAAATCCCATCAGCATGCGGGCGACAATGGCAAGTGTCAAGCTATGCGCTAAGGCAAATATGATGCAGGCAATCCCAGTTAAGAAGGCGGCAAACATCATCACTTTTTTGGGTCCAAACTTATCAGTGATCATCCCAACCGGAATTTGCATCAGGATATAAGGGTAATAAAAAAAGGCGGATAAAGCCCCAAGACCTACAGCAGTGATAGAAAATCTATCGGAAAGTTCGGGTAGCATAACGCTCGGGGAGACGCGCAAAAAATATTCACAGAAGAAGAAAAATGCGCCTAAAAACCAGATAAAGAGTGCCAGATGTGTTTTATTAGTCGTTTTCAAAATCATAGCCATTTTCATTGAGCGAAGGCGTATTATGGGGTTAGTATAAATGGATTGCAAAGAAAAATTGGCTTAGACAAAATTTTGCCACAGTCTTCCTGCCTTCGTGGGAATGACAGCGTATCGGTGTGAGTGATCGGTGTCCGTCACACTGACGACTCACACTTGGTGATCGGAGGAAATATAGTCACCGCCCTTGTTTTATATAAGTTGCCCAACGTCGCTCGTGTTTTAATGAGGTGACCCTAGGTGGATTAGTGCTTTCAAACCGTAACACAATTTAAACGAGCTGTTTTTCAAGCTTATCCAGCCTCATTTTCAGATCATACAGTATGGTCATTGCCTCAATTGGGGTGAGCTGATTTGGATCAAGTGCTTTAAGTTTTTCAATCAGAGACTGATAATGACCTGTGTCATTATGATCATCACTTACGGCAGTAAAATCCAGGCTTTGTTGAATCGGCGCATAAGGATCACTATCACGTGCCTCTAAACGTTTTAAAATCTTTTTAGCATTGCTTAAGACATCTTGTGGCACGCCTGCAAGTTTTGCTACCTCGATGCCATAACTTTTTGCAGCAGCGCCTGGTTTGGCATGATGCAAGAAGATGATATTATCTTTATGTTCAGTGGCTTCAAAGTGGATGTTTTCAAGATTTGAATATTGCGCAGCAAGATGTGTCAGCTCAAAATAATGCGTCGCAAATAAGGTATAGGCTTCAATCTTCAAAAGCTTTTCCGTGCACGCCATAGCAAGGGCTAAGCCATCAAAGGTGCTCGTTCCTCTGCCGATTTCATCCATAAGCACCAGGCTCTTAGCGGTGGCATGTCGCAAAATATGCGCGCACTCGGTCATTTCCACCATAAAGGTTGAGCGACCTGAGCTTATATCATCAGAGGCGCCGATGCGCGTATAAATGGCGTCAACCTCGCCGATTAGGGCTTCTTTGGCAGGAACAAATGAACCGATATGGGTGAGAAAAACAATGTGGGCAATTTGACGCATATACGTTGATTTTCCGCCCATATTGGGACCGGTAATAATTTGTAGATGCTTGCTATCATTAAGTACGCTATCGTTGGCGATAAACGGTTGTTTGGACAGCGCTTCAATCACTAAATGGCGACCTTGATCAATATGGATGACTTTATCTTTGGTAAGTCTGGGGCAATGTAGTTTCAAGGTGATGGCGCGTTCAGCCAAATTAGTCAGCACGTCGATTTCGGCGATCGCTTTCGCGGTTTGTTGCAGTTGGGTATAAAAGCTTAAAATCTTTTCCAGAATTTTTTGATATAGATCTTTTTCATAGGCTAATGCCTTTTCGGCACTGCTTAGGATTTTATCTTCAAAGGATTTTAACTCTGGCGTGATATAACGTTCGGCATTTTTAAGTGTCTGGCGACGCGCGTAATCCACAGGCAGCTCAAACGTATGAGCTTTCGAGATTTCAATATAAAATCCATGGACTTTGTTGTAGTTCACTTTAAGGCTGTTAATGCCTGTTCTTTGGCGCTCCTGCTGTTCAAGTCTGATCAGATAATCTCCCGCGTTTTGGCTAATGTTTCTAAGCTCATCAAGTGCTTGATCAAAGCCTTCCTTGATCACCCCGCCATCTCGAATGGTAATGGGAGGTTCATCGACTATTGCAACGGATAATAAATCGACAATTTCAGGCAAGAGACTCAAGTGATGTGCATGTTGTCGAAGTTGTTCATTTTGCTGTCTTGTTTCAATAACGTTTTTCAAGTGAGGTAAGAGCTGTAACGTCTGACGTAATGCGATCAGATCCTTAGGCTTAGCGCTATTAAGCGCAATGCGTGAGGCAATGCGCTCAATATCCTGAGTTTGTTTTAAATGATGCTGGATCTCAGTGATGGCAGATTGTGCCATTAAATCGCGTATTGCATCCTGGCGCATGCGCAATAAAGCATGATCCTTAATCGGCGATTTAAACCACTGTTTCAATAAGCGGTGCCCTAGTGCACTTTGACATTGATTCAGTATGGCAAAAAGCGTATGGTTTTGTTTGCCTGCAAGGCTTGTCTCAATCTCAAGGTTTTTTCGACTGGCTGCATCGATACTTAGTAGAGATTCAACTGCTTCAATGGAAATATTATGTAAGTGCCTGGGTGTTGCTTTTTGTGTATTCTCCAAATAGGTTAATAAAGCACCTGCGGCAGATAATGCCAATGGTTTTTTGTTCAGCTCATCATTTAGTACGCCACAGCCAAAGTAGTGCTGGATTAATTTTTTGGCACTCATCAGCTGAAATTCCCATTCAGGACGCTGTTGAATTGTAATACTTTCATGGCTTAGGCTTGATTTAATATCGCTGTCCTTTGTGTCACAAACGATCAATTCTTTGGCTTTCAAACGATGGATCTGATCGATAAGTGTATTGTCTTGTCGGTTCAGTTCCAGTACGCGAAGCTCACCTTGGGTAAACTCCAGGTAGGCAATGCCAACGCGTGTTTTACTTTCAAAGACGGACATTAAAATGTTGCTGTCATGACTGTCAGTAAAGTTCTCTTCGGTGACGGTTGCAGGGGTGATGATTCTCACGACTTCGCGCGCCACGGGACCTTTATTATCCACATCACCTACTTGCTCACAGATCGCGACACTTAATCCTTGCCTGACTAAGCGTGATAAATAGTTCTCCGCAGCGTGATAGGGAACCCCTGCCATGGCAATGGGTTCTCCATTAGATTTCCCCCGACTTGTCAGACTGATATCCAGGAGTTTTGCCGCTTGGTGTGCGTCGTCATAAAAGAGTTCATAAAAATCCCCCATGCGATAAAACAAAAGCGTATCAGGATAGTCAGCTTTAATGTTTAAATATTGTTGCATCATTGGGGTGTGGGAGACAGCTGTAGACATGTGAGCATTCAGATTGGCAATTTAAGTGCTCACCATTGTACACGATCAATGAACAAGTTTTAAGAGGAGTTCTTGAGCTTTGAGAGCCTTGGGCTTTGCGTGCAGCAGGAGGCATGTGAAGCGGACGGGTCTGACCACTCCAGAGTGGTCAGACGGGGTGATCTTCACAATAATAAAGTGTGTAACTCCAGTAAATTAAGGAAGACTTCTTTTCGCTTCGCCAGTATACAACTGGCGTGGACGACCAATTTTCATTTGAGGATCATTGTACATTTCAAGATATTGAGTGATCCAGCCTGAAGTACGGGCTAGAGCGAAGATAGGTGTGTACATGTAGGTTGGAACGTTTAGCGCCTTTAAGACAATTCCAGAGTAGAAGTCAACATTAGGGAAAAGCTTTCTCTCAATAAAATACTGATCGTTCAAAGCGATTTGTTCAAGTTTTTTGGCGATGTGAAGCAGTGGATTATTGCTGTCGCCCATTTGATTCAAAATACTTTCACAAGCTTTTTTCATCGCGGTAGCACGTGGATCGGTGTTTTTGTACACGCGATGCCCAAAGCCCATGAGTCTAAATGGATCATCTTTGTCTTTGGCGCGGGCGATGAACGTATCGATATTGCGAACATCACCAATTTGCTCAAGCATTTTCACAACTGCTTCATTGGCGCCCCCGTGTGCAGCCCCCCATAGAGCTGCAATGCCTGCAACCATAGCCGCATAGGGATCTGTGCCAGTGGACCCGGCTAATCGCACGGTAGATGTGGAGGCATTTTGCTCGTGATCAGCATGCAGGATGAAAATGGTATCCATGGCGCGTGCAGAAAGTGGATCAGGTTGATAATTTTCACTGTCTGCAAACATCATGTACAAGAAGTTTTCAGCATAGGATAACGACTTTTTAGGTGCTACAAATGGTAGACCGTTGTGGTGGCGGTAGGTCATGGCAACCAAAGTCGGGATGCGTGCAATAATCTTCTCTGCCATCCTGATTTGTTGGACAGAATCTTTCTATTCTTCATTGTTTTGTGATTTTCACCAGACATGACGCTTACTGCTGCCATCAATGGCGCCATTGGGTGTGTCTCCTGTGGGAAGGCCTGGATCACTTCCTCAATATGAGGACAAGCAGGCATCAGCCCAAGAATGGTATTGTTAAAACTTTCGATTTCCTCACTGTCAGGAAGTTTGTCATTTAACAATGCGTAGCACAGATTCATATAATCGGATTTCCCCACCCACTCTTCAATCGGATAACCACGGTGCAATAGCACGCCTTGCTCACCATCGATGTAGGTGATTTTTGACCAGCAGGCCGCGGTTGATAGAAACCCGGGGTCATATGTGAATAGACCTTCTTTAACTAAAGACGATACATCAACGGTTTGTTGACCAAGTACTGGGGTGTGGATGGGGAGTTCCAGGGATAAATTTTTATGTGGAATACTTAAAATTGCGGCTTTTGGCATATGAATCTCCATGTTTTGTGAGTCCCTGCTTAACTTGGTGCCATTAAGGCTTAAAGCGTATTTGGTCTATGCAGGTAAGTGAATTTATGGGCATATTTAAGCTTATATACCCAGGGTTGTCAAACAAAGACAGCCAAAGAGTTATGAAGTGTTAGATGACTTTTTAATGTGTTGATTTAAGTAGTGCAATAGTGTCAATAAAGCGGTTGCACGGATATAACTCATTAATAAAAGCGTATGATTCCAGTAAATAACTGGGTAAAGTATTTTGGGGTTAGCTATACAGCGCATGTAAGGGTGGGTAAGCGCTGCTATTTCGAAAATAAATTGGCGTCGATGTCATTCGCTGCAGCGATGACCTTAAGGCGGCGCAGAGCGTCAACCTGGATCTGACGAACACGTTCGCGAGTTAAACCAATTTGGACCCCTGTTTCCTCTAAGGTCAGAATGTCATGACCCCGTAATCCAAAACGCATAGATAGCACTGAGCGTTGGTTATCACTTAACTCATCAAGCCAGCGATCAATAAACTGAGCAGCCTTTTGATGCAAGTGAATCTCCTCAGGGTCGCCTGTTTGCTCATCAGCAATGGTTTCTATCATACTGCGGTTAGAATCATCATAAGCATCATCCAAAGAGTCCATGGGAACAGTGGCATTTAAAATTTTACGAATATCTTCAACAGGGCGGTCGATAAACTCAGCAATTTCTTCAGGTGACGGTTCATGATTGAGCAGTTTTGTTAGCTCTGTTGCCGCGCGTAGATAAACATTTAGTTCTTTCAATATATGCACGGGGACACGGATAGTGCGCTGATGATTTAATAATGCGCGCTCAATGTTTTGTCGTATCCACCAGGTGGCATAAGTTGAGAATCGCCAGCCAAGCTCAGGATCAAACTTTTCGACTGCGCGGATAAGTCCAAGGTTACCTTCAGCTATTAAATCCAGGAAGCTTAAGCTGTTACCTCGAGGTTTATAGCGTTTGGCAATTTTGACAACCAGGCGGAGGTTGCTTTCTATCATGATATTTTTAGCCTTAGCATCACCTTTTTGCACAAGTTTTGCATAGTAGATCTCTTCATCTTTTGTCAATAAGGGTCTAAAGCCAATGTCAAAAAGGTACATCCGGGTGGCATCATTATCAACAAGTGAGAAATCCTGGCTATCAGCATCCTGAGTGATAAGAGCAGTGCTGTCATCCTCTGTGGTGGCATCCAGGTTATTTTCGTCATCACAAACGAAGTCATTGTCCTCTTCAGCTTCGGTATACTTATCTTCAAGTGTTTCTGCAATGATGTGTGGCTTTTTTTCGGGCTTGCCATGGCTGATTGGTTGTAACATGTCTTGTCTCCTTGTGTTTGCTCCTAAAGCATTTAAGTTTAAAGGGCAATGTGAGTGGCTTGCGCTGATATGATTGTTTTGGCGCTACCGTTATTCACATTGTGCTTGTCCTGTATTATTGCAGTAACCGTTAACAACCGAAATAGCTAAAGTGATGATTTTGCTGTGGGTGATGTCACTGATTATTATCAGATGTTCTTGTAGCTGGTTTGGGGAATTATCCTAGCTTAAGTGGAGGTATGATGACAAGCATGATAGTCAAATTCCGCATTTCCAGGATTAACCATAGTCGCCATGGTTAATTTGTATTCATGTGTGATTTGCAATAGACTATGCGAGATTTACTATAACCCGAAATTAGCCCTTAGAGTGAAATTATGGAAACGACGAATTACTTTAGCTTTCTTAATAACAGGCTGTCGATTCAAAAATTTTTGAGTATTTGTCTTATTTTGTTGATTAGCTGCTCAATTTTCATTTTAGGTGTTTTTAACTATTACCAGATGCGCCAACAGAATGAGGATCTGTTCAGAATGCAGATGATCAATAGCGCCAATGCGATCGATGCTTTATTGTCTGCAGCACTAAAAGATAACTCAAAACGTCAGCTTGGCGATCTTTTAGAGTCAAACTCATTGGCGATGCTAGAGAATATCGCGGGAAATTTAAAGCCAAAGGTAGCACAGTTTGACAATGTTTATAAAGATTCGTTCGCGTTTCAAGTCTATGACCGACGCAGTGGTGATTTGATTTTACATTCGACAGGATCTCCGAATGTATCGACTTTCCAAAAAGGTGAATCAGACAGTTTTCAAACGGCGAAACTGAAAACCTCACAGGGTACGCAGCTATGGAATATGTTTGGCACCAATAGTCGTTACCAGCCCTATCGCATTGTTGTTTTGGTGAGCTCGGACTTTAAGCATCAAATGTTTTTAAATCTTTTTCGTAGTGCGTTATGGGATTTGGTCACTCTGTACATATTCCTGCTGTTTTCAGTTTTTATTGTTGTGCGCCTGGCCCTAAGACCACTATCAGATATTAGGCGCGCGATTGCGGTTAAGGACCCAAGAAAGTTGGAGCCGATCGCAATTAAAACTGCGCCACCTGAGGTAATTCCGTTATTAAATCAGTTGAATATTTTATTTCAGAAATTCAGCAAAGTGCTTGAGCGTGAAAAACGTTTCGCAGGGGATGCTGCGCATGAGTTGAAAACGCCGCTTGCGGCATTAAAAATGCAGGCTGAAGTTGCGTTGAATCTCAATGACATGGATGAGATTAAAAAGAGGATCTCAAATATTATTGCTGGTGCTGATCGGTATTTCTATATCATTGATCAGTTGTTAATATTAAGTCGCTTGGAGCCTGAGCAGAGTTTACAAGATAAAACGTGTGTCAATTTAAACTTGATTGCAGAAAACCAATTGGCTGATTTGGCGCTTTTGGCTCTGGCAAAAGGAATTGATCTGCAATTTATGCCAAGTAAGCTCATGGCAAAGGTTTATGCCAGTGAGACTTTAATGAATATATTGTTTAGAAATCTTATTGATAATGCCATACGTTACACACGCGAAAATGGTCAGGTGATTTTATATAGTTATGTCACTAAAACAGATGTGCTATTTGAAGTGGTTGATAATGGAATTGGAATTGAAGTTGATAAGCAGAAAAGGATTTTTGATCGTTTTTATCGCGAGGCAGGTACTGGGCAGGTGGGTAGTGGACTTGGGCTTTCCATTGTGAAAGAAATTGTCAGGTTGCACGATGGCTTTGTTGATGCCAGAACCTCGGAGGGTGGGCAGGGATTGACCATCGATCTTAGGTTTCCGCTAATGAAGTCCTAATTTTTAAAATCGGGGTTGAGCTCAGTGTCAGTAGGATTAAGCTCAGGAACTATTTCCTTCTTACGTGACTATTATGGATATATATCGTAATGGTATTTGAGGAGAAGGGTTCATCGCTTGCAGTGGTTCCATGCAGGCTTATTTTGTTTTCCCCAGGAGGCGGGCGGGGAATGTTCCATGTATCGTTTTGATAAACGGCATTGGCTGCTTTATCATTTGCAAAGACCATAACCTTTGCTTTCGGGGATAAGGCAGGTGACGTTGTAATAGGAATTAGGGGGTTAAACGTATGAATGTGCGTATTGTTCGCTGGTGAGGTGATTGTATTTGCAAGTGTTTTGGGCGGGACTTGAGTTTTTTTTGCTGTATCTGATGTGTTGGTATGCTTGATTAGGGTTTGAGCTTTCGGTGAGCTCTCGACCTTCTTACTGGGTGTTTGGGTGATGACGTTCATGGTTTCTGTGGAGGTGATTGTCTCATGCCTACCATCCGCTGGGGGGGGTGTTAGAGAAAATGATGTTCCCTTCCTGGTCTTGCCACTGATATATTTCGGTCCTCCCTGCTGTGAGTGTAAAAAGTAAAATAGCCAGCAAAAAGCACTGGTAAATGGGGTTTGGTTTCATATATACTTGCCCGCCTTAACGGCTTATGTTTTCGGAATCTGGTGCGTAAGATTATAGGTAAAAAATCAATGAAAAGAAGTTGATTTTTGAAAACTAAAGCCCTATGATTGTCACCTGCGCGCTGGAGGGGTTCCCGAGCGGCCAAAGGGATCAGACTGTAAATCTGACGGCTCAGCCTTCGCAGGTTCGAATCCTGCCCCCTCCACCACAATTTCCCAATGCGGGCGTAGTTCAATGGTAGAACTTCGGCCTTCCAAGCCGATAGCGTGGGTTCGATTCCCATCGCCCGCTCCATAAAGGGATCTATAAATAAGTGATTTATTTAAGTTAAGTGTACTTTAGTGAATTAAAAGTATTGATTTTATGAGAAATAATTGAAGCTCGCATAGCTCAGTAGGTAGAGCACTCCCTTGGTAAGGGAGAGGTCACCAGTTCAAATCTGGTTGTGAGCACCATGTTGAGTTTATTAATAAAACTTTGGAGCAAATAATGGCTAAAGAAAAATATGAACGTAAAAAGCCGCACGTAAACGTTGGTACAATTGGTCATGTTGACCATGGGAAAACGACGTTGACCGCTGCAATCACTAAGGTGCTGGCTGACGCATATGGCGGACAGGCAAAAGCGTTTGATGAGATTGATAATGCACCAGAAGAAAAAGCGCGTGGTATTACCATTTCAACTTCGCATGTTGAATATGAAACTCCTGCGCGTCACTATGCGCACGTTGACTGTCCAGGGCATGCGGATTATGTTAAAAACATGATCACGGGTGCGGCTCAGATGGATGGTGCAATCCTTGTATGCTCTGCTGCCGATGGTCCTATGCCGCAAACGCGTGAGCATATCTTGTTGTCACGTCAGGTAGGCGTTCCATATATCGTTGTTTTCTTGAACAAGTGCGATATGGTAGACGATGAAGAATTGTTAGAGTTGGTGGAAATGGAAGTTCGTGAACTTCTAGATCAGTATGAATTCCCTGGTGACGATACTCCAATTATCAAAGGTTCCGCTACCGGCGCCTTGGCAGGTGAGAAGAAGTGGGTTGATGCGATTCTTGAGTTAGGTAAAACGCTTGATGAATACATTCCTGAACCACAACGTGAAACTGACAAGCCTTTCTTGTTGCCAATCGAAGATGTATTCTCTATCTCTGGTCGTGGTACAGTCGTGACTGGTCGTATTGAGCGCGGTATTATCAAAGTTGGTGACTCAGTTGAAGTGGTTGGTATTAAACCAACACAAACAACAACCGTTACTGGAGTTGAGATGTTCCGTAAGCTTCTTGATGAAGGTAAAGCGGGTGAAAACGTTGGTATCCTTGTGCGCGGTCTTAAGCGTGATGATGTTGAGCGTGGTCAAGTTCTTTGTAAGCCAGGTTCAATCACTCCTCATACTAAGTTTGAAGCGGAGGTTTATGTGTTGTCTAAAGAAGAAGGTGGTCGTCATACTCCTTTCTTTAAAGGTTACAGACCGCAATTCTACTTCCGTACAACTGACGTAACTGGGTCTTGTGAATTGCCTGAAGGTGTTGAAATGGTAATGCCTGGCGATAACATTAAGATGGTTGTGACATTGATCAACTCTATCGCGATGGAGGAAGGTTTACGTTTTGCGATTCGTGAAGGCGGTCGCACGGTCGGTGCTGGTGTTGTGGCTAAGATCCTTGCTTAATGTCGATAACAACTTGATGAGTTTTGTAGGCCAGTAGTTCAATTGGTAGAGCAGCGGTCTCCAAAACCGCAAGTTGGGGGTTCGAGTCCCTCCTGGCCTGCCAAATAAATTGGCTTGAACGGCGTGTTGATCTGTGTTAGGATTGCACGCCGTTTTTGTTTGTATTGAAAGATGAGGCTTTGAATGAAAGATTCAGTAACCAAAAAAGTGTGGACAACCACAACAAAAAAAGCTGATGCGCGCGAGATAGCGACTAGCGCTAATAAGTTGCTGTGGCTGCTTATGCTGGTAATCGCAGTACTTGTTGTTTTTTCGAGTATGTATTTCTCGCTGTTTACTCAGTCATCTGCATTAATGGCGGTGCTGATTATTGTTGGATTGGTTGTGCTGTTGGTGCTTGCTAAGCAGACAAATCAGGGAGCTAAGGGCTGGCAATTTCTATTAGAAGCAAGGCTGGAAATGCGTAAGGTTGTATGGCCCACGAGACAAGAAACGATTAACTCAACACTGGTTGTATTAGCGATCGTCGCAGTGGCTTCAGTCATTATTTATTTTGTTGGGCTGCTATTTATGTATCTTATTCAAGCAATTTTAAGTTAAGGGTTTTTTATGTCTGCGGATGAAAAAGATTTGCGTGAAAAGAATGCAGAAACTGCCAATTCTTCTCTGGCGAAAACTGAGGGTGATGGAAAAAAAAGATGGTATGTCGTTCAAGCTTATTCGGGATATGAAAAGCGTGTTAAGGCACAAATAGAAGAAAAAATAAAGCTTGAAGGCTTGGAGCAATATTTTGGAAAAATATTAGTTCCAACTGAAGAAGTCGTTGAAATGAAAGCAGGGCAAAAGCGAAAAAGTGAGCGCAAATTTTTTCCTGGTTATGTTTTAATTCAAATGGAGATGGATGAGGCAGCCTGGCAGCTGGTTCGTCGCATACCTCGAGTCAGTGGTTTTGTTGGCGGTACGAGTGAGCGTCCTATGCCCATTAGTAATGCTGAGGCAGAAAGAATTTTAGGTTCTTTAGAAACTGGCGCAGAAAAAACAGCACCAAAACCACGCACAACTTTCCAAGTCGGTCAGGTTGTTCGTGTGCTTAATGGTCCTTTTGCAGACTTCACGGGTGTGGTTGAAGAAATTAACTATGAAAAGTCGCGAGTTCACGTTGCAGTGTCTATTTTTGGACGCTCAACCCCTGTTGAATTAGAGTTCTCACAAGTGGAGAAAGATGCGTAGAGGTGAAAGATTTTTCGCCCGTACAAAAGGCGAACGATTTCCCCTTGTTTAAACAAGTGGGGTTTGGTGCCTGATCATATTGATTGGGCGAAGCTAACTGTGGGGAGCTATAAAAAACATAGCGCTATACCCAAAATAGGAGTAAAAAATGGCAAAGAAAGTACAAGCTTATATCAAGCTTCAAGTGAAAGCTGGACAGGCAAATCCTAGTCCCCCGATTGGTCCAGCCTTGGGTCAGCGTGGTGTTAATATTATGGAGTTCTGTAAAGCGTTTAATGCACAGACACAAAAAATGGAACAGGGATCTCCTGTTCCTGTTGTGATCACTGTTTATAGCGACAGAAGCTTCACCTTTACAATGAAAACACCACCCGCTTCGTTCTTGTTGAAGAAGGCTGCCAAGATCAAGTCTGGTAGTTCAAAACCTTCAAAAGAAGTTGCAGGTACGGTGAATCGTGAACAGCTAGAAGAAATCGCTAAGGCAAAAGAACCCGATTTAACAGCGGCAGATTTGGATGCAGCCATAAGAACAATCGCAGGCTCCGCGCGCAGTATGGGTCTTAAAGTTGAGGGAGTTGAATAATGGCTAAAGTATCCAAAAGAATGAAGGCTTTGTCCGAGAAAGTCAGCAGATTACAATCATACCCTGCAACTGAAGCATTTAATCTATTAAAAGAGCTATCAAAAGTTAAGTTCAAAGAATCCATTGACGTTGCGGTCAACTTAGGTGTTGATCCGCGCAAATCAGATCAAGTGGTGCGCGGTGCCTCTGTGTTACCAAACGGCACGGGTAAAGTAGTCCGTGTTGCAGTGTTTACCCAGGGCGATAATGCGATTAAGGCCACTGAAGCGGGTGCTGATATTGTGGGAATGGATGACTTAGCTCTGGAAGTTAAAAAAGGCAATATGGATTTTGATGTTGTGATTGCTACTCCTGATGCTATGCGTGTGGTTGGGCAGTTGGGTCAGATCTTAGGTCCTAAAGGTTTGATGCCAAACCCTAAAGTAGGTACTGTGGCTACCGATGTGGCGCAAGCAGTAAGAAATGCAAAAGCTGGTCAAGTCCGTTACCGTGTTGATAAAGCGGGTATCATTCACACAACGATTGGCAAGGTTGATTTTGAGTCAGCTGCTTTGCAGCAAAACCTGGAAACGCTATTGGCAGATCTTAAAAAACTTAGGCCATCCAATGCAAAGGGTATTTATATAAAGAAAATTACCGTATCTAGCACAATGGGTCCTGGTGTTATGCTTGACATGAGTACAATTGAAGTTTAAGATGGCGAGCCTTTCTCATATCCCTTATGCACAAAGGCTTTGTGCCAGGGGAGTTTAAATAAGTTTCTTTGGGTCGCTGCCTGGCGCTGTGTTGGGTGAGCGATGTCAAAGACCGTAGGTGTGATCGCAAGGTTGCTTAATTTCCTACGCAGACGGTGAGAGTGACCTTAAAAGAGTAAATTTTTATTTGGTTTCAAACATCGTATTAAATAGTAACGTAGACAAAAACAAGAGGATTAGCTAATGGCGCTAAAGCTTGAAGATAAAAAAGCGATTGTGGCAGAAGTTGCCGAACAGGCATCCTTGGCATTGTCTGCAGCGGTAGCTGATTACCGTGGTTTGACTGTGAATCAAATGAGTGATTTACGTAAGCAGGCTCGTGAGTCAGGTGTGTACTTGAAAGTTGTTCGCAACAACTTAGCAAGAATCGCAATGAAAGGGACTGAGTTTGAGTGTATGAGTGATGCGCTTGTTGGTCCTTTGGTGCTGGCTTTCTCGAAAGAAGAGCCAGGTGCGGCTGCTAAATTGTTCAAAGGTTTTATGAAAGATAATAAAGCTTTTGAAGTGAAGAACTTAGCGATGAGCGGTAAATTGTTTGGTGCTGATAAGTTAGAAGAAATGTCTAAGCTTCCAAGCAGAAATGATGCACTTGCTACGTTGTGTAATGTATTGCAAGCACCTGTTGCCAAGTTTGTGCGTACGCTCAATGAAATTCCAGCTCGGGCTGTGCGTGTGTTTGCTGCTGTTGGTGATGCAAAATAACCACTTTTCGTTTTTGAAATAAATTATTTAATAGGAGTATATAATGGCTATTACTAAACAAGACATTCTGAATGCAGTTGCTGAAATGAGCGTGATGGATGTTTGTGATCTGGTTAAAATGATGGAAGAAAAATTTGGTGTTTCTGCACAGGCTGCAGTTGCCGTTGCAGCACCTGCTGCAGGTGAAGCCGCCGCGGTTGAAGAGAAAACCGAATTTGACGTTGTTTTAGTTGATGCAGGTGCTAATAAAGTTGGTGCGATTAAGGCAGTTCGCGCAGCAACTGGATTAGGTCTTAAAGAAGCAAAAGACGCTGTTGAAGGCGTTCCTTTCACTATTAAAGAAGGGGCTTCAAAGGCTGATGCTGAAGCACTTAAGAAACAGCTTGAAGAGGCTGGTGCTAAGGTTGAGCTTAAGTAATCAAACGATTATTTTGAGTTAAAAAGTAAAGGCTAACAGGGGTTTTACCTGTTAGCCTTTTCTGCTATCTAATAAATGGTATTTGTAAACGTGTCTGTAATCGCAGATGAATAAAGTTTTCCGAACTTTTGGCATGATTTAGTGTTAAAAACGAATGTAGTCAGAGGAATTGCCTGATGTCGTACTCATACGCTGAGAAAAAAAGAATCCGTAAAGAATTTGGGAACCTTCCTAATATTCTCGATGTCCCATATTTGCTTGCTGTTCAAGTGAATTCATACAAAGAATTTTTGCAACAAGATGTTAAGCCGCAAAGCCGCAAGAATATTGGTTTAGAGGCTGCGTTTAAGTCTGTTCTTCCTATTGTAAGTGTCTCAGGGTATTCCGAGCTGCACTACGTAAGCTATCGCTTGGGTGAGCCTGTTTTTGATGAAAATGAATGTGGTATTCGAGGGGTAACCTATGCTGCTCCTTTGCGTGTGAAACTTAGGTTGGTTGTGTATGACAAAGACGCGCCAGTAGATGATAAAGTGGTTAAGGATGTGCGTGAGCAAGAGGTCTACATGGGTGAAATTCCGCTGATGACTGAGAATGGTACCTTTGTGATTAATGGTACTGAGCGGGTGGTTGTTTCACAGCTTCATCGTTCACCTGGTGTTTTCTTTGATCATGACAAAGGTAAAACGCATTCCTCAGGTAAAATATTACATTCAGCGCGTGTCATTCCTTACCGTGGTTCGTGGTTGGATTTTGAGTTTGATCCAAAAGACTTGCTTTATGTGCGTATAGACAGACGTCGTAAATTACCTGCGACTGTTTTACTAAAGGCGTTGGGTTATACCAGCGATGAATTACTTAAGCTTTTTTATGAACCAGTTAATTTTGAAGTGGACAATGGTTCACTACTGATGACCTTTGAGCCTGATTCGTTAAAGAGGTCTACAGCATCGTTTGACGTTTTGGATAAAGATGGCAAGGTGCTCGTAGCTGAAGGTAAGCGCATTACTGCAAGACATACAAAACTTATGAAAGAGCAAGGTTTGAACCAGATGGAAGTTCCTGTCTCTTATGTCATGGGTAAAGTGTTGTATTCTCGCGTTGTGGATGAGACTTCAGGCGAGATACTTGCGGCGGCAAATGAAGAAATTACGCCTGTGCTGTTAGAAAAGCTTTCTGATCGTGGCATCAGTAAATTCCAGACATTAAACACCAATGATCTGGATCGTGGTGCTTATATCGCTGACACTTTGCGTAACGATGTGTGTCGTGATCGTGATGAGGCTTTGGTTGAGATCTATCGTATGATGCGACCAGGTGAGCCGCCAACAAAAGACTCAGCTGAAAATTTATTCCAGGGTTTGTTTTTCTCTGAAGATCGCTATGATCTTTCAGCCGTTGGTCGAATGAAATTTAATAATCGTTTGGGGCGTAAATCAGATAAAGGCATAAATGTACTGACTAAGGAAGACATCATCGATGTTGTCAAAACACTGATTGATATTAGAGATGGTCGGGGAGAAGTGGATGATATAGATCACTTAGGCAATCGACGCATCCGTGCCGTAGGTGAAATGACAGAAAACCAGTTTAGAATTGGCTTGGTGCGCGTTGAAAGATCAGTACGTGAACGTTTGTCATTGGTGGATCGCGAGAGTGCGATGCCACAAGATCTGGTCAACGCAAAGCCAATTACTGCCGCAATCAAAGAATTCTTTGGTTCGGGGGCTTTATCGCAATTTATGGATCAGGATAACCCCTTATCAGAAGTGACGCATAAGCGTCGTATTTCAGCCTTGGGTCCAGGTGGTTTATCCAGGGATCGCGCAGGTTTTGAGGTGCGTGACGTGCATACGACACATTATGGTCGTTTGTGTCCGATTGAAACGCCTGAAGGTCCAAACATTGGTTTGATCAACTCTTTAGCATGTTATGCGCGGACCAATCACTATGGTTTCTTAGAAGCGCCATATCGTAAGGTAATTAACGGTGCAGCAACTGATCAGATTGAATATTTATCAGCGATTGATGAGAGCAATTATGTGATTGCACAGGCCTCTGCCTCGATGGATGACAAAGGACGTTTAACGGATGAGTTAATTCAGTGTCGCTCAAAAGGGGAGACGATTTTCACGAGTGCAGACCAAGTGCAGTATATGGATGTTTCTGCTAAGCAGATGGTGTCCGTTGCTGCGGCACTCATTCCATTTTTGGAGCATGATGATGCAAACCGTGCATTAATGGGTTCAAATATGCAACGTCAGGCGGTGCCAACTTTAAGAGCGGAAAAGCCCCTTGTCGGTACTGGGATGGAGCGTATCGTTGCGCGTGACTCAGGGACATGTATTGTGGCAAAACGTTCAGGCGTTGTTGATGCGGTTGATGGCGGGCGTATTGTCGTGTGCGTTGATAATGATGAAATCGGTGAAGGGGATTCCGTTGTTGATATTTACAACTTAACGAAGTTCCGACGTTCTAACAAAAACACCTGTATTAATCAACGCCCAATCGTGCGTCCAGGCGATGTGATTGTAAAAGGTGATGTGCTTGCAGATGGCTCATCAACTGATATGGCAGAGTTGGCGCTTGGGCAAAACCTTTTAGTAGCGTTTATGCCGTGGAATGGCTTTAACTTTGAGGATTCTATTTTATTATCTGAACGCATCGTTGAAGATGACCGTTATACCTCTATTCACATCGAGGAGTTGACCTGTATTGCGCGTGATACCAAGTTAGGTGCGGAAGAGATTACCGCGGACATCGCCAATGTTAGTGAACAAGCTCTCAACAAACTGGATGAAGCAGGGATAGTTCATATTGGTGCCAATGTTGTGCCAGGCGATATTCTGGTGGCAAAAATTACACCAAAAGCCGAGCAACAGCTGACACCTGAAGAAAAACTTTTGCGTGCCATATTTGGCGAAAAAGCATCGGATGTTAAAGATAGTTCTTTGCGTATGCCAACGGGTATGTACGGTACAGTGATTAATGTACAGGTCTTCACTCGTGATGGCTTGGAGAAAGACCAGCGTTCAGTTGAAATTGAAAAAGCTGAATTAGCACTTATACGTAAAGACTTGCGCGATGAATACCGCATTGTTGAAGGTGCTGTTCGTTCATATTTGCTACAAGAGTTAAGTGGCAAGAAAGCGGTAGCATGTCCTGGTGGCTTAAAGCGCGGACAGGAAATCACAAAAGATTATTTAAAAAATCTTGAATTGATTCAATGGCTGGATATTCGTGTTGAAGATGAAGCAACGATGGAAGTTATTACTCGGTGTAAAGCACAGATCGAGCAGGCGCGTAAAAACTTTGAAGCCAAATTTGAAGCAAAACGCAAAAAAATTGTGCAAGGCGATGATTTGTCTCCAGGGGTGCTTAAGATCGTCAAAGTGTTTGTCGCGGTTAAGCGTCGAATTCAGCCAGGGGATAAGATGGCCGGTCGCCACGGAAATAAAGGGGTGGTTTCTCGCATTCTGCCAATTGAGGATATGCCTTATCTGGAAGATGGTACACCAATGGATATCGTGTTAAACCCGCTGGGGGTTCCTTCGCGTATGAACATCGGTCAGGTGTTGGAGACACATATGGGAATGGCAGCAAGAGCCTTAGGGCACAAGATTACTGATGCCTTAGAAGCTAGTCAGAAAGCGCGAGATATTCGCAGGACTCTGGAAGAAGTTTATAACACAATAGGCAATAAAAAGCTGGATCTAGCCCAGTTGGATGATGATCAGATTATTGAGATGGCATATAACCTAAAAGCAGGGGTGCCGATAGCGACTCCCGTATTTGATGGTGCAAAAGAAAAAGACATCAAAGATCTGTTAAAGCTTTGTGGCTTAAACGAAAGTGGGCAGGCTCAGCTTTATGATGGTCGTACAGGTTTGCCATTTGATCGCCAGGTAACCGTAGGCTATATGTATATGCTTAAACTTGACCATCTGGTGGATGATAAGATGCACGCACGTTC
>JACCDZ010806157.1_pt1 | contig 42828 bp, 44 predicted proteins | sample 7449551 | NCBI WGS metagenome assembly JACCDZ01 (sample SAMN15323452, study PRJNA562643) | freshwater metagenome | isolation source: river surface water | place: USA:Blue River Watershed | collected 2017-08-18
ACACCTGCAGGGGGGGCAGCGAAGACGGACGCTGCTCAGCCAGGCGCCGCGCAATTTTCTCGCGCTCCAGCGAGTGCACCCAATGGAAGTGCTCAGCCACTTCCCGGGTCTTGTTGCTTTGCAGGGGACCGATGAAGTGCCACTCCAGCGGCAGATCGGCCAGCACAAGCATCTTGGCCACCGCCTCCTGCACGTAGTTCTCGCCAAAGGCTTGCTGTCCCGCCGCAAACGCAGCTCGCACTGCATCAGCCGGCTTGGTCTTGCTCACCGCAAGCAGGCGCACGCTGCCCGGCTTCCGGTCGGCCAAGGCCTCCGCCCGGGCGATACGCAGGCGCAGGGCCTGCCAGTTTTCTGCAATCTCGCTCATTGAATATCAGACCGGACAAGCGGTAAGTTAGCCCGGGACTGCCATCGTCACCGGCCAGGCGTTCCTGCCGCCAAAAAACAATCATCGATTCTGGCAGAGCAGCCCGATGGCTGCGAGCCTGATGTTGCCTTTCCGCCCGGCTCACGGCGAGGCGTTTAACCGGAGTTTCCATGGACATTACCGAACTGCTTGCCTTCTCTGCCAAGAACGGAGCCTCCGACCTGCACCTCTCGGCCGGCCTGCCTCCCATGATCCGTGTTGATGGCGATGTGCGCCGCATCAATCTGCCGGCACTGGAGCACAAGGAAGTCCACCGCCTCGTTTACGACATCATGAACGACAAGCAGCGCAAGGACTTCGAAGAATTCCTCGAGACCGACTTCTCCTTCGAAGTGCCGGGCGTGGCCCGCTTCCGCGTTAACGCCTTTAACCAGAACCGTGGCGCCGGCGCCGTGTTCCGTACCATTCCTTCCAAGGTGCTGACCATGGAAGAGCTGGGCATGGGCAAGGTTTTCCAGAACATCTCGGACATCGCCCGCGGCATCGTGCTGGTGACCGGTCCTACCGGCTCCGGCAAATCCACCACACTGGCCGCCATGCTGGACTACATCAACAACACCCGTTACGAGCACATCCTCACCATCGAGGACCCCATCGAGTTCGTGCACGAATCCAAGAAATGCCTGGTCAACCAGCGTGAAGTGCACCGCGACACCCTCGGCTTCTCCGAAGCCCTGCGCTCCGCTCTCCGTGAAGACCCCGACATCATCCTCGTGGGCGAAATGCGCGACCTTGAAACCATACGTCTGGCCCTGACCGCCGCCGAAACCGGCCATCTGGTCTTCGGCACCCTGCACACGACATCGGCTGCGAAAACCATGGACCGCGTCATCGACGTGTTCCCCGCCGAAGAAAAGGAAATGGTGCGCGGCATGCTTTCCGAATCCCTGCAGGCCGTGATCTCGCAAACCCTTCTGAAGAAGAACGGAGGCGGCCGTGTGGCCGCCCACGAGATCATGATCGGCACCCCCGCCATCCGTAACCTCATCCGTGAAAACAAGGTGGCGCAGATGTACTCGGCCATCCAGACCGGCGGCGGGCTCGGCATGCAGACCCTGGACCAGTGCCTCAAGAATCTGGTGCAGAAAGGCCTGATCACGCCCCAGTCGGCCCGTGAAAAGGCCAAGGTGCCGGAGAACTTCTAAGCGCCCATGCCGCGGGAGCGGCCGTCATGGCGATTGCGTGTTGGCACTCCCCGGCACGGCCGAAGCCGCTTCCACAAAGACAACCTACAATTAGAGCCCCATCGGGGCACAGCGCGGTTATCCGCCAGAGGGCAAGACCATGGAATTCGAAGATCTGCTCAAGATCATGGTGCAAAAAGGCGGCTCGGACATGTTCATCACCGCCGGCGTGCCGCCTTCGGTGAAACTGAACGGCAAGGTCGTGCCCATCACCAAGACACCGCTCTCGCCGGAAATGACGCGCGAGGTCGTGCTCGGCGTCATGACCGAACAACAGCGCAAGGAATTTGCCCAGACCAAGGAGTGCAACTTCGCCATCTCGGCCCGCGGCATCGGCCGCTTCCGCGTCTCTGCCTACTATCAGCGCAATCTCGTCGGCATGGTGCTGCGCCGCATCGAAACCAATATTCCCAAGGTGGATGACCTCAAGCTGCCAGAAATCATCAAAGAGCTGGCGATGACCAAACGCGGCATCATCATTTTTGTGGGCGCCACCGGCACCGGCAAATCCACCTCGCTGGCCGCGATGATCGGCCACCGCAATGCCAACTCGCGTGGCCACATCATCACCATCGAAGATCCCATCGAGTTCATTCACCAGCACAACGGCTGCATCGTCACACAGCGCGAAGTCGGCATCGACACCGAGAACTTCGAAGTGGCACTGAAGAACACGCTGCGTCAGGCACCTGACGTGATCCTCATCGGTGAAATCCGTACCCGCGAGGTGATGGACTATGCCATCGCCTTCGCTGAAACCGGTCACCTCGTGCTCGCCACCCTGCACGCCACCAACGCCAACCAGGCACTGGACCGTCTCATCCACTTCTTCCCGGCCGACCGTCATCACCAGCTGCATATGGACCTGTCGCTGAACATGAAAGGCATCGTGGCACAGCAGCTCATTCCCACGCCGGATGGCAAAGCCCGTCGCGCCTGTATCGAAGTGCTGCTGAATACCCCGCTGGTGGGCGACCACATCCGCAAAGGCGAAATCCATCTGCTCAAAGAGCTGATGAAGAAGTCGCGAGAAGTCGGCATGCAGACTTTCGACCAGGCGCTCTACGATCTCTACAGCGCGGGTGAAATCACCTACGAAGACGCCCTCAAGCACGCCGATGCCCCCAACGACCTGCGCCTCATGATCAAGCTGGGCTCGGAGTCCGATTCCCGTTATCTGGATCAGGCCACGCGCGGCCTCACCCTGCAGTCCACCGACTGATGAGGGCCTGGAAAAGAGCCGGCAACTGCCGGCTTTTTTATGTCTGCTGGATTGTTGCGAAAGGAAGACCCGAATGAATACCCAGGACATTGTTGACGCTCACCCGCACATCATCGTTTTCGACGGCGTCTGTAATGTCTGTGCCGGCTGGGTAAAGTTCGTGCATCAGCGCGACCCGCAAGGCCGCTTTCATTTTGCCTCCATACAGTCGGACACGGGGCGGGCCTTGATGCAGTGGGCCGGCCTTGATGCCGACAATGTAGACACCATGCTTTATGTGGAAAACGGCGTGGCTTATACGCGCTCTACCGCTTTTTTGAAAATCGTCCGGCATTTTCCGGATGCCTGGCCTCTGCTCTCGCAAGGCGGCCTTGTTGCCCCCGCCTTTGCACGCGACTTTCTCTACAAGCGCTTTGCAAAGAACCGCTATCGCCTGTTCGGCCAGAGCGAGCAATGCCTCATTCCCGATGCCGCATTAGCCACACGCTTTCTCTGAATCACATTGAAAACCGCAAAGCTTTTTCTCCTGCTCTACGCATGTCTCCATATTGCAGGCGGCCTGCTGTTGCCCTCACTGGCCGACAGTTCGCTGCTCGCGCACTACAACACTGCCGTGGCCAAGGCATTCAATACGACTGATACCGCATCACGCTCGCAAGCGGTTTATCTCACCGGCTTGATGGGGCCTACTGTCGCCAGCTGGGGCTTATTGTTTGCGCTCGCCATACAGCAATCCTTCTCGCGCCCAAGTCCGCTGGCCTGGTGGGGCATGACCAGCGCCGGCCTGCTGTGGGCTCCCTATGACAGCTGGCTGGCCTGGCAACAGGGCATTTACCTGAATGCCCTCATCAATGGCATATCACTACTGGCCTTGCTGGTTCCGCTCTGGCTGGTCCGCCATAATTTCCTGCACCCTCCGCACAACACGGCATCATGACTGCAAAAAATACCGGCAAGCTGCAAATCCGCGCCCGCCTGATTCTCGATACGGATCAGGGTGAAGAAATTGCCATGGGACCGGGAAAAGCCGAACTGCTGAAGGCGATTGCAGAAACCGGCTCGATTTCCGGAGCAGCGCGAAAAATGGGCATGAGTTATCGCCGTGCCTGGCTGCTGGTAGACACCATGAACCGCTGTTTCAAATCCGCGCTCGTGGAAGCCTCCGCAGGCGGGAGTCAGGGCGGCGGCACACAGATCACTCCGTTGGGTGAAGAAGTTCTGGCACGCTACCGTGCGCTGGAGACTGAACTGGCAGATGTGGGTGCACGACATGAGACGGCGATCCGCAAACTTCTTTTGCGCGGATGAGATTTGCGTGCGAGCTTGCTGGACACACTATCGGAGCGAATAGCATTTACTCGAGAGAAAATTCTGAACGAATGAAAAGTGCCTTATCCGTTTATCCACCTCATGTTGTGCCGTCTTGCTTGGGGTGAGTCATCTCCCAAGTGTTGGCACAGAAAGTCTTAGGAAGATTTAGGCGACAATCGTTTCTCACCCCGCACACCTGTCAAGGGCTTGTATGTGGTCGGTGCGGACACAGGGCCCTACGGGATTGGCACGGAGAGAGCCGCTTTGAGCGCGCTGGTGGCAGACGCAATGATTGCCAATGCTGTTGCCAGCATGGCGGATGCAGCCCACTGATTAGAAAAGAATCGCTCCACCCCCAATACGCATTATCAATCACGCGAAATGCGATCAATCAGCGCTCTTCGCATCTCGACGGAACCGCACGATGCGCCGGCAAGCCACTACCCAAGGCGAAGCCGCGAACCCTGGCGGCGCTGCAGATACGTGATCAACAGCAACAACAATGCCGACACCACGAGCAATGCCAGTGCATAGGCATGCGCAAGATCGTAATTGAGCTTTTGCACTTCATCGTAAAGGGCGATGGATGCCACGCGTGTTTCGCCGGGGATATTGCCGCCCAGCATCAGCACCACACCAAACTCCCCCAGCGTATGCGCAAAGCTGAGCGCAAAACCGGCCACGATGCCGGCACGCGATGAAGGCACCACAATGCGCCAGAAGGTTTGATGCGGCGTGGCACCGAGCGCAATCGAGCCCTGAATCAACGCAGGATCAACCGCCCGATAGGCTGTCTGGATAGGCGACAGCACAAACGGCAGGCTGTAAATCACCGAGCCCAGCACCAGGCCGGCAAATGAAAACGGCAAGGGCTGGCCAAAAATGTGCGCCCAGCTTTCGCCCAGCCATGTACCCGGCGCCAGCAGGATGAGCAGATAAAAGCCGAGCACCGTGGGCGGCAGCACCAGCGGCAAACCGAAAACTACCTCCAGCCCCAGGCTCACGCGGCTACGGCTGGCACACAGCCAGCCTGCCAGCGGCACACCGATAACGAGTAACAACAGCGACGTTACCAACGCCAAACGCAGCGTCAGCGCGAGCGCCTGCCAGAGCTCGGGATGCGTCAGCAATTCGCTCATCGCGAGTCTGCCGGTAAAACAAAACCGTAGCGCTCGAACACCGCACGCGCTTCAGCTGAACGCAGAAACTCCATATAGCGCGCGGCCCACGGGTTCGCGGCGCCGCGCTGCGTGATGACCGCGGCCTGCAACAAGGGCTTGTGCCGTTCGGCCGGAATCAGATGGTAGTGGCCCTTGCCCTGCATCTGCGCTGACAACACCAGCGACAGCGCCACAATGCCGACATCAGCATTACCGGTTTGTGCAAACTGGAAGGCCTGACTGATGTTCTCTCCCAGCACCAACCGCGCCTGCACCGCTGGCCAGAGGCCACTCTGCTGGAGAGCCTCGCGCGCGGCGCGGCCATAAGGTGCGTGCTCAGGATTCGCTATCGCGATTTTGCGGATGCCGGGCGCGCGGAGCATGGCCAGCCCTTGCTGCACGGCGAGCCTGTCGTCTCGACTCCAGAGCACGATGCGGCCCAGCGCATACGGGGTGAGGGAATTTCCATCGGCAAGGCCCGCTGCCACGAGCGCCCGCGGGTAATCGACATCGGCCGACAGGAAAACATCGAAAGGCGCACCGGCTTTTATCTGGGCAAAGAAATTCCCGGAGGAGCCACTGCTGTGCCTGATCTCAAGCGCGGGGAATTTGCGCTGCAGGGCGGCGTGCAGCTCTTCCAGGCAGTAGGCGAGGTCGGACGCGGCTGCCACACGGACTTCGTCTGCCATGATGGGCCGCCAGGCCAGCAAACAGCCGATGGCCATCAAGACCGCCGCCCAACGCTTCATTGCTTCGCCCTCTGCTTGCCAGCCAGAGGGAAATAATGGCCATGCTGGCGCTATATATCAACAGATATAGCGCCAGCATGGCCATGAGCAGCCAAAGCGATCACCGCGGCGTCTAACTCAGCGGTCGTATATGCATCTCTGCAACGCCCTGGCCCGCGCCAACGTCAGGCTTTGCATGCGGAAACACGCGGCGTACATCGGCACGGTCGAAGCGTGCCGAAGATCAGCGAGATCGCGAGGCCGACGAGCAAGGGATCGGTCAGCATCACCGCGCTACCGAGCATAACCGCCAGCGCAGTGAGCAGGATCGGGCGCAGGCGGTGACGCGGTGCTGGCGCAGGGCATGGGGTAATGCCCGTCGAGGCGAGCCGGAAACGGCCTGCACAGCACCCACTGCCGCTTTTCGTCACTCCCTAAAAATGTGATGCAGTTCACACTGACAAATTCCGGCACCTTCCCCGCCCGGTATGCGGGCCGGCCGACAATAAATATCTAAAAAATTGATTTTATTGAAAAAAATAAAATTCTCATGATTGGCACGCCTTCTGCTCAGTAGAAAAGTGTGAACCGGTTCACATCAAAAGAAGCAACCGGATCACACCTAACCTCAAATCAGGAGATCCACCATGAAAACCATCAAAGCCATCTTCGCCCTTACTGCCCTTGTTGCCGCCATCAGCCATGCCCAGGCAGCCGCCGTCCTTGATCAGGACAGCGCCACCGTGAACATGGACATCGGCCGCTACGCCTCGCTGACCGGGCTGGACGATTTCCGTCTGACCACGAACGATCCTGACGGCTCCGCCGGCGCGGTGTACAGCGGCAACGACCAATTCGATCTGGAGTCGAACGCCCAGGTTCGCGTCAGCCTCGAAGGCGGCGACCTGAGCAACGGCAAGGATTCGGTGAGCACCGCCTACGACATGGATGGCAACGGCATCGTCTTCGAAACAGCAGCGGATTCGGTCCATGACGGCAAGCACGTCGTTTCCGCCAGCGCCAAACTCGGTGCCATTTCGGCCCAGAAGGCAGGCGCCTACAGCTCGAAGATCACGCTGACGGTCTCTGCACTGTAAGCAGGGCACGCGCTGCTGGTGGATCACACCGGCAGCGCGTTCCGTAACGAACTTTGTCGCCTTAATTTCCAGACCTGCCCGTGACCACCGCCATGAACCCGACTCTCATCTGCTCCGATTGGCTCGCACGCTTTCTGCTGGTCCTGACCGTGGTCGTGACGGCGCTGCTGGCGGGCTCAAAGGCCGCCGCTGCTGAATTCGCCGTATCACCCATGCTGATCGAGCTGGACGCCACCGCCGATTCCACCGCGCAGTTGCGCTTCAACGTGTTCGGCAAAAGCGCCGGGCGTGCCCGCATCCGTCTGGCCGGCATGCAACAGCAGGCCAGCGGCCACATGGCCTTCCTGCCCGAATCACCCGACACCGGCGGGCTCGCCGGCTGGATCCGCCTGGAGCGCGACAGCCTGGTGTTGCGGCGCGATGAAACCGCCACGGTCGATGGCAGCATCAGCGTGCCGCGACGGACACCTGCGGGAACCTACCTCGCCGCCATCCTCGTCGAAGAGGACGACGACGGCCGCAAGACCGGCATCGTGCTCAAGGTGCGCTACGCCATCATCGTCAGCCTACACATCAGCGGCGCACATTCGCGCGTCGCGACATCCTTCCGCGAATTGCGGCTGGAAGCACAAAACGATCGCACCTTCGTTGCCGCCGGATTTCGCAACGAAGGCACACGCGACGGCATGCTGGAGTCCGAACTGCAATTGCGTGACAGCAACAACCGCCTCGTGCATCGCACGCCGCTGAAGTCGCAATCCGCCTAGCAGCGCGCCGACGCCGGCTCGCGAGTGTTCCCCGGCGCCGACATCGTGGTGTTCGGCGAAATGCCGCAGACACTGGCCGCCGGTGACTACCAGGTGACCGTGCGCAACCGCTTCGGTGGCCGCTCACAACCCGTGCAGCGCGCCACCCTGAACCTGCCGACCGGGCGCTTTGCCGGGACGGCCAGCACCGAATCGCGCCCGGTACGCATCCCCACCACGGATGCGACCGCCGCGACCCCTTCTGACAACGCACCTGCGCTGTGATGTGTCATGGAAACCGCGCCGCTCTTCCGCCTACTGACCGCCGCCCTGGCACTGAGTCTCTGCAATGCCTTGGCCGGCTGTGCGGCCAAGGCCGTGGTCATGCAGAACTGGCGCAAGCCGACGCTTGCGGACGAGCTCGCGCGGGCGCTCCCACCGGCAGTCAGTGATGTCCGCTTGCTGGGCAAGTCAACAACGCAAGCCTATGACCCCGCGTCGCTGACAATCCCGTCGGCGGCCGGAGAAAATATCGGCAACAGGCACCACGGATTTCGCTGTGTCGACGAGCCCGGCGCACTGGACCCTGACACCATAGGCGGCATCACCCTTGACTTCGAAGAGTCCGATGTACGGGACGTGCTGCGCGAACTGTCGTTCGCCGCCAACGTTTCCATCGTTGCCGATGACACGGTCGAAGGGGTCGTCAGCGTGCGTCTGAATAACCGCACGCTGGCACAAGCGCTTGATGTGGTGCTGTCGGCCGGCAATTTCAGTTATCGCGCCTTTGCGCATCACGTGCTGGTCGGCACCGCCGACGCCAAAAGTCGTTCGTTCCCGCAACTCGCGCGCACCTGCCTGTTCCGCCCTTCCAACACTGTGCCGGAGCAACTGCTCAGCGGCCTGGCGCCGGTTTACCAACCGTATGTGTCCATCCAGCCCGGCTCGCGCTTCGTCACCGTAACGGCGCCAGGCAACATGCAGCCACGCGTGCAGGCCGCGCTGCTCGCGCTGGATACACAACCGCAGCAGGTGTTGCTGGAGCTGAGTGTGATCGAGGTAAGCGTCGAAGCCTTGTCGATCCTCGGCGTCGACTGGCACGGCATGGTGCGCGACCCGCTGCTGCCCGGTGGCATGCGCACACGCGGCATCGGTGAGTGGAGTGGTGCCGCCCAATTCGACAAAGCCGGCACCGGGCTGCTCACCACACGCCTGCCAGCCCGTACGCTCGTTGAGTCGCTGCAGGCGCTGAAAACGACCGGTGAAGCACAGGTGCGCGCAACACCGAGCATCGTCACCCAGGATGGCCGCGAAGCGAATTTTTCTTCCCAGAATACGGTCTGGATCAGTGCCGAATCGCTGTCGGCAAGCACCGTCAGCGGCGATCGGCGCAAGGAACTTACCTACGGCATCAACATGACCGTGGTTCCGCGCATCTCAGACGCCGGCGCGGTGAAACTGGAAATCAAGCAAGCGTCGGTCAGCGATTTCTTCATACAGGAAGACGGCATCCCGCGCATCGTGTCGCACGCCATCGCCAATACCGTGGATGTACGCGACGGTGACACGCTGGTGCTGGGCGGGCTGTTCCAGCGCAAGGTGCGCAATCGCGACAGCGGCCTGCCGGTGCTTGGCAATATACGACTGATCGGCAACCTCTTTGGTCAGGACCGCCATCATCGGGAAGAAACGGAAGTGCTCATCCTCATCCGGCCGATCATCCTTGATGCGCCGGTGAGCGACGGCACATAAGCGCTGCAACAACTCAATGGCCGGACCGAAAAGTGCCGGCAGAACGGGTCGATGAGCTCGCGGCACTCTGGGTCACCGTGGGCATCGACGCGGCGGAGATCGTCAGTCAGCGGCAAATACTGTTCTTATGAACAGCATTCGACGTATAGTCAGGCCTCGTTCCGGAGGTCGCCATGAGCATGAATCCCGATGGCGCCCGCAAAGGCCGCGGCGCCACCCTTAATCCCGACAACCGCTTTTTCCGGCAGCATAGCGAGGCCGAACATGATGGCTGGGCGACTGCACCGGATGAGTTGAAGGCACTGGCCACCACGGTCACGGTGCAACAAAGCCGGACCATCATTTCACGCAATACTTCGCCGGACATTCCTTTCACGCAGTCCATCAACCCTTATCAGGGCTGCGAACATGGCTGCATTTATTGCTATGCCCGCCCTTCGCACGCTTACCTGGATTTATCGCCGAGCCTGGACTTCGAAACCAAGCTTTTTGCAAAGCCCGATGCCGCCGAACTGCTGCGCAAGGAAATGAGCTCGCCACGCTATCAGGTGAGCACCATCCATATCGGCAGTAATACCGACCCTTACCAGCCCATAGAGCGGGAATGGAAAATCACCCGGCAGCTGCTCGAGGTGATGTTGGAAACCCGGCATCCGGTCTCCGTCATCACCAAGAACCAACTCGTATTGCGCGATCTGGACCTGCTGACCCAACTGGCCAGACTCGATCTGGTCCGGGTCTTTGTATCTGTCACCAGTCTTGACCCGCATCTGACACAAAAACTGGAACCGCGCGCCAGCGCACCACATCGTCGCCTGCAGACGATTGAAAAACTTGCCGAGGCCGGCGTGCCTGTGGGTGTAATGGCCGCGCCACTGATTCCCTTCATCAATGATGCCGAGCTGGAAGCCATTCTGGAGGCTTCGGCAAAAGCCGGCGCCAGCAGTGCCGGCTACGTCTTCATCCGTTTGGCGTATGAGCTGAAGGAATTGTTCCGCGACTGGCTGGCAGTGCACGAGCCGTTGAAGCGGGAACGGGTGATGGCCGTCATCAACGATGCGCGCGGCGGCCGCGACAATGATCCACGCTTCGGCTCGCGCATGCGTGGCGAAGGCAATTTCGCCGAATTGCTGCGTCAGCGCTTTGCCATTGCGGCACGCAAGCACGGCCTCAAGCAGACGGAGCGCCGGGAATTACGCCACGACCTTTTCCTTGCCCCCTCACGCAGCGGCCAATTTGCGCTTTTCTGATCACGAATGTCGCTGGCAATGAAAGTGAGAGCGCAACTGCTTTGCGTATAAAAAAGCTCGCAGGCCGCTCAGCCCAAGCGATTCTGCTCGCGCGGGGAAAGCAGGAATTTCTTGCGCAGCGCCAGTTCCAGCACACGCTGCACCTCCTCCTGACGCAGAGGCTTGGCAATGAAGTCATCCATGCCTACGGCTATGGCGCGCGCGCGATACTCCGGCATCACATGCGCGCTGACACCACAGATATAAAGGGGCGAGCGGCTCTCTGCCTTTTCCCAAAGGCGCAGACGCTGGGTGGCGGTGTAGCCGTCCATATTCGGCATCTCGCAATCCATGAGCACGAGATCAAAGGCCTGGCGCTCCGCTGTCAGCACATGCAGCGCTTCCACACCATCCGCCACAATGCGCAAGCTCACGCCCGATTTTTTCAAAAATCCGGACAACACTTGCTGGTTGACCACATTGTCTTCGACCACCAATGCCTTTATCTCGGCAAAGCTGCGCAGGGCCATTTTTCCTGGCAGCTCCAAGCCCTCGGGCACGACAGGGCGGAGCTGCACACTGAGGGGCAGACGGAACCAGAACATGGAGCCTCGCCCCAGTGCGCTGCTGACACCAATTTCGCCCTGCATGAGATTCACCAGCAGGCGGCAAATGGAAAGTCCGAGACCGGTGCCACCATATTTGCGCGTAATCGACGAATCTCCCTGCGCGAACGATTCAAAAAGACGCGCCCGCTGCACATCGTCAATGCCAATGCCGGTGTCCTGCACTTCAAAGCGGATATCCGCGTCTTCACCACGATGCCTTTCCAGGCGCACCCGCAATATCACACGACCCTCGCGGGTGAACTTGAAAGCATTGGCCAGCAGATTCATCAGCACCTGCCGTATGCGCAGCGGATCACCCATCACATCCACCGGCACATCCGGCGCCAACTCCAGCTGCAGGGCAATGCGGCTCTGCCGCGACTGCAGTGAAAACAAGGAGACACACTCCTGCATGAGCGCATGCAGATCAAAAGCCGTGCGCTCGATGCTCATGCGTCCCGCTTCTATCTTGGAGTAGTCGAGAATGTCGTTGATGATGCGCAACAGCGCATCGCAGGACTGATGGATGGTGTTCACGTAGTGTTGCTGTTCCTTGTCCAGCCGGGTTTCCGCAAGCAACTGCGTCATGCCGATAACCCCATTCATGGGGGTGCGGATTTCATGACTCATGGTAGCGAGGAAACTGCTTTTCACCTGCTCTGACTGCTCGGCATGCTGCCGTGCCAGTTCGGCGGCCTGCGTCTGTTCACGCAACACACGGCCACGGCGCATGTAGATGAGCAGCACCTGCAACAAGCCGATCAGCAGCAGCACACCCAACAACAGGAATGAAGGCTGCAGGGAGCGATGGGAAGATCGGAAATTCTGTGGGCTGGTAAATTGCAGCTGCCATTGCATGCCACCGGTCTTGAGCATGGTTTGCCAATGCAAAGGCAAATCATCGGCCCGCCCCTGACTCTGATACAGCATGGATCTTGCACCCGCCATGTCATTAACACGCAAGAGCATGCTGGCGCCATCATGAGTGCCCGGCAAGCTGCGCAGCAGGATTTCCATATCGAAGACGGCCACTGTCATGCCGACAAACGCATGGCGCCGCTCTTCGATGCTGCTCTGCGGCAGATTTTTTTTGTAGACCGGAGCGAGCAATAGCACATTGCGTCCCTGACCCTGCGCAAGCAAGGAAACAGCAACAGGATTGGAAACCGCGGCCATATGCCCGCTGTCGCGCGCGCGCAAAACAGACTCACGTAACTCGGGAAAAGCCATGAGATCCAGCCCGGTCAGCAAAGTGCCTTTCTGTTTCACCACATAGGTGAGCGGCAATGACCGGCCCTGCTCTGGCGCCCAGGCCAGCAGCAAGAGATCCGGGCGCTCCAGCATCACGGCTGCAACGAAATCGCGGAACTCTCGCGCATCGACTTCATTCGAGCTTTGCCAGAACCGGCGCAGGGAATCGAGCAGGTCTACATGTCCCTGCACACGCAGACTGAGCTGTTCTGCCATAGCGCGTGCCGGCTCACGGAATGAACGCTCAAGACGCTGCTCTTCATCCAGCGTGATGCGCGAGAACAGCAAGAGGACAATGGCCATGGTAAAAATCGGGATAAGCCACCACCACTGCCGCTCACGCCGGAATCGACGCTGCAGGACCAGCAAGGTGAGCGGCGCAAAAATCACTACGCCCAAGGTGTCGCCCACCCACCATATCCAGAGATTGAAATAAAAATCGGCGAATGCGATTTTTCCGGCCTGCAGCAGGAAAAAGCTGCCCATGCCCGCGGAAAACAGACAGGCCAGCGGCCCGCCCAGGATGATGATGCGCACCTCGCTCCAGCCACCCTCCTCTTCACCTGCCTGTCTGGCGAAGCGCTGGCAAAGCCAGCCACCGACCAGTACCTGAAAACAGGATGCCAGCGTCAAGCCCGCCGCCAGCCATACGCCCGCCTCCCAAACCGGAAGCGGCGCAGCCGACCAGAGCCACTGCACAAGATTGAAAGCAAGAATGCCGAGAAAGATGCCGGGCGCAATGCGCCAGCCCCAGACCAGAAAGACCGCAAGCACTATGCCCGTTGCCGGGAAAAGCATGGCAACAAGCGCACCGGGCGAGGAAAAGGAACAGGCGAGCAGTGACACCGCCACATAAACAGCCGCTACTGCGGCATTGCGTCCCGGCCATTGCGGCCGCGCCTGTACTGCATCCATGAATCGCTCCGGCATCCCGCCTTTCCGACCCACGAATATATATCGAAGCCACGATGCAGCCGCCCCTCTGGCGTGCCGCCTGACGGTTTTTGCCAACCGGGCGCCGGACGGACTTGCTGTTATTGATCGTGGATACGCTGAAGCAGCGCAGCCACTTCTGCTTCCGTCACCGGCAGCGGCAAGGACTGCAGACTGGCCGCGGTGAGCCGCAAAGAGCGGATATAGCGGCGACAGTGGCCGCACATGAGAAGATGGGCGCGCAAGGCCAGGCGCGCCCCCGGTGTCTGCGTAGCATCGACATAGGCCGAGCCCAGAGCCAGGACATCACGACATTTCAGCATTCGCCTGCCTCCTCGTAACGGTTTATGACAGCCAGCAGTTTCAGACGCGCACGATGTAGTAGCACACGCACATTGGCCTCGCTTGTGGCCAGCGCCTCGGCAATTTCAGCAAACTCCAGCCCGGACTGGTCGCGCAGCAACAAGGCGCTTTGCTGCGCGGGCGGCAACTCGCCCAGGTAGTAGCGCAAGCAGTCGGCAAGCTGCTCGCGCGACAGGATGTCTTCGGGGGACTCCGCCTCCCAGTGCGCCAGTGCCGGCGCCCAATGACCGCTGGCATCAAAACGTTCGGACAGCGGCAAACCCTCGCCCTCATCCTGATCCAGGCTCACGGTGGGCAAGCGCTTTTGCACGCGCAGACGTCCGCGCGCCGCATTGATGACAATGCGCGTCAGCCAGGTGCGCAAGGTCGAGCGACCCTCGAATTGCGGCAGCGCACGAAAAGCAGCAATCCACGCTTCCTGCACCACTTCTTCCGCCTGCGCCTCCCCGATGATGCTGCGCGCCACCACGAGCAGACGGCCATGGTTCTCACGCACCCACAAGCTGCAAGCCTCGGTGTCGCGGCGCAGCAAGCGCACTATCAGTTCCTGTTCCGTCATGTCGCCTCCATCATGGCAGGCGAGCATAGACGGCGAACGCGCAAGGCCTCAACGGCTGGTCGGCACGGCAGCAACTCTTTCTGCTCATGAGATGTCGGGAAGCCTGACTTGTTACAGCGGAAATCAATGCGGGGCCAGCGGCCATTCATGCAGCACGGCGTATCCGGAGCCTTGCGGCGAAAGCCGTGAGCGCACCAGCGCTATGGCCGGCACCTGCCATTCAATCACCGGCCACACCGGCAAGCTGGGTGCCGTGGTGGTGACATGCCGCGCCAGCGTGACATGCGGGCGAAAGCTTTTTGCATCCTGCGGAAAACCAGCCAGACGCAGGCCGGTATTGAGCTGGCCAACCAGACGGGTGAGCGCGGTAGGAATTTCTGCCGGACGCAGACAAGCCAGCTCCGGTTTTTTCCAGCACTCGATACGATCAAAACGCAGATGGATGGCATCGCTCGGCAAATCATCCCCCAGTGCAATCAAGGCATTCACGCGATCACCAGGCACCTCACCGAGAAAAGCCAAAGTCATGTGCAGATTGGTCATGGGCATCTGGCGGCCGCCCAGCATTTGCACGGATAGCGCCACATCGTGCTGCCATTGCCGGGCGCTGGAAAGTTCGGGCCAGAGGGCAAAGAAGAGCCGCATTTTCATCCCCATCAAGCGCGCAATAAAAATCAGCCAGGCCGACTGAATCACCTCGCTGCGCTTGCGCAAGACAGGGCAGGCAGCGCAGGTCTAATGCCTGTCTTCACACAAGCGCATCCGGAAAAACACTCAGACTCGCGCCAGAAATGCCTGCACAGCACGCGCAACTTCGTCGGCTGCTTCGACCTGCGGATAGTGACCTATGTCTTTCAGCTCCACCACATCAGCCCCGGGCACCAGCTCACGATAACGCCGGACCATATGCGCACCAGAAACCGGATCGGCCAGACCGTCAATCAGGCGCAAGGGAACTTGTGCTTGCTGCAAGGCGCCCACCCAACGCTGACGATGCTGACGCCTTTCCTGCATATAGCGAATCAGGAACGGCATGATGGCGCGGCCATGCTTGTGATCAAGCAACTGCCAGAAAGCCTCCAGCAATGCATCGGACGGCTGGGTAGCTGATCCGAATATCTTGCGCATGCTCGCCGCAATGCCACGACGCGTAATCAGTTTTGCCATCAGCGGCCCCAGCGGCGATAGCAAGAGCTTCTGCACCAACAGGGGGTGATGGGTCTCCGGAAACAGGCCTCCATTCAGAAGACAAACGCTGTTGAGCTGAAAGGAAAGCCGGCCTTCGTTATGCCGCGCCAATAACTCCTGCGCCACCGTATCGCCATAATCATGAGCAAGCACATGCGCCGACACGACTTTCTGCTCACCCAGAAAAGCCTCGAAAAGATCGGCCTGATCGAAAATGGAGTAGGCGTAAGGACGGGGTTTGTCAGAAAAGCCGAAGCCGATCATGTCCAGGGTCAGGAGACGGTAATGCTGGCCCAGCGTCGGCCAGACGGCCTCCCAGTCCCACGATGCCGTGGGAAAACCATGAATGAGCAGCAGCGTTTCGCCGTCGGCGCGGCCACCGCAGTGCGTAAAGATACGCTGACCTTGCCAGGCAAAAAAACGGCCCTTGGCCTGCCACGACGACAAGGATGCAGTGAAAGCCTCTTTTCTTGTCGTCATCCGCGCTGCCCCTTGGCCTCAGTTGAAGACGCGAAGCACACGCCCCTGCAATTCGCGCCCTGCCCATGGCGTGTTCTTGCCCGTCGAAACCAGTGCCTCCGCACTCACGATCCAGAGCAGCGCAGGATCAATCAGCAACCAGCCCGACGGCTTTTCCAGCCCGAGCACAGCGGCCGGATTTTGCGTCAGCGCCCGCAGCAATCCGGTTTCCGTGAGCACGCCTTCACGCACCAGTTGCAGGCCCAGCGGCAATACCGTTTCCAGCGTGCTCATGCCGGGCTCGGTGCTGGGAAAAGGCGCGAGCTTGGCGCTGGCATCCAGGGGCTGGTGATCGGAGCAGATGGCATCGATGATGCCATTGCTCACGCCCTCACGAAGCGCCGCGCGATCTTCTTCACGGCGCAGCGGCGGACGCACATGCGCCATGCTGTTGAAACCGTCGATGGCAGCATCGGTGAGATGCAGATGATGCATGGCGACATCGGCAGAAACCGGCAGGCCTTTTTCCTTGGCGATGCGTATCAATTCCACCGATCCCTTGCAGGAGAGCTGGCCGAAATGCGCACGCACGCCGGTTTGTTCCACCAGCAAAAGCTGTGTGGCGAGAGCGATGGTTTCCGCCGTATCAGGAATGCCGGGCAGACCGAGGCGTGCGGCCATGAAGCCATCGTGGGCGCAGCCTTTCGCGAGACTGGGCTCTTCCGGCGAGAAAAATACCGTGAGATTCAAGGTGGCGGCGTATTCGAGGCAGTGTTGCGCCGTCTGCGCATTGGCAAAAGCGGCACGCGCATTGCCGACGCCGATGGCACCGGCCTTCACCAGCCGTGCCATATTCGAGAGCGCCTTGCCCTCCAGACCTTTGGTGAGCGCGCCTATGGCATGCACGGCGGCATGGCCGGCTTCTTCGGCACGCTCCAGCAATTGCGTGATGAGCGCGCCGGAATCCAGTGCCGGCTGCGTATCCGGAGGCACCAGCACATCGAGAAAACCGCCAGCGCGAGCGGCGCGGGTTTCGCTGGCCACACCGCCATGCGCTTTATTGCCGGGCTCGCGCAGGCGCGCGCACAAATCCACAAAAGCCGGCGTCAGCCACAGGCCCTGCGCATCAATCACTTCGGAGGCGCTCATGCCGGCGCTGCCCGTCATCAGGCGGCCGTTCTCGATGATGACGCTGGTGACGGCATCATGCTGTGCAGCAGGATCGATGAGGCGGACGTTGTCGATGCGAACAGCCATGGTTTTCTTCCGTCACGCTCGCCTTCGCGAGAATTTAAGTTAAGTCACAACCCTGACACGATTAAACACACTAAAAACCTAGGCGAGGCAGCCAGCGCACCAACAGTAGGCGCCTCTAGGCGAGGCAAAAACAGGCGAAGAAGCGGAGTTTACATTAGGTAAATGAGCATTCTTCGCCTGTTTTTAACGCCGCGATGGCAACGCAGCTAGTTTTTCAGCGCTGGTCGAGCTGACCCTGCATGGCCAGACTGAGTACCGCCATACGCACGGCGATACCGTAATTCACCTGTTTCAGAATCACGGACTGCGGGCCGTCAGCCACTTCTGATTCGATTTCCACGCCGCGATTGATGGGACCGGGATGCATGACAATCGCCGTCGGCTTGGCGTATTTCAGTTTGTCGCGCGTCAAACCATACAGCGTGTAGAACTCGTCAGCACCTGGCAGCAGCGCCGACTCCATGCGCTCGTTCTGTATGCGCAAGGCAATCGCCACATCCACATCGGCCAGACCCTCTTCCATGCGCTCGAAGACCTTGATGCCGAGATTGTCAAAATCGCGGGGCAGCAAGGTGCGCGGCGCAATCACACGGATTTCTTTGGCGCCCAGGGTTTGCAGGGCATGAATTTCCGAACGCGCCACACGCGAGTGCCGGATATCGCCAATGATGGCCACGCTGAGATTTTCAAAAGCACCGGCATGCCGGCGTATGGTGAGCATGTCCAGCATGGCCTGCGTGGGATGCGCATGGCGGCCGTCGCCGGCATTGATCACTGCCACTTTTGACGTGACCTGGCTGGCAATGAAATGCGGCGCACCGGAGTCACCGTGACGCACCACGAAAATATCGGCCGTCATCGCTTCCAGATTCCAGAGCATGTCGCGCAGGGTTTCACCCTTGCTGGTGGAGGACTTGGAGATATCGATATTGAGCACATCGGCACCCAGACGCTTGGCCGCCACTTCAAAGGTGGTGCGCGTGCGCGTGGACGCTTCGAAGAAAAGATTCATCACCGTGCGCCCGGCAAGCAGCGGACTATTGCGTATGACACCGCTCACCGGGTCAATAAAGCCCTCGGCGGTATCCAGAATTTCCGTGAGCTGTGCGCGGGACAGACCTTCGGTGGTAAGGAAATGCCGGAGCCGGTTCTGGGCATTGAGCTGCAGGCGGCTGGCTTCATGCGCGGACGAGAAGTGCATGAGAAGGGATTCCTGTTAGGAGAAAGACTCCTGGGGAGCCGCGCGAATTGTAAGGGATAGCCCTACACCCCGCCATGTGAACCTGAGCCTTTTCAGGGCTTGAGGCATCAGGGCTTGAGAGGCGTCGGCTCGGCCAACCAGGCCTCGGTGATGAAGACGGCGGCGGTGGAATCCAGCGAGGGCAGCTTGCCACGGCGACGCGCCTGCACATCCATGAGCAGACCCCGCGCCGAGTGACTGGACAAACGCTCGTCACACATGAAGACCGGCAGGCGATAACGCGCCTGCAGGCGGCGGGCAAACTTGCGCGCCAGATGCGACAGCCCGGATTCGCTATCGTCCATATTCAGCGGCAGACCGACAATGAGCGCCTCCGGCGTCCACTCCGCCAGCAAGGCATCCATCTTGTCCCAGTCGGGAATCCCGTCTCGCGAAGGCAGGGGCGGCAGCGGCGATGCCGTTCCCGTCACGGCCTGAGCACTGGCCACGCCAATACGCTTGGTGCCGAAATCAAAACCGAGGATGCGTTGGTAGGAAGCTTCATTCATGCGGCAATTGTACGGGCTGGCGGCGTGAACCGTGAACCGTGAACCGTGAACCGTGAACCGTGAACCGTGAACCGTGAACCTGAGAATTTTTTAGGTCGGGGTTTAGCCCGGCAAGGATGTTGAATCAAATACTGCCCATCGGGCTAAAGTCCCTCAGGAGCCGCAGGCGCAATCACAATTCACGTCAGGCGCAAAGCGCCGACAGCTCAGGTTTCACAGCCAGATCACGCATGACCCGCATCTGCTGACAAAAACGCGGGGTCTATCCCCAAACGCTTGATACCCGCCTGCCAGCGCGCCTCATATGGCACATTGAACAGCAGGTCTGCATCCACCGGACAACTCAACCAGGCATTGGCCGCCATTTCCTGCTCCAGCTGGCCGGCACCCCAACCGGAATAGCCCAGCACCACAAGGTAGTCGTCGGGGCCATCACCCTGCGCAATCGCATCAAGGATGTCGCGCGAACTGGTGACGCAGATGCCGTCATGTATGGGCAGGGTGCTGTTCCAGTGACCCTCTTCCCGGTGCAGCACAAAGCCCATCTGTGTATTGACCGGCCCGCCAAAGAGGACGGGCTGCTCGGGGTGACGCAGGGGCGCCACCAGATTGGTGCTGATTTCGGAAAGCAGCTTGGTCAGCGGCAATTGCAGCGGCTTGTTCACGACAAGACCGACAGCGCCGTCTTCATCGTGCTTGATGATGTAGGTAAGCGTGTGGGCAAAACGGGGGTCCGCCATGGCGGGCATGGCGATGAGGCACTGATGCGTGAAGTTCGCGTTTTCCAGAGTCATGCCGGCAGTATTGTGGCGGCCTTTCAGCAAGACAAGGGCGCCTGTGGTGCAATCAGGACAAACGGCGGCGCAATTCGCGCAACCGGATGACTGGCAACGCATGACGCTCGCCCAGCACTGCGTATGTTTCCAGCATTTGTCGTGTCTGCACACCGACCTTGGAAAAGTGGTATTGCAGATAAGCCTGCAGCGGCAAGGGCAGCAGACGCGGCGCCAGCAAAAGCGCACTGCGACTGAGCAAGGGATTGAGTGCAAACTTTGTCATCGCGGTATGCGCGCCTTGCTCGCAGGCCAGGATATCCAGCGCTTCACGCGCAGCCGCACGCCCTAATGCAAATGTTTCACTGCCAGCAAAGCCGGCCAATTGCCAGTCGTGCAATTCCAGCGCCGCTACCAGCGGAATCAACAAGCCATCCGCCCCAGCTGCTGCCGCATGCAGATCCGGCACGGCGCGCGCCTTCATGCCGCCATTTTTCAAGGCCTGCACTGCCGGCCTCACCCTGGCCTCCGCGCCACTGAACAAGGCCGGCGTCAGCGCTGGCAAATAGTATGAAATGCCCTCAGGTGCGCTGTGCCCGGGCAAGGGCGACTGGTAGCTGATGAAGGTGATGAGCCCTTGCAGCAGTTGCGCAGGGTCTTGTAATTGCGCGCGCAGCAAGGTCGCATCTTCAGGACCGGGCTGCAGGCAGACCAATGTGGCATGGCCGACACGGGCCAAGAGCTCGCGCATCAATGGCGTGCGCAGCGCATCCGACGAAGTGCACAGCCATATCTGGTCCCAGGCCTGTGCCGCCACGGCATCCAGTTCCGTCACCAGCCTGTAATCCGTCCAGACCTCGCTATGCGTGCGCATATGCCCGAGACGATGCAGCGGCATACCGGACGCCAGCGCTGCCACATGCGCCGGCTTTACAAAGAAGCTGACCTCATGCCCCGCCGCGGCAAGATGACGGCCATACACCTGACCTACGGCACCGGCGCCAACGAGAAGAAGCTGCATATTCACAATCCTGTCTATGGTGATGCACGGCGTCAGGGCAGGACTCGCGATCACGGGTCTGTACTGCCTGCATGCTAGCAAATTGCATTGATAGTTTGACAAGTATCGAAGTGTTGAATACTGTGCCTTCCATCTGAAACCCTCAGCAATTCTGCATCCGACCGGAGACCACCATGTCTGAACCCGTACTCGCCACGGTCATTACCGGCGCTTCCAGCGGCATCGGTGAAGCCATTGCACGCCGCCTGGCGTCCGAAGAAAAACAGCCACTGGTGCTGGTGGCGCGTCGCGCTGAAAAGCTCACAGCGCTGGCACAGGAACTGCGGCAGTCAAGTGGCGTGGATGTGCAGGTGCTTGCTCTTGATCTTGAAAAAGCAGGAGCGGCACAAGCGTTGGTGGATGAAGTGGCAGCGCGTGGCCTGAGCATAGACACGCTGGTCAACAATGCCGGTTTCGGCATCAATGATCTTTTTGTCGACATGCCGCTGGATCGCGTACAGGGCATGATACAGCTCAATATCGTGGCACTTACCGAGCTCTGCCATGCCGTATTGCCCGGCATGCACGCGCGCCAGCAAGGCCGCATCATGAATATCGCCTCGGTCGCCGGCTTTCAGGCCTGTCCGCGCTTCGCGGTGTATGCGGCCAGCAAATCCTTCGTGCTGAACTTCACTGAAGCACTGGCCGCCGAGGAACGCAAAAACGGCATTCTGGTCACCGCTGTCTGCCCGGGTGCGACCAATACCGCCTTCCACGATGTCGCCGGCAATCACGGTACTTTTGTGCAAAAAATCATGGACTCGCCCGAGACCGTCGCCAACAGCGCCATCAATGCACTGAATGCCGGCAAGACCGTGATTGTCACCGGCCTGCTCAACAAACCCCTGCCCTTACTCTTGCGTCTTTTCCCACGCGGCATCGCCACGGCAGTGGCCGGCGTCCTGGTGCAGCGCGAAAAAGCGGGCTGATGCATCCGCTTATCGCGCTTGCAGGAGTGGCTTTAGCCGCGATGCATGTTTTCATGTGCAAAGCGCCACAAAGTAAAAAGCCCGGCTATGCCGGGCTTTTTACTGTCGAGAAAACCTCATTCCTTGATGGCCTGTGCCACCGTATAGGTCTTGCCCTGCTTGAGCTTGTCGTAATTGCCAAAGACTTCCTTGCAGGTACGGGCAATGAATTCGCGCAAGCCGGTGATGGTCACCACTACAAAACGGCCGCCGGGCTTGAGGCGATCGTAGGCATCGAAGAGATAGAGGTAGTGCTGTTCATTACCCACCTTGGCGGGCAGGTTGGAAACAATGAGATCGAATTTGTAGTCCTTGGGAATCTGGTTGAAGCCATTGCTGAGGAAAACCTCGGTATTGGCCAGCTTGTTGCGCTCACAATTTTTCCTGGTGTAATCCACCGCCACAAAGTCCTTGTCCACCATGACCGACTTTCCTTGTGGCGCAAGTTTCGCCAGCGTCATACCCAGCACGCCGTAGCCACAACCTACATCCAGACAATCATCGCCGGGATTTACGACCAGATGATCCAGCAACAGCCGCGAGCCCTCATCAACACTGCGCGGGGAGAAAATGCCCCATGTGGTGTGGAAATTGAATTCGCAACCGCGCACGGACTCGGTGAACACGATGTCTTCGCGCCAGCGTTTGACGGTAGCCGCATCAGGCGCCGTGAACTTTTTTTCGTGACCCACTGTTCCTTCCTGTATTCCGCAGAAAATCTTAGCGGCCGGCCGGAGGGCGATTGCCCTGGGCCGAATCCGGGGGCGTCGTGCTCTTGGTTGACGCGTCCGCAGGCCCCTGGCCGGCCGTCAGGGAAATATCCTCAGCCAAGCCCCAGAAGCGGTGATCGCCTGCCTTGGCAAACATGGCGCTGTCCTGGATATTTGGCGGGACGGCATGTCCAAGGAGTGGCTGAACCTTGTAGATTTTATGGAGCGTGAGGGCATAGGCCGGGTAGTAACTCTGATTTTCGGCCGGCGTGGACAATTCACGCATGGCACTCCCCAGTAGTACCTGTGAGCCGTCCGCCATTGTCGCCATGAGGATGGCATGCCCGCCGGGTGGCAAGGTGATCCATGAGTAGCCCACCAGCACGGCCAGTTTTTCTGCAGGCCAGCCGAGATTGTAGAGAGATATCGCCTTGAGGATGGCAAAGTCTTCGCAGTCCCCCCCTTCCGTCAGCGTTTCATAAGAGTGACCCCAGCGATCCAGACGCCGCCAGTGCTCGTAATCACTCTCATATTTCACCGAGTCATTCACCAAGCGGTTAACGCCATCCAGTTGCTCAAGCGGTGACTTGTCACGCAAGGCTTCAACACCGTTACGCCAGTTTCGCACTGCAGGTACATTCGAGGTCGCAAGACGCTCCTTGCCTGCCATATACGCGGCCAGGGCATCATCCGCATCATGTCTTAGCAATTCAGCCATGGAGCCATGCCGTGGCTGCCACTCCACCAACTGATAATTCTTGCTGACCGAGGGCTGGACCATGGGACCGGCACAGGCCGACACAACAACGGCCAAAAGCAGTACTGCTGTCATGCGCACACATTTGATAGGAGTAGCCATACTTCTTCCCCCTCTTTTGTCGATTTCCTGATTCAGCGGACAGTTGCCTGATGCAGCAGGTCTCCAGGGCCGCAGCGGCGAATGAAGACCTCGGTCATCATAGCCGGTAATCCACAAGCAGCGGTGCATGATCCGAAAACCGCTCGTCCTTGTAGATGCTGGTGCTTTTTATCTTGTCTTTCAAATCCGGCGTAACAATCTGGTAATCGATACGCCACCCTACATTCTTGGCATAAGCCTGGCCGCGGTTACTCCACCAGGTGTATTGCTCGGCCTCCTGATTCACCACACGGAAGGCATCCACCCAGCCCGCTTCATCAAACAACTCGGTGAGCCATGCACGCTCATGGGGCAGGAAGCCGGAATTCTTGAGATTTCCCTTCCAGTTTTTAAGGTCAATTTCCTTGTGCGCGATATTCCAGTCGCCGCAGACAATCATGGAGCGGCCTTGCTGGCGCCACTGCTTCATGCGCGGCATGAGCTCGCCCAGAAAGACATCCTTGCGCGCCTGGGCCTCATCACTGGAAGAACCTGAGGGCAGGTAAAGCGAGACGATGACGAGCTTGCCGAAATGCGCCTCTATCCAGCGCCCCTGCGTATCGCAGATTGCAAAGCCCAGACCGGTCTTGACCTCGTCAGGCTGCTTGCGACTGAAAATGGCGGTGCCGCTATAGCCCGGCTTTTGCGCATCAAAAAAATAGCTGTTCCAACCCTCGGGCCGGTGCAGCAGATCCAGCTGATGCTCTTGCGCCTTGGTCTCCTGTATACAGACGACATCGGCAGCACTGCCTTCCATCCAGTCAAAAAAGCCCTTGGTGGCGGCTGAACGTATGCCGTTGAGGTTGGCGGAGACGATGCGCATGGGCAATCCTGCATGGCGGGTGAAAAAGCGAGTCGCTATGATACCGGCCTGTCCCCTCCCTACCAAACGGGCCTTCCCATGCGTGATTACCAGCGCGAATTCATAGGATTCGCCCTTCGCCACGGCGTGCTGCGCTTCGGCAACTTCACCCTCAAGTCCGGCCGCCAGAGCCCTTACTTCTTCAATGCCGGCCTCTTCAATACCGGCAAGCAGCTGGCTGAACTGGGCCGCTTTTATGCCGAGTCGATACGCGACTCCGGCATCGAGTTCGATGTGCTCTTCGGCCCGGCCTACAAAGGCATCCCGCTAGCCGCTGCCACCGCGGTGCAGATGGCCGACGAGCAGTTCATGGACAAACCCTGGTGCTTCAATCGCAAGGAAGCCAAGGACCATGGTGAAGGTGGCACCCTGGTGGGTGCTCCGCTCACCGGTCGCGTGCTCATCATTGATGATGTGATCACCGCCGGCACCGCCATCCGCGAAGTCATGACCATCATCAATAATGCGGCCGCCACACCGGCGGCCGTGATCGTGGCACTGGACCGTCAGGAAAAGGGCAAGGGCGAGCTTTCCGCGATACAGGAAGTGGAGCGCGACTTTGGCATCCCGGTCATTTCCATCGTCAAACTGGAACAGATCATCGAGTTTCTGGCAGAAAGCGGCGACCACCCCGAACATCTGGAACAGATACGCCGTTACCGCGAGCAATACGGGATCTGATTTAACTGTCGCCCCGGCGAAGGCCGGGCCCCAGTGACTTCATTACTCCCGGCCCAAAACGACGCCGGGCCCCGGCCTTCGCCGGGGCGACAGAGAAAAAGACATGTCGCTAAATATCGCCGTGGTGATGGACCCCATCGCCGACATCAAGATCAAGAAAGACTCCAGCATCGCCATGCTCTGGGCAGCCGCTGCACGCGGACACACGCTCTGGTATCTCGAGCAGGACGATCTTTTTGTGCGCGACGGCGAGGCTTTTGGCGATATGGCGCCGCTCAGCGTTTTCGAGAACCATGACAAGTGGTTCGAGCTGGGCGAGAAAACCGCACGCAAGCTGGCGGATGTAGATGTCATCCTCATGCGCAAGGACCCGCCTTTCGACATGAATTTCGTCTATAGCACCTATATCCTGGAGAAAGCCGAAGCCGCCGGCGTGCTGGTGGTGAACAAGCCGCAGTCCCTGCGCGACTGCAACGAGAAATTTTTCGCCACGCATTTCCCGCAGTGCATGGTGCCCACGCTGATCAGCAGCGACATGCAGAAGCTGCGTGCCTTCATTGCCGAACAGAAGGATGCCATCGTGAAGCCGCTGGACGGCATGGGCGGAAGCGGCATTTTCCGTCTTACCGCCGGCGGCCCCAATATCGGCGCGACCCTGGAAAGCCTGACCGCTCTTCATGGCAAGTCGGGCACGCTGCCCATCATGGCGCAGCGTTACATTCCGGAAATTGTCGACGGCGACAAGCGCATCCTGATGATTGATGGCGAGCCGATTCCCTACGGCCTTTCACGCATCCCGCAGGGCGATGAAGTACGCGGCAATCTCGCCGCCGGCGGCCGCGGCGAAGCCCGCGCCCTGACCGAGCGCGAAAAATGGATAGCTGCTCAGGTCGGCCCTGAACTGAAAAAACGCGGGCTGATTTTTGTCGGACTGGATGTGATTGGCGACTATCTCACCGAAGTGAATGTCACCAGCCCCACCTGCATACGTGAAATCGATGCCGCGTTTGATACGAAAATTGCCGACAAGCTGATGGCTTGCATAGAGCACAAGCGCAAAGCCTGATTTTGTAGGTTGGGGTAAGCGCAGCGCACCCCAACGCTCTCGAACCCACACCATCGCTGACCAAAAACCGTTGGGTTACGGCACAAAGCGCCTAACCCAACCTACACTCTTTCGCGCACCATCATGCAAGACGCCCTCACTGCCGAAATCCGCAAAACACTTGCAGCTGCCCGCATTGTTCCCGTCACCCTGCCGGACTGCAGCGGCCTCAAGCTCTATCTGCTGGATGATGATTTTCCGCGCGCGCCGCTTTCCGCCGCAGAAATGGAAGCCGCGCTCAATGAGCCGGCCTACTGGATTTTCTGCTGGGCCTCGGGGCTGGCACTGGCGCGTAAAATCCTGCGCGAGCCTGAACTGGTGCGTGGCAAGAAGGTGCTGGATTTCGGCGCCGGCTCAGGCGTGGTGGCCTGTGCAGCTGCTTTGGCAGGCGCTGCCGAAGTAGTGGCCTGCGATATTGATCCGGTCTCGCTCTCCGCCTCCGCCGCCAATGCCGCACTCAATGGTGTCGATGTCAGGCTGGCTGGCGACTTCTTCGCCCTGCAGGAAGACTTTGATCTGGTGCTGGCCGCTGACGTGCTTTACGACAAGGCCAATCATCATTTCCTGCACGCTTTCCTGCAGCGCGCCCCCGAAGTTCTGGTGGCAGACTCACGCGTCAAAAACCTGCAGGTATCGCCCTATGTCCTCAGCAGCGAAGAAGAGGCTGGCACCCTGCCCGATCTCAACGAGTTCGACGAGTTCAGGCGCGTGCGCTTTTATCAGGCACAGCGCTTGTAGGACGGGTTAGCGATGCCAACCCACGGTTCAATACATCGCGTTTGCTCTCATGCGCTTTTGAAGCCGGGTATCAGCAACGGTGGCTTACGCCACAAAGTGGCTAAGCCACCCTACAGCCGCCTCCACAAGAGATGCAGAGTGCGAAACCGCACATGGACAAGCCCGGCCTCGGCAGGCAGACTCCGGTCTTGTTCGCCGACCCCTGTGCACCGTCATTCATAAGAAAGCATGTCCGCGTCCGCCACCGTCTCCAGCTCTGATCGCCTTTCCTTCACGATTTTCGTGGCGGCCGTCTTTCACGCCATCCTGATTTTTGGCGTGGTCTTCAGCGCACCCAAAATCAAGCTGCCGCAGGTCATGGAAGTCACGCTGGCCCAGCACCGCAGCCTGGATGCCGACAAGGAAGCCGATTTTCTGGCCGACGCCAACCAGCGCGGCAGTGGCGTGCTGGACAAGGCTGCTCTCGTCACCAGTCCGCATCAGTCGCGCTTCCATGCCGACCAGATCAATGAAATCCAGCCCGAGGAAAGACTGGCCGCCGCCCGCTCCTCCAGCGCTGAAAGCCGGCAGGTGATTGCCACCACCGCCCGATCCAGCGTGCAGTTCAATTCGCGTAAAGCCGCGCAAGAGCGTCGCGAACAGATAGAAGCCCGTCAGGCGCAGCTGGCCACGGCCTGGCAGTCGGACGAAATCGCCAGCCTGGAAGCGCGTCTTGCCGCCAAAAAACAGGCTTATGCCAAGCGCCCACGCGTACGTACCGTCTCCACGGTGTCCACCAAATACGACCGGGATGCTGCCTATGTGGATGCCTTCCGTTCACGCGTGGAAGAAATCGGCAACAAGAACTATCCGCAGCTGGCCCGGCAAAGAAAAATCACCGGCAATGTGCGCCTCATGGTCTCCATACTCGCCACTGGCCAAGTGAAAGAAATCGTGGTGCTGAAGTCTTCCGGCTACCCGGTGCTGGACGAAGCGGCGCGCCAGAGTGTGCGTCTGGCCGAACCGTTCCAGCCCTTCCCCGCCGCCATACGCAAAGACACCGACATCCTGCAGGTCATACGTACCTGGAAGTTCTCCGACCGGCTTTCTTCGGAAAGCTGAGCCCTCAATAACCCAGTAGCGCCGCCAGGAATAACAGGGAAAGAATACCGGTCCAGATCAGACCGAATACCCACAGACTGCTGTCTTTGTCGGCGGTGAGCGCCGAAAGCCCGGGTTGCTGCGGATCGTAATACACGGGAACGCTGCGGCTGCTTTTCAGCTTTTCGTATATGCGCTGGTGCATTTCCAGCCGCTTGGTCGCTGCATAGGCGAAAGCCAGGCGCGACGACTCATGCTCATGGCCCTGCACACTGTAGCGATAACGCACCCTGACTTCATGAAAGAGACCGGGGCCGTCCGGGTCATTGCTCGAAACCAGATCACAGGCCAGCAGTTTTCCTTCTACCGACGGCCAGCGCTTTACCGCATCGGCCAAGCGCCTTGCGCGCAGACCGAAATAGAGGAAGGCAAAGCCAATCGCGAAGAAGGGCAGGAAGAAAATGAAGCGGGCAAGCGTCACCTGATTACTCCATGGCCGGCGCAACACGACATGATGGCGCCGGACAGTAACCGTCTCCGGGCCGGCGGAAAACAAAAAGCCGGCACAAGGCCGGCTTTTTCTGCGCCAATCACCCTTACCAGTTGAGCGCCTTCTTCTGCAGGGCAATCAGGTCGTTGATACCTTTCTCCGCCAGCACCAGCATGGCGTCAGCCTCGGCGCGGGAGAAGGGCTTGGCTTCCGCCGTGCCCTGCACTTCCACAAAACCGCCGGCCTGGGTCATCACCACATTCATGTCGGTTTCGCAAGCGGAGTCCTCCGGATAATCCAGATCCAGCACCGGCGCCCCCTGATACATGCCCACGGAAACAGCAGCAACCAGACCCAGCAGCGGGTCTTGCTTGATGGCTTTCTTTTCCAGCAGGAAAGAAAGCGCATCCACCAGCGCCACGCAGGCGCCCGTAATGCTGGCCGTGCGCGTGCCGCCATCGGCCTGGATGACATCGCAGTCTATGGTGATCGTGTTCTCGCCCAGCTTTTTCAGATCCACCGCCGCGCGCAGGGAGCGGCCGATGAGGCGCTGGATTTCCAGGGTACGGCCGCCCTGCTTGCCGCGACTGGCTTCGCGATCACTGCGCGTGTGCGTAGAGCGCGGCAACATGCCGTATTCAGCAGTGATCCAGCCCTCGCCCTTGCCCTTGAGAAAGCGCGGCACGGTGTTTTCCACACTGGCTGTGCACAGCACCTTGGTATCGCCGAACTCCACCAGCACCGAGCCTTCGGCATGGCGGGTGTAGTGGCGGGTGATGGTGACAGGGCGCAGCTGGTCAGGGGTACGGCCGGACGGACGCATGGAAAACTCCGGAAGACTGATAAAGGCCGGCGAGTATACCTCTTATGATGTTGCCGGCGCGGCACGCACCGTGACCACGGCGCAGGCGCTCAGCACTTTTGCGGGAACAGCGCAGGGTGGCCATAGATAGCCTTCGGTAAGCCCGCCCCCACATTAGCCCCCACAAAAGGGCGGGGCCATGGGTTACACTGCGACTCCCACTGGAGACCACCCATGATACGCAGCATGACCGCCTTTGCCCGGGCCGAAGCCCGCGGGGATTTCGGCCTGATCGCCTGCGAAATCCGCTCCGTGAACCACCGCTTTCTGGAGCCCGGCTTCCGTCTGCCCGAGGCCCTGCGCGATATCGAATTCCCCCTGCGTGAAAAACTGCGCCAAGCCCTGACCCGTGGCAAGGTGGACGTGCAATACCGCTTCGAGGCCGCCGAGGCCCAGGGCGGCAAGCTGGAGCTGAACCGCGAACTGGCCGAGCAGTATGTTGCGGCCGCGGCCGAAATCGACCAGATGACGCGCCATGCCGCCCCCCTCAATGCCGGCGATATCCTGCGCCTGCCCGGCGTGGTGAAGTCCGGCGAAACCGATACGGCCGCCCTGCACGGTGCCGCCCTCAAGCTCTTCGATGAAGCCCTCCGGCAGTTCCTGGCCATGCGCGAGCGTGAAGGCGCCGAACTGGCCCGGCTTATTGAAGAACGCCTTGCCGCCATGGTGGCCGAAACCGAAAAAGTGCGCGTGCGCATGCCCGCCATCGTGAGCCATTACCGTGAGCGCCTGCTGGGCCGTCTCGCCGACATCAAGGCTGAACTCAATGCGGATCGTCTCGAACAGGAAATGATCCTGTTCTCGCAGAAGATTGATGTGGCCGAGGAAATGGATCGCCTGAGCGCGCATGTCGCGGAAATCCGTCGCGTACTGAAAGAAGCTGGTGCTGTCGGCCGCCGTCTGGACTTCCTCATGCAGGAGCTCAATCGCGAGGCCAATACCTTGGGCTCCAAGTCGGTGAATGCGGACAGCTCGCTCTCCTCGGTAGAGCTGAAAGTGCTTATCGAGCAGATGCGCGAACAAATCCAGAACATCGAATAACGCCTCTGCACAAGGACCTGACCACTATGTCCGGAAGTCTCTTTGTCATCGCCGCGGCCAGCGGCACCGGTAAAACCTCGCTGGTGAAAGCACTGGTGGAATCCACGCAGGGAGTGGGCGTATCCATCTCCCATACCACCCGCCCCATGCGCCCCGGTGAAAGCCATGGCGTGAATTACCATTTCACAGCGCGGGACGAATTCGTGCGCCTTATTGGTGAGGGCGCCTTCCTCGAACATGCCGAGGTTTTCGGCAATCTCTATGGCACCTCCAAAGAGTGGGTGGTGGGCGAGCTCTCGCAGGACCGCGATGTGATCCTGGAAATCGACTGGCAGGGCGCCCAGCAAGTACGTCGCCTGCTGCCAGAAGCCGTGAGCATTTTCATTTTGCCGCCCTCGCTGGAAACCCTGTCGCACCGCCTCAACAGTCGCGGCCAGGATTCGGCCGAGGTAATTGCCGCCCGCCTCAAGGAGGCACAAGACGACATCGCCCACTATGCCGAGTTCAGCTACCTCGTGGTGAATGACGACTTCGACGCCGCCCTCATCGACCTGCAAACCATCGTCCGCGCCAGCCGCCTCACTTTCCGTTCCCAGTCGGTGCGCCAGGAAGCGCTGCTACAGCGCCTGCTGGCCAGCTCGGCCTGAGCCGCTGAAAGCCGCGCCCGGCAAGGCTTGCAGAGCCTGCCGGCTTGCGGGGGCGGGGCGGCTTGCGTAGACTCCGCCCCCTTGCCCCTGAATTACCGCCTGTGAGGTTTCCCCCATGGCCCGCGTTACCGTTGAAGACTGCCTGGACAATCTGGACAACCGTTTCGAGCTGGTGCTCGTGGCCGCCAAGCGCGCCCGTCAGCTGGCCACCGGTGGCAAAGAGGCCGGCCTGCCCTGGGAAAACGACAAGCCCACCGTGATGGCCCTGCGTGAAATCGCCGCCGGCCAGGTAACTCGCGACATCCTCACCGCCAAGCCGGAAGAGGAAGAAGATGCCTTTGCTGACATGATCCAGCTCAGTGCCCCGGTCGCACAGCCCAACGACGCTGACGACGATCTCTGAGAAATCCCCCTCGTCGACTCGCCACAGGGCCTTGACGACGCTTGCGCCTGCGCCGGAGACTCGGACCATGAGTAGCTCCGGCATAGACGCCCTATGTACACGACTCGAAACCTATCTCTCGCCCGATCAGATCGCTGATATCAGGCGAGCCTATTTCTATTCAGAAAAAGCCCACGAAGGGCAGTTCCGCCGTAATGGCGATCCCTACATCACGCATCCTCTCGCCGTCGCCAACATCCTTTGCGACATGCATATGGACCACCAGAGCATCATGGCGGCCATGCTGCATGACGTCATTGAAGACACCGGCGTCAGCAAGGCCGAAATCGCCACGCATTTTGGCGGCGAAGTCGCCGACCTGGTGGATGGCGTCACCAAGCTCACCCAGGTGCATTTCAATTCCAAGGCTGAAGCGCAGGCCGAAAACTTCCGCAAGATGATGCTGGCCATGACGCAGGACACCCGCGTCATCCTCGTGAAGCTGGCGGACCGCCTGCACAATATGCGCACCCTGGATGTGCTGACGCCGGAAAAGCGCCGCCGCGTGGCCACCGAGACCCTGGACATCTACGCTCCCATCGCCAACCGTCTCGGCATGAACGACATCCGTGTGGAATTTGAAGACCTGGGCTTCAACGCACTTTTCCCGATGCGGGCGCCGCTGATCAAGAAAGCCGTGAAATCGGCGCGCGGCAATCGCAAGGAAATGCTGAACACCATCAAGGAATCGCTGGAAACGCGCTTGAGCGAAGAAGGCTTGGGCGTGCGGGTAATAGGCCGCGAAAAACATCTCTACAGCATTTACCAGAAAATGCGCGAGAAGAAAAAATCCTTCTCGGAAATCATGGATGTCTACGGCTTCCGCCTGATTACGGAAAATGTGGATGCCTGCTATCGCGCACTGGGCATCATGCACAATCTTTACAAACCGATTCCCGGCAAGTTCAAGGATTACATCGCCATTCCCAAGGCCAATGGCTATCAGTCGCTGCATACCGTGCTCAAGGGTCAGCGCGGCGTGCCGATTGAAATCCAGATCCGCACGGAAGCCATGGAGGCCATGGCCAATAACGGCATCGCCGCACACTGGCTCTACAAGACAGATGGCGAAAGCGGCTTCACCAACACCTCACAGACTCGTGCGCGCGAGTGGATGAAGTCGTTGCTGGAGATCCAGAAGAATGCCGGCGACTCCATGGAGTTCATCGAGAACGTAAAAATCGATCTTTTCCCGGATGAGGTTTACGTCTTCTCGCCCAAAGGCAAGATACTGACATTGCCGGTGGGTGCAACGCCGGTGGATTTTGCTTATGCCGTGCACACTGATGTCGGTAATACCTGCGTGGCGGCACGGGTGGATAATCGGCTCACTCCACTGAGCCTCGCGCTCACCACCGGGCAAACGGTGGAAATCGTCACGGCACCCGGCGCACGTCCGAACCCATCCTGGCTGAACTTCGTCATCACCTCCAAGGCCCGCACCAGCATTCGCCATTTCCTGAAAGACCAACAGCATTCCGAAGCCATTGATCTGGGTCGCCGCCTGCTGGAAAAAGCACTGGGCACGCTGGGCCAGTCGCTGGCGAAAATTCCGGAACAGCATCTGCACAAGGTGCTGGAAGATATCGGCCTGCCCAACCTCAATGACCTGCTCGAAGAAATCGGCCTCGGCAATCGCGTGCCGCAAATCGTGGCCGCGCACCTCATGCCAGAGGGGCTCGAGAGCCTGAACACCGGCACCACAGGCAGCGGCAATCGTGGCATTGCCATCCGCGGCACGGAAGGCCTGGTCATCACCTATGCGCGCTGCTGCCGTCCCTTGCCGGGCGATGCGATTGTCGGCCATCTCTCGGCCGGACGCGGCATCGTCATACACCGCGACAACTGCAATAACGTGCTGGCCGAACTGCGTGACAATCCCGACAAATGCATGAGCCTGCGCTGGTCCGATAAAGTGGATCGCGAATTCCAGAGCGAGCTGCGTATAGAACTGCGCAACGAGCGTGGCATGCTGGCCGAGATCGCGCGCCAGGCAACAGACCTCGACGCCAATATCGAAGGCATAAACATTCAAGAAAAAGGCTCGCACCATGGCGTCATGAACCTGAGCCTGCAAGTCCATAACCGCATTCATCTGGCCCGCATCATCAAACGCATGCGCACCATTGCCGGCGTGGAAAAAATCACCCGCGTCCGCGCCTGAGCCAGACGCCCCAAGGAAGATAATGCAGACCTCTCGCGACACCTTGCCGGCCTACAGCAAAACAGCCGCCATCGCCTTTGTCTTCATCTGGTTTGCCATTGGCGGGCTGGGACATTTTGTGGCAGCGGATTTCTTCATCAATATCGTGCCGCCCTATATTCCGTATCCCGAAGCAGCCGTGTATGTTTCCGGCGTTTTCGAGTTGCTGGGCGCCATCGGCCTGTTATTTCCATCATGGCGTCGTCAGGCGGGATGGGGACTTTTTGCACTTACCCTGTGCGTAACGCCCGCCAATGTGAATATGTTCCTGCATCCGGAAAATTTCCCGCTGATGCCCGAGCCCTGGCTGTCCGCTGTACTGGGCTTGCGCCTCGTGCTGCAGGTCTTCCTGCTTTTCTGTATCTGGTGGGGACCGATACGCTCCGCAAAGCCGGAAGCTGTCACCACCTCCTGATTTTCCTCACTGATTAACGCGAAAAGCCGGCCTGCCGGCACTGGAGAAAGCAATGAATCGCGCCATCATCAAGACCGACAAGGCACCCGCCGCCATTGGCACTTATTCGCAGGCCGTGAAAATCGGCAGTACCGTCTATCTTTCCGGCCAGATCGCCCTGGACCCGGCCACCATGCAATTGCGTGAAGGCATTGAAGCGCAGATCGTGCAGGTGTTTGAAAACCTGCAGGCGGTTTGCCAGGCCGCCGGCGGCAGCCTGGCCGACATCGCCAAACTCAATATCTTTCTCACTGATCTGTCGCACTTTGCCTTGGTGAACGAGACCATGGCCCGCTATTTCAAGGAGCCGTATCCGGCGCGTGCTGCGATCGGCGTGGCTGCCCTGCCCAAAAATGCGCTGGTGGAAATGGACGGGGTGGTGGAGCTGCTGGATTGAATATCCGCTGCCCGCAGACATAAAAAAGCCTCCATGACGGAGGCTTTTTTATGTCGGTGCGACGCGCATCAGTTCTGGGTGGCGGCAGCGACAGCCATCGATATGGCTTCGACATGGGCCGAACCTCTGTCCGAGGTTTTCTTGGGCTCTGCCGCCTTTTTGTCTTCCTTTTTGTCTTCCTTTTTGTCTTCCGTGGGTACCGGCGCGCGCCCGGTCAACACCTCCCACTCTGCCGCCCGACGCTCGGCATCGGCCTGCTTGTCGGCCGGCAGGATACGGGTCAGCACATCGTTACCGGCCTGGGCTTCGGCATTACCCGCCCGCACCGCCAGGCGATACCACATCAAGGCATCGACCATGCTGACATCAACACCCAGGCCATTGCGGTACATATCGCCCAGCGAGCGCATGGCCTCACCATTGCCGGCAGATGCCGCCTGCTCGAACCAGATCCGGGCCTGATCGTAATTCGGCGGCAGGCCATGGGCACCCGCCAGATCCTTGCCCAGCAGGACCATGGCATCGATGTTGCCAGCATGCGCCGCTTTCTCATGCCAGATGCGGGCAATCATGAAGTTGGGACGCACGCCACTGCCACGCGCATGAATATCTGCCACCGCGAGCATGGCCTCGGGTACGCCTTTTTCAGCAGCCCAGTGATAGAGCTGTTCGGCTTTCTTGGTATCTACCGCAAAACCACCCAGACCTTCCTGGTACATGCGCCCGAGGTAATACCAGGCGAGCGGATCATCCGCTGCGGCCTTGGTGCTGAGCCAGGTGCGCGCATAGTTGTAATCGCCGCGCTTGAAAGCGGAAATTCCCTGGTCCGCCTGGGTTTTTTCAAAAATGCTGGCGGCCGCAGTATGTCCTGCGATACCCAACAGCATGATGGTGATAAGAACTGCACGAGTTTTCACTTCTTAGCCCCTGTAATGCCCTTCGCAACACCTGTTGCGAGACACCGCATCCACGGTCCGGTCCGGCCGCAAAGCTTAACGGATTTCCTGCGGCTGTCCCATGACAGCAGCGTAGCCTGCCCGGTACCCGGGAAACTGCAGCTGATAACCAAGCGCCGATATTCGCTGATTGGAGAGGCGCTTGTTGCTGCCGGCTCCCGGGCGGGAAACACAAGCGACACGTGGCAGCCGCATGCGGTCTGCCAACCAGTCCAGCACTTCATGCTGCGGCACCGGCTCATCGTCAACGCCAATATAAACGGATGCGAGATTCGTGCCCTTGGCCTGCTGCACAAAAAGGAACATCAGCAGCCCGGCACAATCCTCCACATGGATGCGGTTAGTCCAGGCCGGCGGGTCCGACTGGACCTCGCGTCCGGACTCCACCCAGCGCGACAGACGCAGGCGTCCGGGTCCGTAAATGCCGGCAAAGCGCACCACCGTGACCGGCCACGGCGCCTGCTCCAGCAGCCGCTCGGACTGCAAGAGGACTCTGGCGCCGGGGCTGGCGCCCATGGCCGGAGAGTCTTCATTCACCCAGGAACCATCGTCCTGACCATAAACGCTGGTGGAGGACACCCAGAACAAATGCGCCAATTTCTGCCCCGCCAAAGCTGCGAGCACATGTTCTGTGCCCTGCAGATAAACACGGCGATAGGCCTCTTCGCCGGACTCCCCCGGTGCCAGCAGCACAAAAACCACGTCCAGCCCGGGCGGAAACTGCAGCGAAGCCGGCTCCGTCACATCGCCCTGCAAGGCATGAACACCAGGGATATGGAAAGCCGAGCGGCGCAGGGCATGCACTTCATGACCGGCCGCTACCAGCCTTGCGGCCAGCCGGCTGCCGACATCGCCACAGCCCACAATCAAGATTTTTGCCATATTTCCCCGATTCCGATAGCGTCGTGCAATCCCTGACTGCCGCCCGATCACCATGACCCTGACCGATCTGCGTTACCTGATTGCCTTGGCCCGTGAGCGCCACTTCGGTCGCGCTGCCGAAGCCTGCCATGTTTCCCAGCCCACCCTCAGCATTGCCGTGAAAAAGGTGGAGGACGAGCTGGGCCTTGCCCTCTTCGAGCGCCATCGCCATGAGGTCATGGTGACGCCCGGCGGTGAGGCCATTATCCGCCAGGCGCACCGCGTGCTGGAAGAAATGGATGTACTCAACGCCTCCGCACGCGCCGCGCGCAATGAATTTGCCGACCCGCTCAAACTGGGCGCCATCTTCACCACGGCGCCCGATCTTTTCCCGCCGCTGGTGCGCGCCCTGCGCCATGGCGGTAGCGGACTCATGCTGTATCTGGAAGAAAACTACACGCATGTGCTGACCGAAAAACTCAGCCGCGGCGAGCTCGACGTTATCATCATCGCCGCGCCTTTCGATGCGCCGGAAACACATGTCGAAGCGCTGTATCAGGAAGACTTCGAGCTGCTCATGCCGGCTGACCATGCCTGGACGAAGCGCAAAAGCATTCCCAGTGCCGAGCTCAGCAACGACTCGCTTTTATTGCTGGGCGAAGGCCATTGCTTCCGCGACCAGATACTGGAAGCCTGCCCGCACCTCACACACGGCCATAACACCCTGGGGCCTGCCAGCTCACTGACCACACTGCGCCATATGGTGGCCTCCGGCCTTGGTCTGACGCTCGTCCCGGCAAGTGCAGCCGCCAAGCTGAGTGAAGGCGATGATGTGGTCACGCGCCCGCTGACGCCGCCACCTGCACGCGAAATCATCATGGCCTGGCGCCGACGTTTTCCCCGGCCGCAGGCCATCAAGGCGCTGCTCGCCGCCCTGCACGACCTGAATCTGCCGGGAACCCGTGCGCCGTGACAGGGGCAACTGCCGACCGCCTTTCCACCTTGCCGGTTACGGCGCTCAAAGGCGTCGGTGCCGCGCTGGCTGAAAAACTCTTGAAGCTGGATATACGCAGCGTGCAGGACCTGCTGTTTTATCTGCCACGGCAATACGAAGATCGCAGTCGCGTGACCGCCATCGGTGCCTTGCGCCCCGGCATCACGGCGCTGGTGGAAGGCGAGGTGCAACTGGCCGACATCGTGCTGGGCCGGCGCCGTTCGCTGGTGGTGAAAGTGCATGACGGCACCGGCCTGCTCACGCTGCGCTTCTATCATTTCCGCATGACGCAAAAAGAAGCCCTGCCACGCGGCACACGCTTGCGCATTTTTGGCGAAGCGCGTGCCGGCGCCAGCGGCCTTGAGATGTATCACCCGGAATATCAGGTGGCACTGGAAGCACTGCCACCGCCGCCGGAAAACCTGACAGCCATTTATCCCGTCACCGAAGGCGTGACGCAATTGCGTCTGCGCCCGCTGATCGCCCAGGCATTGACGCGCATGAGCGACAGCAATCTGCCGGACTGCCTGCCCTCGACACAGAATCGCGGTTGGTCGCTGCCAGAGGCCTTGCGCTATGTGCACGCGCCGCCCAAAGATGCCGACCGCCGCCTGCTGATTGAAGGCCGGCACCCGGCACAGCAGCGCCTGGCCTTTGAAGAGCTGGTGGCGCATCAGCTCAGCATGCAGAAGCGGCGCGCCGAAATCCGTGCGCAGCGCAGTGTGGCCCTGCCGGCAAAGCCCGCACTGGCCAAAAAATTCCTGGCCACGCTGCCTTTTCCCCTCACTGGCGCGCAACAACGTGTGCTGCAGGAAATCGCGCAGGATCTGGCCAGCGGGCAGCCCATGCTGCGTCTGGTGCAAGGCGATGTGGGCTCAGGCAAAACCGTGGTGGCTGCAGTGGCCGCCTGTCATGCGCTCGCCAAGGGCATGCAGGTGGCGCTGATGGCGCCCACGGAAATTCTCGCCGAGCAACATGCCGTGAATTTCACGCGCTGGTTTTCCGCACTGGATATTGCTGTCGTCAGCTTGCTCGGCCGGCTCGGCGTAAAAGCACGGCGTGAAGCCAATACCATGATTGCTGACGGCAGGGCCGGCATCGTCATCGGTACGCATGCGCTGTTTCAGGACGACGTGGTTTTTCACAAATTGGCACTGGTCATCATCGACGAGCAGCACCGCTTCGGCGTGCACCAGCGTCTTGCCCTGAAAAAAAAGGGCGAACGCGGGGACATGACACCGCACCAGCTGATCATGACCGCCACACCCATTCCACGCACCCTGGCCATGAGTGCTTATGGCGACCTTGATACTTCGGTGATCGACGAGTTGCCACCGGGGCGCACGCCCATCCAGACGCTGGTCATTCCCAATGAGCGTCGCGCCGACATCATTGAACGCATACGTGCCCAATGCGCAGAAGGTCGTCAGGCCTATTGGGTATGCACGCTGATTGAAGAATCGGAGCAGCTGCAGGCACAGGCCGCCGAGGTGACTTACACCGAGCTGCAAGCGGCACTGCCGGAAATGCGCATAGGTCTGGTGCATGGCCGGCAAAAGCCTGGCGAAAAAGCAGCCATGATGCAGGCCTTCAAAAATGGCGAGCTCCAGCTTCTGGTCGCCACCACCGTGATTGAGGTCGGTGTGGATGTGCCGCGCGCTACGCTCATGGTGATAGAAAATCCGGAGCGGCTCGGCCTGGCACAACTGCACCAGTTGCGCGGCCGCGTCGGCCGCGGTGCCGAACAAAGCTTCTGTGTTTTGCTCTACCAGTCGCCACTGGGCATGCTCGGGCGGGAACGGCTTGCCACCTTGCGCGAAAGCACCGATGGTTTCCGTATTGCAGAAAAGGATCTCGAGCTGCGCGGCCCCGGCGAAGTGCTCGGAACCCGCCAGACCGGGCTTCTGCAATTCCGTCTGGCCGATTTGCAGCGCGACGGCTGGCTGTTGCCGGAAGTACAGCTTTGCGCAATCGACATGCTCGGCAAGAATCCGGCGGCGGCGGAGACCCTGATGGCACGCTGGATAGCCGCCCGCGAACATTATGCGCAGGTGTAGGGTGTGCAAAACCGGCAGGTTTTGCACACGCGTCATTGCCAAGACAGAAACCCGCAAAATCCGCGTGCGCAAACTAACGCTTGCACACCCTACGGAAAATCACTGCAACATGAAGGTATCGTACTCCAACGACTCCAGCTTTCTGTCCAGCAACCACATGGCGAGCATGATGCTGACCAGCAGGGCCAGCGCAAAACCGTAGCCATAGAATTTGGGGCCCAGCCACAAGGTGGCGCCGGTGAACACGCCATTCAGCAAGACAAAACCTCCCGTCAGGCCCAACACGACGCGACGCTTGTCCAGATAGAAGAAAACATTGAGCAGACCGAGAAAGACCACCTGCAAGGAGGCCGATACCAGATTGACAAAAAGCAGGGGCAGGTAAAGATCGGAAATTTTCAGGGCTCCCAGCAGGGCATCGCTCACCACCAGCAATACCAGCGCCGCCAGCGTCTGTATCTTGATGATCTGCCAGATTCCCTGCCGCACGATGTAGACCATTTCATTGCGCATTTCTTCGATGAGCTCCAGCGAACCGCCGGAACGTACCGCATCGTAGAAGCGGTCATAATACTCAACGAAATCCGTTTCCATCTTCACCAGAAAAACTGCCATACCGGGAATGATGGAGAGATAGGCCAGAAAGACCGGAATGTCGTAAATCACGGAAGCGCGCAGCGGCCCTATTATTTGCTGGCTGGTGTCAGGCCAGGCCCAGAACATGAATTTGTCCAGCCAGATACCAAGATTGTAGAAAAATCCGACCGCCACCAGCGTGGGATAGAGATAGCGCGGGCGCAGGAAATCAAAGCTGATGAAATGGCTGGAGGGATAGTTGCGCAAGATGAGCACGATCATGCCCAGCAACAGCGCAAACTGACCCAGCACAAATCCCGCCAGCAGTCCCTCCAGGCCCAGACCACGCATCATGATGGCCAGCAACACCGTCAGTCCGTAACCCACAGCGAAGAGCACGAGAATGGCCTTGTACTCTTTCATGCCGGACAAAAATATCGTTGCCACCCAGATATTGCTGACCGTCACGAAGCCCGTGAGCATGAGCAGGCGGTAAAGCAGGCTTTCGCCCTGAAACAGGAAAAGAATGACAGCGCTACCGAGCAGACCGGAAACCGTTGTCACACCCAGCATGAGCCCATTGAAATTCGGCAATATCATTTCCTGCCGCTTTTCAAAAAACCGGTCTGCCGTAAAGCGCGTGAAAGCCAGTTGCACAATGCCGGTGAGCACCAGGCTGACGGCGATGATGTAGGTGACACTGACCTGGAATTGCGTGATGAGGAATTCCGGTACGACCACCGCCACCGACATCACGCCGATGATGAGTATGCCGAGAATGGACAGCACCCACGGACCGGAACTGATGATGCCGGCATAGGCATAGGCCTGTACCAGACCCAGCAGTGAGTCGCGTTTGAGCAGCTTGCGCAGTTCGAATCCTATGCCGGCCATTCATTTTTCTCCGGCAACCGTTGCGTCCGGCAGCGCCAACGCTTCTTCATAAATGGCACGGTACTTGGCGAACATCATGTCCTGGGTGTAGTAGCGGCTGACCCGGGCAATGCCGGCAGCCTGGGCCTGCTGCCAGCGTTCCGGATCAGACAGCAGCCTTATGATGGCGTCGGCCAGTGCTTCCGGATCGGCAATACCGACAATTTCACCGGAGCAGCCAAGTGCACGATCTTCCGCTTCAAGCCCTTCCACCAGCTGCCGGCAAGAACCGACATCCGTGGCCACGCAAGGCACGCCGGCGGCATAGCCTTCGAGTATGACCAAGGGCAGGGCTTCGGAAATCGAGCTGAGCACCATCACCCCGACCTTGGGCAGCAGCTCGTCTATTTTCTGGAAGCCCAGGAATTTCACCTTGTCGCCCAGGCCCAGGCCATTGGCCAGGTTGTGGCAATCGCGGGCATATTCCGGGTCCTCGTCTTCCGGGCCGGCAATCCAGCCTTCCACGTCCGGCAGCCGGCTCACCACACTGCGCATGGCGCGAATGAAGGTCTTCACATCCTTGATGGGCACCACGCGCCCGATCAGGCAGATGGTGCGTGGAACGCCGGCACTACGCTTCTCGCGCACTTTTTCCAGATGCGGAAGATTGATGCCATTGGGAATGTTCTGCGTGCGCTCAGCGGGCGCGCCATCAGTGACTTGGCGCAGCCGGTTGTTTTCATACAGGGCCACGATGCGATGCGAGTGCTCATAGCACTCGCGCCCCAGCGCTTCAAAAAAGCGTACCCAGAGACCGCGGAAATAGGCGACTTCGCTTGAGTCTTTTTCCAGAACACCGCGGTTGTCGCTGATCCACTCTGCCTGGAAAAGATCGATTTTTCTTTCCTTGGTATAGATGCCATGTTCGGAGAGCAACAAAGGTCGGCCACGGCGCTGCTTGAGTATGGCGCCGAGAAATCCGGCATAACCGGTGGAAATGGTGTGAAAGGCGCGCACCGGAATGAAGGACTCGGCAATCGCCATGAGTTGCCAGAGCGGCGCATGCATGATGCGCACAGTCCAGAAATAATCGACAAAGGAGGGATCCGTGCAGCGCTCGCGATATTGTGCCGTGATGAAATCCCAGGCAGTGCGGCTGTAAAGGAAGTCTTCTTCTGTATAGCGGCCCTGACGAAAAGCCTGCAGCAGATCCGTCATGGGACTGGGGCAGGCATGATCGCGATCGCGGAAATAATCATGCAGCGCCTTCACGCGGGCAGCCATGGCAGCATCGCCGCGGCGCGGCATGACAGGCGGTGTTTGCTGCCTGTCATGCAGATAATGCACTTCCAGATGCACCACATTGTCTGGCAGCTGATAGCGCATGTCGCCGTAATCTTCGCGGCGGCTGCCGATGAAGCAAAGGGCAAAAGTGAGTTCCGGAAAACCACGGATGATCTGGTTGACCCAGCTGGACACTCCGCCGCTGACATAGGGAAAAGTCCCTTCCAGCAAGAGTCCGATATCAGCGGACTTGCCCTCACGAATAATCATGGTCGACCCCAGAAATCGGTAAGCAAGGCCATCTGCTGGCTGCGGCTTTCACTGCGTATGCGCTGCATGCGCTCGCGCACCTCACCATAGCGACGCTGCAAGAAGGCCAGCTCGGCCAGGTAAGGTTCCGCACGACTTTGCGGCAAGCCCATGACCATGGCCGTGGAAAAAGCGCCCAACGCGCCTTCGTAATCATGACTCAGCAAGCGCATGCGCCCGGAAATCACCCACAGTCCGGAATCACGCACCTGATGGCGCAGTGCCTCTGCCGAATATTTCCTGACTTGCTGCAGGGCATACTCATGCATGCTGCCCTGCACCAG
>JACCDZ010239822.1_pt1 | contig 42805 bp, 38 predicted proteins | sample 7449551 | NCBI WGS metagenome assembly JACCDZ01 (sample SAMN15323452, study PRJNA562643) | freshwater metagenome | isolation source: river surface water | place: USA:Blue River Watershed | collected 2017-08-18
GAAGGAGGTGGAGCAGGCAGAAGCAGAAGCAGGCGACTTATCCACAGGCGCCTAGGTATACTGAGTCGCAAAAGGGTGGGTCAATTTTAGATGCAAACCCTGGGTCAGTTTTAAGTGCAAAACAACAAAAAGGCAATATCTCCAGCGGGAATACTACTTTTTTGACGTAATTTGGATTGGACAAGATCAGAGAAGGTGCGCGATTGATACATTCCGAAAACAGATTGAAGACGATCAAGCCCGCAAACAACACCAAGGCAAACTCGGTCTTCGATTCACTGCCGGCACTCCAGCGAGCCTTGAACACCTCGCTGAACACAAAGGTATAAACAGTCAGCATGAACACCGGGTTGAAGAAGGACCAGAGTAAGCCCATGGCCGACCCGCGATAACGCCCCAATATCTCGCGCTTGACAGAAGCCCTGATGAGCTCGCGATGACGCCAGAGGCTGGCGATCATTTCCTTGGGGCTGGCATAAAACTGTTGCATCAGGCAATGCCCCCTGCCTGCATCCGGCGCAAGAACCCCCAATCCTCGCTGACACACCACACACAGGCAAAAACGAAGCCTTGAGCATGATCCCGCCCATTGAGGCTCAAGCCATCATGCCCAGCATGGGCATCACCCGGGCGCATACATGCCGTGGATGAGCTGCCAGCGTTCATGCGGCAGCCATAGCACGATGCGCGACCTTCTCCAAAGACAGCTTTAGGCAATGACTCATAACGGCCAGCCTCGTAGACGGCTCCGCTCGCAGCAGAGACTCCATGCATTATTTGTTGCAACATGATCCCCCACGGACGAAGCGAATGATACCGGAGCGAATTTTTGAGTATTTTTAGCGAGCCCTGGGGGGCGCCGCAGATCAATGGGGCCAAGATTCTAGAGGACGCCATCGGTCGGATCTATTGCGGAAAATACCTAGCAGGTAGCCTTTTGTTATCACAACAAAGCAGCGCACACCCAGAAGGCGCCTGGCTTCGCGACCGCACACCCAAGGAGCAGGCCCCTTAGGCGCTCCGATTCGCCAGGGCAAAAAAAAGCGCCCAAAGGCGCTTTTTGGCTTCATGCCGCGGATAGTGGCGAAATGAAGCAATGTCTGGTGGCCCAGCCCAGAATCGAACTGGGGACACGCGGATTTTCAATCCGCTGCTCTACCAACTGAGCTACCGGGCCAAACGAGGCGCGTATTAAACCCGCGCCCTCTGTGGGCGTCAAGGCGGAAACAGCGGATTTCCGGCGAAAAAACAGATGCTTCCGTTAGCCCCGGAAGGGGTTGGCAAGGCAGCCTTGCAAGGCGCAGACGGGACAAACAGCGCAAGGCAAAACAGCTGAAGGCAAAGCCCGGCAGCACAGGAAGCTGCCTGAATCGCCCGTAAGCAATCAGCCCATCTTTGCTTGCCCATCAGAGCTTCTTGTGGACTCCGTCGCACAGCGGCGCCGATGCTGTCTGCTTGCACCCGCAGAACCAGACTATGCGTGTGGCCTGGGTCTCATATTTCAGGGGGCTGAATTCCGTCCCCTTGTGGGAGCCATCGCAAAAGGGTTGTGACTGGCTGCGACCGCAGCGGCACCACCAGTAGACCTGCCCTGGCTCGACCTCTATGGCATAGGGACGTGCGGGATTTTCGTTCATGCCTTGCTCCTTGCCGGCCTTTTTTATTGTTATGGCAAGCAGCCTAGCAGCAGGAAAAGCACAGGACTGACCACTTGTCGGGCTTGCCCGGCAAGCAAGTCAGCACTCAGGGCAAAGGCAAATCCGGCAGCCGGGGTGAATGGGGATCTTCAGCGAAGTCCCCAGCGCTGCCGCCATCCAGTCGCGCCAACAGACGCAGGAGTTCGGCGCGGGCCTCGGGCGATTTGCGCAGCTCCACGGCGGCCTCGAAATAATGTCTCGCCTCCTCCCAGCGCCGGTTCTGCAGGCAGAGACGCCCCAGAGCCAGCATCAGGACCGGATTGTGCGGGTGCCCATCCCTCCAGGTCAGAGCGCGTGCCAGCGCCTGATCGGGACGCGTGCTGCGGGTGCGGCCATAAACTTCCACCAGCGCATTGCTCCAGTCACGTGTCAGTGCATCCGCCAGCAAGGCCTCGGCCTCGTCATCTGCGCCGACCTGCAAAAGCTCGCTCGCATAGCTGGCCAGGAGCTCATCATCATTACGCAGGCGACGCGGCAAGGAGTCCCAGTATTTTTCCAGCTTGCGCGCCGCAAAAACGCGATCGGCACGACTGCCGGTGATGGCAATCCAGGCCAGCACTTCGCGATGGGCACGTTTTTCCAGCGCCTCGTAATGCGGATCATCGCCACCCGGGCGCTTTTGCAGGCCCGGCAGGATTTCGGCGAGCTCGCCCCACTTCTGCAGCCGTGTCAGTGCTTCCACGCGCAGCATCAGCACCTGATCATCCTTGCGAAACTTGTCGGAAAGCCGCAACAGCAAAGCCGCCGCCTGCTCCCAACGACCACCGGCCAGCAGCAAGCGCGCACGCGCCAAGCCCACCGCAAGACGGTTCCCGCGCTCTTCCGCCAGCACCAGATATTGTTCGGCGCGCTCAAAATCCTGACCCCGTGCAGCCGCACGTGCAGCGGCAAGATAGGCCGGCAAGGGTTCGGAAGAAAGACGTGCTGCACTGAAGAGCAGGCGCTCGGCACGGCGCCAGTCGCCCTGCTCCAGCGCCACGCTGCCTTCGTGAAACGCCCGTGCGCTGCGCTCGAGATTGCGGCCGCGGGTCCAGCGCTCCCAGAGTCTGTTGACACCTAACAGACCGATCAGCACATCAATCACGAACACCGCCACGAGCAGGCTGGCAAACCAGGCCAATCCCGCCACCCACAAGCTCATTTCCAGCGAGGTGAGGCGCCAGCTCAGCAGCACATAGCCGGGATCGTTCAGCAGCCACAGACCCAGCGTGGCGCCCATACAAAGCAGAATCAGGAGCAGCAGCAGACCGCGCTTCACAGGGAGCTTCCGGACAATGCGACCGGAGCACGCGAGCCATGCGCAGAAAGTGCATCCAGTGCCTTGATGGAGTTGGCAAGATCCGGCAAGGCCGGTCGTATATCTGCAGCAGCAAGCGCATTCAACTCCTGCTGCAAGCTATTGAGCTCAGTTTTGGGCAGCAACGGGAAATAACGCAGCAAACGGCCTTTGGCCGTCGTCAGACTGGCCTTGTAGACAGCGGGCTCGCCCCGCAGCAGCGCGAGTTGCGCCTGCGCCAGATCAAGACGCAGCGCTTCGCGCACCAATGCACGATCGGATTCGGGCAGCAGAGGCTTCAGGGGTTCCTCATGTTTGCGCACGGTGACAAGATCGCGGATTTTCTGCCAACCCGCTTCCAGCAAACCGGCGGCATCCGTTCCACTCACCGGCACCGGTGGCGGCACCACTTCCTCACGACGCAGGCGTTCGCTGGCCACGATCGGCAGCTGCAGACCAGCCACGTGCTCGCTGAGCGCGCCCAGACGCAAATAAATGCCGGCAACATCCACATTAAGCGCAGCGGACAGAGCCAGCCGGTCTTTGGCCATGGCCTGCCGCAGGGGCAGCAATTTGTTGTCGCCATGTGCCGCCAGCAGACGATCCGCCACATCCAGTAAGGTACGCGCCCCCACGACATCACGCGTCAGCAGCAAATGCTGTTGGGCCAGACGCAGATAGTGATCGGACTCGTTCAGCAACCAGGCACGGCGCTGATCGACATTGAGCGTGTCATTCCATTTCGCGAGCTGGGCATTGAGCACATCCAGCTGCCGGCCTCGCAGGGTGAGATCATCGCTCAGCCGCTGCTGCTGGCGTTGGGCGTCGGCAAAACGGTTTTCCAGAATGACCAACTTTTCATGCTCGCTGCGCAAGCTGTCGCTGTCATCAGCAGCGATCTTCCAGACATAGGCTGCGATCAACACCGCCAGCAGCGCGAGGGCATAGGCCAGCCAGGGGCGCGAGCGTATGGCCAGCACCGGTGCAACAGCCAACGGTACTCGGGTAGCAGTGCTTTTTTTGTCAGGCGTCATGAAAAATCCTTTGCGGCCAAGGCCTGTTGACGTTTTGCGCTATGCGGCGTTGCCTGCTGATGCGGCCAGAATCCCTCGCGTCGCGAGCCTCCCAAAATAATGAAGGGCGCTGCAGTTATCAATGCAGGAAACCTTTTTCCTCCAGCGCATGCAGCAGACTGATCTTGTCAGCCCCACCTGCCTCCAACACGCGCGCACCGGCCGCCTGCCCGAGCGCGGCCATGCGCGCACTGGCCACCAGCCAGATTGGCAGCACGGCTGCGGCGCCCGCCACCTGCTGCCAGTGCCGCAGCGCATCAGGGCTCGTCAGCAGAACGATGTCAGGAGCCGGCATGAGGGACTGCCATTGCTGTCTTGCAGAGGCCGGTAACTCACGACGGTAAAGCTCCAGCACATCCACCTGCGCGCCGCGTGCCTCCAGGGCACGACGCAGCAATTCACGTCCGCCCACACCACGCATGAGTAGAAAGCGCTTGCCCGCCACGTCCTGCAAGGCAGGCAACTGCAGCAGGCCTTCGCTATCGGCACGGCCCGCCGGAATTTCAACATCCAGTCCCGCTGCCGCCAATAATTCGGCGGAAGCATGCCCCACGGCATAAGTCTTGAGCTGCCAGGGCCACTGCGGCCAGAAACCGGCGACCGCATCCAGACCATAACGTGCCGCATTGGCGCTGATAAAAAAAACGCCATCGTAGCGATCCAGATCCAGCAGCCACCGTTGTTGCGGCGGCTCAAGGTCGCGCCCGACGATTTCCAGCAAGGGCAATTCACTGACCACCAGACCGGCAGCACGCAGGGCCGCCGTCAGTTCGGCGGACTGATGTGCAGGACGGGTATTGAGTATGTGCAAACGTCCCGTAGACATACGGCTCTCTGCTTTTGCAAATGCGGCCGAGAATCAGTTGCCGTAAACAGTCCGGAGAATACGGCCGGCACCAGCGGCCAGCAAACGATCGGCCAGTGCCTCACCGATTTTCTCGGCATCACCCACTGCGCCACGCATTTCATCCGTGATGATTTCACGGCCATCCACGCTGCCAACCAGCGCGCGCAGATGCAGCTCCTCATCACGAACTTCTGCAAAGCCGGCAATCGGAACCTGGCAGCCGCCTTGCAGCCGACGGTTCATGGCACGCTCAGCACGCACGCGCGCCGAGGTTTCCGCATGATTCAAGGGTGCCAGCAGGCCCGCAATACGCGCATCGCCCAAGCGCGCCTCTATACCCAGCGCACCCTGGCCTACAGCCGGCAGTGAAAACTCCGGCGTGATATCGGCGCGTATGCGCGCATGAAAGCCCAGTCGCTTGAGCCCGGCGCTGGCCAGAATCAGGGCGTCGTATTCGCCGGCATCCAGCTTGGCCAATCGTGTATTCACATTGCCGCGCAAATCCTTGATGGCAAGATCAGGCCGCTTGTGTCGCAACTGACACTGACGGCGCAGACTGGATGTGCCCACCACGGCACCGGCCGGTAGCGCGTCAATTGAAGCGAAGGTATTCGAGACAAAAGCATCGCGCGGATCTTCGCGTTCGCCAATCGCAATCAGACCCAGCCCTTCCGGAAATTCCATAGGCACGTCTTTCATGGAGTGCACAGCAATATCGGCACGCCCCTCCAGCAGAGCCACTTCCAGCTCTTTCACAAAAAGCCCTTTGCCACCGATTTTGGCCAAGGGCGTATCCAGAATCTTGTCACCCTGCGTGGTGAAGGTGACCAGCTCCACCTCCAGTCCGGCATGCCGGCGCATGAGTTCGGCGCGGACAAATTCAGCCTGCCAAAGGGCAAGGGGAGATTTTCGGGTGGCAATACGAAGCAAGGGGGACTGAGACATCACGACGAGGGGCTGGTGGAAAAAGGCGAGTGTAACGGCTTACTGGCGGCCGGTCGCCAGCAAGCGCATCAGCGACGCAAGCCTCCCCCACCGGGATGCGGCATGGGGTGAGGCATGGGCATGGGCTGAATCGGGCGCGCCCCGGGCCCCGGCCCCGGACGTGGATGTATGGGCGGGCCGACAATCACCGCGCCGGGACTGTCATACCAGTAATTGTCATAACCCCAGGGGCCATACCAGCCATTGCTGACGCTGACGCCCGCACTGACCGTAGCCGTAGAGCAAGAACCCAGCACTAAAGCAAGGGCACCGGCCGCCAAAAATGCGCGCAGGACAAAAACAGGAGTGCGGCTCATTTCGTCACCCCCGGGGTCGGCATATCCGACGCCGGTGCTGTCTCTACCAGAGCCAGGGTGGCGCCAAAGGGATCCGCAACAATCAACAGACGATGCGCTTCATCCAGTGCCTTGGGCCCCAGCAAGACCTTGCCCCCCAGACTCTTCAAGCGCGCCGCGAATGGCTCCAGCTTGTCCACTGCCAGAAAGCCCAGCCAGGTCGGCTTGCGGCCGGCGGGCACGGGCGCCATCCCGCCATGCGGCTGTCCCTCCGCAGTCAGCAGGAAATCATCCGTGCGCTCGCTACGGCTATCAGGCTGACTTTCCCAGCCCAGCACCTGCTGCAGGAATTGGCTGGTGGCAGCGGTATCTGCCGCAAAATACTCCGCCCAGACCCAGGTGCCGGGCGGCAGGCCTGTACCGCTGGCATTCGCCATGAGCGCCAGCGGTACGCCATCGGGTGTGGCAATGAGCGCGGCATTGCCGCGATTGGGCAGATCGGTCACCGGCGCCAGCTGGCGGGCTCCTGCCGCGACAGCAGCTACGGCTACTGCTGCCGGATCATCCACCCCCACATAAGCCACCCAGGCGGCCTGGCCGGCGCTGCCGGCGCGGGCAGGCCGCTTCATGATGCCGGCCACCGGACGGCCATCCGTGCGCCGCAGGATGATGCTGCCATCAAGCGCCGGCGTATCGGCGCTCCAGCCCAGCCATTGCGTGTAGAAGCGGGCACTGGCCACAGGGTCGACACTGAAACAGTCCGCCCACGCAAAACCCCGCGCTGGCGCCGCCTGCGCCGGCAGTCCCAGCAGCAATCCCGCTACCAGCAAGAGCTGGCATCCCAAAAACTTGCTCATGATGACGTCATCCCGGACCGCAAACATGCTGGCAACTTAGCAGCCCTGCCGGCAGAGGGACAGCAGGGCAAAAAAAAACGGGGCACATGGCCCCGTTTTTCATCGCCGGCATCAGTTGCCGTAAACAATGGTGGTGTAGTCGGCAATCACGCCCAGAATGACCTGGCTCTCATGATCGACGTGGTGAATCTTGGTGATGCCGCCGTTCTTGGCGGCAGTTTCTATGCTGGCGTCGCCGGTGGCATAGAGACCAAAGATGGAACGGGCATAGGAACGACCCACCTTGGTCGGCTTGTCGGCAGAGCCGGTCACGGCCAACGGGGCTGTGACGTTGGAATAGATAAAACCATTCACCGGAGCCGTGGCGACGGCGCAACCGGAAAGGGCTAAGGCCAGAGAGCTGGCAGCGAGCAGGCGCTTCATGGAAGGCTCCTTATTATTGTTTGCGGCGGTTATGTGTCTGCCGCTGTTCTGGGGGCGCGCGGCGGTGCGCCGACTTTAACAAGCGCGGCGACTTTAGCAAGTAGGCGGGAAGCCATGAAGCTGTGTACCGGCCCGGGCCAAGCCGGGCCGGCAGAGCAGGCGATTACAGCTTTTGCATGGTCTCGCGCAGATCCGGCAGGTGCCGGCGACTGACTACAAGCCGTTCTTCTATGCCCTTGATGCGAACCTGGTACTGCCCCGGCGCTACCAGCTCAAGGCCATCCAGATAATGAAGGGCCAGCAAGGCATTGCGGTGTATGCGGATGAAGCGGCTGCCGAACTCGTTTTCGAGATCCTTCAGCGTCTCATCAATAAGCACCTCGCCTTTGCCATGGCGCACGGTGACGTATTTCTGGTCGGCCAGAAAAAACCGCACATCATCCACAGGAATGAGCTCTATGCCGCGATGCGTCTTGGCCGTGATATGGCTGCGGCCATTGCTCTGGCTCTCATCAGCCGTGGTTTTCACCGCCTCCAGCTGGGCCCGGTTGACGCGGGTGGCGCGCTCCAGCGCCTCCACCAACTGTTCACGCCTTACCGGCTTCAGCAAATAGCCCACCGCCTGCACCTGAAACGCCGCCAGCGCATGCTCGTCGTAGGCAGTACAGAAAATGACCGCCGGCGGCTCTGGCAGCTGCGCCAGTTTCTCCGCACAAGCCAAGCCATCCATGACCGGCATACGCAGGTCCAGCAGCACCACATCCGGCTGCAATCGCGCCACCTGTGAGAGGGCGTCCTCGCCATTCTCGGCCTCGCCGACCAATTCATAACCTTCCATGTCACGAAGAAAGCGGGCCAGCCGTTCCCGGGCCAGCGCCTCATCGTCGCAGATCAGCACTTTCATCTCATACTCCTTCTGCCTGTTCTTCTACTTCTTGTTCTTTGTATACAGACACCGGCCTCTGCTCCCGTGCCAGGGGATAAGACACCAGAGTGGTAAATACATCGTTGTCTGCCGTCATGGTCAAGCGCGCCGCTTCACCATAATGCGCCAGCAGCCGCTGGCGGATATTGGCCAGCGCCATCCGGTTTCCCTTGCTATTGCTTGCCGCTGGAGCCACGGGATTGGTAATGATGATGCCGACATGGCTGCCATCGTAATCCACCGTGATACGCACCACGCTTGGCTCAAAGCGCGGCTCAACCCCGTGGTAAATCGCATTCTCAATGAGGGGCTGCAAGGTCAGCGCGGGAATGCGCAGATCATCAGTAGCCGCATCCAGCTTCCACTCCACACGCAGCCGTTCACCCAGGCGCAGCATTTCGATATTCACATAGTGCTGGCAAAGCTCCAGCTCTTCACTCATGCCGATTTCTCCCTCGGCCTTGAGGCTGGCGCGAAAGAGCTCGGACAAGTCCTCCACCGCCCTCTCGGCCTTGTCCGGATCGACATGGATAAGGCTGGCAATGATGTTCATGGAGTTGAAAAGGAAATGCGGGCGGATGCGCGATTGCAGAGCCTGCAGGCGCGCCGTGAGCTCGGTGCGCTGCTTGGCGCGCAACTGCTCCTGCAAATAGAAGTAACGCATGATGAGACCGACGATGATGGCCCCCATCATGAGATTACGCAGCATGTCCTGCAGACCGACACTTTCATAAAAAGGATTGAGGCCGGCAAAGCGCAGGACGGGACCGGACAACCAGGTAAAGAAGGCCACAAAGCCCAGCACGACACCGAAGCACAGGGCAGCCGCCGTGGAGCGGGGCAGCCGCTGCAGGCGGGGCCGCAGATTGCAAAGCAGTGCCGCACTGACCAGCGCTATCCATTGCACCAGAAAGGAGATGAGGGCGAGGCGGTCCCAAGGAAAAGGGGTGAGCGTTTCCAGACCGGCCAGCACCAGCAAAAGCGCCAGCAGCTCGGCCGCAAGGATGAGCATCAACAGGGGCTGGGTTGAGCAGAAATCAGGCAAAAAGAAGTCTTCGCTGCCTGCTTCTGTGACCGGGTTGTTATTTTTCTTGTGTGGCATGTCTCGGAGTCTGCCCCCATGGCCGACGAACGGCAAGCCGGACAAAGGGACTGATATGCCGGTATAATGCGCGCCATCCCCCGTTTTGTGCCGTCTGCCGGAATTCAGGAATGACGGCCTCTTTTGACTGCAGAGTCTTTCATGAGCCAGCCTTCCCAGCCCTCCGCATCCTCCATGTGGGGCGGCCGTTTCAGTGAGGCCACCGACGCTTTTGTGGCCGCCTTCACCGCCTCGGTCAACTTTGACAAGCGTCTTTACCGTCACGACATCATGGGCTCGATTGCCCACGCCACCATGCTGGCCAAGGTCGGCGTACTGAGCACGGATGAGCGCGACCTCATCGTGAGCGGCCTGCAGCAGATCCAGGCAGAAATCGAGGCGAGCCAGTTCGAGTGGCGCGTCGACCTTGAAGACGTGCACATGAATATCGAGCACCGTCTTACCGACCGCATCGGCATTGCCGGCAAGAAGCTGCATACCGGCCGCTCACGCAATGATCAGGTGGCCACCGACGTACGCCTGTATCTGCGTGATGAAGTCGATGCCATACGCGCCGAGCTCAAGCGCCTGCTTACCGGCCTTATCGAGCTGGCCGACAAAGAACACGCCACCATCATGCCCGGCTTCACGCATCTGCAAACGGCACAGCCGGTGACTTTCGGCCATCACTTGCTGGCCTGGTTTGAAAACCTCAAGCGTGACGACGAACGCCTGACCGATTTGCGTCACCGCATCAATCGCATGCCGCTGGGTTCGGCCGCCCTGGCCGGCACCACGTATCCGATTGACCGCGCCTACACCGCCGAGCTGCTGGGCTTTGAGGCCGTATCGGAAAACTCATTGGATGCTGTCAGCGATCGCGATTTCGCCATCGAGTTCACCGCTGCCGCCTCGCTCATCATGATGCACCTTTCACGCTTCAGCGAAGAGCTGGTGCTCTGGGCCTCGGCACAGTTCCAGTTCGTCAATCTGCCCGACCGTTTCTGCACCGGCTCCTCCATCATGCCGCAGAAGAAAAATCCGGACGTGCCCGAGCTCGTGCGCGGCAAGGCCGGTCGCGTTTTTGGCCAGCTCATCTCCCTGCTCACCCTGATGAAGGGCCAGCCGCTCGCCTACAACAAGGACAATCAAGAAGACAAAGAGCCTTTGTTCGACGCCATAGACACCGTGCGCGGCTCCCTGCGCGCGTTTGCCGACATGGTGCCCGCCATAGAACCGCGCCGTGAAAACATGCGCGAAGCGGCACGTCGAGGCTTCGCCACCGCCACCGACCTCGCCGACTATCTGGTGAAAAAAGGCGTGGCCTTCCGCGATGCGCATGAAATTGTCGGCAAGGCCGTGGGCTATGGCGTACAAAGCGGCAAGGATCTGGCCGAAATGTCGCTGACTGAGCTGCAGGCATTCTCTGCCGTCATTAAAGACGATGTTTTTGCTGTGCTGACACTGGAAGGCTCAGTGAATGCGCGCAATCACATTGGCGGTACCGCACCGGCCCAGGTGAAGGCCGCCTGTGCCCGTGCCCGCCAGCGCATTGCCTGATTACTGACCGGCACTGCCTCTACAAAAAAGCCGTACTGTGCTATCACAATACGGCTTTTTCATGCCCCCTTGCATCATGGTGGGCGCGCTCATAACAAGGAAAATTCACCGGAGTTGATCATGCGCCATCCATTCCCAGCTCTGGCAGCTTTTGTGCTCGCCACGGCCCTTGTCACACCTGCATTCGCTGCAAGCACCAGCAGCGCGCCAGCCGCCGTCAGCACTGCCGCGTCGGCCGGGAGCATGCTGGCACAACTCCCCGCCTTTCTGACCAAGCTGGACGCGTTGCGCGGCTCGGCGCTCAGCGTGACAGAAAAAGCAGCTGTCACTGATGCCGTCACCCAGGGCAATAGCACCCTGAACGGGATACAGGGCAAGTTCCTGAGCGGCATCGCCTCAGCGACCGGCCTTGATGTGGCCACGCTGGGCGCCATCATTCCTTCGGCAACCCAGCCGGTGAGCAATTCCGATCTCACCAGCAAGCTGGAGAGCAAACTGGGCAAGAAGCTGGGCTTCATGCAAGGCACCGGCGTAAAGGCGGCCAACAGCCTGCGTAACAGCTCACTGGACAGCCTCAAAAGCTCGCTTGCCAATCGCGTTGCCGCAAAAGTCGGCATGGACCCGGCCACCATCACCGGCCTGCTACCCATGCTGGGCTTCTGATTTTTTTCAGCACATGAAAAAGCCGGCATCAGCCGGCTTTTTCATTTCAGTACGGAGCCCATTCAGGCAGCACTTGTGTTCAACAAGCAGCAGCCACGCCATCTGAAGAAAAAGCGCTGACAATGCGGTGTCGGCCAGCATGCTTGGCCTGATACAAGGCCGAGTCGGCGGCATCCACCAAAGCTTGCGCCAGACCTGACTGGGGCACGCATGAGGTGAGACCGATACTGATGGTGACGTGGCTGGCTGTGGTCGAAGCTGCATGCGGTATGTTCAGCTTGTCCACTGCCTCCTGTATGCGCTCGGCCACCTCACGTGCACCTTGCGCCGTCGTTTCCGGCAGCAACACAACGAACTCTTCGCCGCCATAGCGAGAAGCCAGATCAGCGGAACGGAACATACAGCTGTGTATGGCTCCCGCAACCGCGGCCAGACAATCGTCGCCGGCAGAATGGCCATAAGTGTCGTTGTAGAGCTTGAAGTGATCGACATCGATGAAAATCAGCGCCAGCTCGTGACGACCGCGCTGTGAACGTTCCCACTCCTGCACCAGGCGCTCGTCAAAGCTGCGCCGATTGGCGAGACCCGTGAGCGCATCCTGACGCGCCAGACGCTCAAGCTCGTGATTCAGACGCTCACGCTCGGTGGACTCATAATTGAGCAGAAGGGACTTCAGGAAACTGATTCTCTCCTGGCGCTCCAGCATCCAGGCCACGAAAAGAGCGACTCCAAGCGACCCAAAGAAGTAAAAGAAAAGCAGCCACCAGTCGGGCACATAGCCCATGACCAGCGCCACGCCTATGCCAATTACGCCACCCAGAATACAGCTCAGGGCAGAGGTCATCACACTCAGCCGCAGCGCCAGGGTCACGATGATGATGAGCAGCATGACAACATATGTCATGGTCTGCGCAAGGCGCACACTGCTCAGCATGATGCTCATCAGCATCACATTGACCATGATGAAAACAGCCACGGCTCCCAGCACCCCCTGATAACGCATACGCCAGCGGGGCATCCGGAAGCAAAGAGCAGCCAAGGCAACCATGCCCGTATTGACCGAGGCGGTCCACCACCAAAGCTGCCCTTCCGCACCCATGAGCTCGAGGCCGAAGCCAAAATGACCGACAGCCAGGATAAGCAGGCAGAACATGACAGCCGCTGGCGCACCCACCTTGATGACACGCTCGAACTCCTGCTGCCGCTGCCGGGCGAAAAGCTGGCGCAGAGCACCAGGCAGGCGCACGACAAAAGGGAAGTCCGCGACAATGCGCTGGACTTCTTCCAGTGACACGCCCGCAGGGAGCTTGTTGTTTTCGGTCTCTGCCGGCAGGGGCACGGCAGCGTCATGTCTAGTCATGGCCGGCAAAATCAGGACTGATTGGTCAGAGCGCAAGCACATCTACCGCAAGCCCCCGGGAAAAACCACGAATTCCTGACAAACAGCAGGATACCGTCCATTGCCTGACAGGCGGCGCCGCACCATAAAGGGAAGAAAAGGGAAACGCAAAAGGCGGCAAGTCGTCGACTTATTTTCTGGCTGCGCCATGACAGAGGCCTGTTTTTTTCGCCAGTTAAGCGCCCACCCATGCCCATTCGCCACACCGCGTGACCCAGCCGTCAGTTCGTGCCGACCAACGGCAAAAGCCTTCAGCCCGCCACCCTGACCGGGACATCGGTCTGCCGCAGAACGATGCGATGGCGGCCAGCATGCTTGGCGGCATAGAGCGCCTGGTCCGCACGATCCAGCAGGGCATGCGCCGTGTTATCGCCGTCCGGGGTCAACACCGCCAGACCGATGCTCACCGTGACATGACCCGCCACTGGCGAGCTGGCATGCGGAATGGCCAGCATGTCCACGCCCGCCAGAATGCGCTCGGCCACCTCCGCAGCGCCATTGGCATCGGCCCCCGGCAGCAAAACCACGAACTCCTCGCCGCCGTAACGCGCGGCGACATCACCCGGCCGCCAGGCGGCCTCCGCCAGAGTCTTGCCGACCGAGGCCAGACACACATCCCCTGCAGAGTGGCCATAGGTGTCGTTATAGAGCTTGAAATGATCAACATCGATGAAGAGGGCCGCCATGGGCTGCTGCTCGCGACGCATGCGCTCCCACTCACGCTCCAGCAGCACATCAAAGTAGCGGCGGTTGGCCAGCCCGGACAGGGCATCCTGATGCGCCATCTGCTCCAGCACGGTATTCAGGCGCTCGCGCTCCTGCGACTCATGCTCCAGCAACAAGCCCTGCAGATAGCTGATGCGCTCTTGGCGTTCCTGTATGGCCCCTACAAACAGCGTCACCACCAGGCTGCCCAAGGTGGACCAGAGCAGCATGGGCCAATCCGGTTGCCTGTCCCAAGCCGCCCAGGCCAGCGAGACACCAAAGGCAATGCCAAGAAAGCCGGATGTCCCGGAAGTCCACAGGGAAAGGCGCAATGCCAGTACCTGAATGGTGATGACCAGCATGCTGACATAGGTGAGGGACTGCGCCAGACGGATGCTGTCGATGACAATGCTGCCGAAGACCACCACACCCAGATTCAGCATACCGATGACAATGATGAGTCGCTGGTAGTGTGGCAGCAGACGCGGATGCCGTATGACCGCCATGAAAGCGGCCAGACCGAGAAACTGCAGCAGCATCACCCGCCACCACAGCAGACCGTCACGGCTGCCCATGTCGCCATTGCCGAAGTTGTTCCAGCCCAGCACGGCCACACCTGCCACCAGCGTCAGGAGCAAGGGCCAGCCCAGCCGCACCAGCACATCGAACTCCCGCTGCCGGCGCTGGTCGAAATGTGACCTCACCGCCTCAGGCAGGAAGCACCAGAAAATCTGTCCGGACAGCGTGTTGCGGATTTCACGCACGGCGTGATCGGCAAGAAGGGGGGCAGGGAGGCTCATGCGCTGTCTGATCTGCGTGACTGGTCATTCGCCTGTTTACACGAGGGGAGCACGCACAGAAATACATGGCCGACGAACGTAGCGCTCTGCGGGATTTGCCGGCTGCTGTACAATCCGCAGCCAATCCGAGGTAAGCCCGATGTCTGCCACCCCTTCCCGCACCCTGCCTGCCGCACCGGCGCTTTTCAGCCATGAGAAATTCTGGGCCGAGTGTCTGGGGCCGGCACCCTTCCTGCCCATGAGCCGGGCGGAAATGGATGCACTAGGCTGGGATGTCTGTGACGTCATCATCGTCACCGGGGATGCTTATGTAGACCATCCCAGTTTCGGCATGGCCATCATCGGCCGCCTGCTGGAAGCACAGGGCTATCGGGTCGGCATCATTGCCCAGCCCGACTGGCAGTCGGCCGAGCCCTTCAAGGTTCTGGGCAAGCCCCGCCTGTTCTGGGGCATCACGGCCGGCAATATGGACTCCATGATCAACCGCTACACAGCGGACCGGAAAATCCGCTCGGACGATGCCTATTCACCGAATGACGAAGGCGGCCGCCGCCCCGACCGGGCCAGCGTGGTCTATGCCCAGCGCGCGCGCGAAGCGTTTCCGGACGTACCCATCGTACTGGGCGGCATTGAAGGCAGTCTGCGCCGCATCGCGCATTACGATTACTGGCAAGACAAGGTCCGTCGCTCCATACTGCTCGACGCCAAGGCCGACCTGCTGCTTTATGGCAATGCCGAACGCGCCATTGTGGATGTGGCACATCGTCTCAATCGCGGCGAAAAAATCCAGGACATTACCGATCTGCGCGGCACCGCCTTCGTGCGTCGCGACACACCGGAAGGCATGTTCGAAATTGATTCCACGCAAGTCGATGCCCCCGGCCGCATCGACCAGATGATCAATCCCTATATCAACACCGCCGATCCTTCTGCCTGCGAAGTGGAAAAGCAGAAAGCAGAAAGCGCTGACCCGGCCGTGCTGGCTGATACGGTGCAAGTCATCACCCTGCGCCCCAGCAATGCCCTGAAGAACCGCATGCCAGCACGTGAAAAAACGGTGATACGGCTGCCATCTTTCGAGCGCGTGAAGGAAGACCCGGTCCGTTACGCCCATGCCAATCGCGTGCTGCACCTGGAAACCAATCCCGGCAATGCGCGCGCCCTCGTACAGCGTCATGGCGACCGTGATGTCTGGCTGAATCCCCCGCCCATTCCGCTCAGCACGGAAGAAATGGATTACGTTTTCGACCTGCCTTACGCACGCGTGCCTCACCCCAGCTATAACGGTGCGCGCATACCGGCGCACGAAATGATCCGCTTTTCAGTGAACATCATGCGCGGCTGCTTTGGCGGCTGTACCTTCTGCTCCATCACCGAGCATGAAGGACGCATCATCCAGAACCGTTCGCACGAATCGATTCTGGGTGAAATCGAAAAAATGAAAGAGACACCGGGCTTTACCGGCGTCGTCTCCGACCTCGGCGGCCCCACCGCCAATATGTACCGTATCGCCTGCAAGTCGCCGGAAATCGAAGCCGCTTGCCGCAAACCCTCATGCGTGTATCCCGGCATCTGCGACAACCTCAATACCGACCACTCTTCACTAATTGATCTCTACCGCAAGGCACGCAAGATTCCGGGCGTAAAGAAAATCCTCATCGGCTCCGGCCTGCGCTATGACCTTGCCGTGCGCTCACCGGAATATGTGAAAGAACTGGTCACACATCATGTGGGCGGCTATCTCAAGATTGCCCCCGAGCATACCGAAGCAGGCCCTCTCTCCAAGATGATGAAGCCCGGCATAGGGGCTTACGACGAATTCAAATCCATGTTCGAACGCTTCTCGAAGGAAGCCGGCAAGGAACAGTACCTGATCCCCTATTTCATCGCCGCGCATCCCGGCACCACTGATGCCGACATGATGAATCTGGCGCTGTGGCTGAAACGCAACGGCTTCCGCGCCGACCAGGTACAAACTTTCTATCCCTCGCCCATGGCCACCGCCACCGCCATGTATCACTCCGGCATGAATCCGCTGAAAAAGATTTCACGCATAAGCGGTGAGAAAGTGGACATCGTGAAGGGTGACAAACGTCGCCGCCTGCACAAGGCCTTCCTGCGCTATCACGACCCGAACAACTGGCCGCTGCTGCGTGAAGCCCTGAAAGAGATGGGTCGTGCTGATCTGATCGGCAATGGCAAGCACCAGCTCATTCCGCGCAATCAGCCGGCCGGCACAGGCGATGGCAGCTATAAATCCCCGCGCAAGAAAAATTCAAGCGAGGGCGACGGTGTGTCGCTGAAAGTGAAACCGCAGAAAGGTCGGCTACTCACCCAACACAGCGGCCTGCCACCGCGTGCCGATGGGCGCAAACGCAGACCGGCGGGCAAATGAATCCCTCCTTACCCTCTCTGGATGACGTGCTGGATTTCTGGTTCCGCGAAATCCCGGAGTCCTTATGGTGGGAAAAAAACCCGGCATTTGATCGGCGCGTGCAACAGCGCTTTGGCAAGCTGCATGAAGCTGCGCGTCAAGGTGAGCTTTGGGGCTGGCGCCGCGACATTCACGGCCGCCTCGCCGAAATCATCGTGCTGGATCAGTTCTCGCGCAACATCTTCCGCGACAGTGCAAAAGCCTTTGCCTGCGACAGCATGGCACTGGCTCTCGCGCAAGAAGCTGTCAGCAGCGGCGGGGCCGGCGACCTTCATCCCACGCAACGCGCCTTTCTTTACATGCCCTTCATGCACAGCGAATCAATCGCCATGCACAATGAAGCACTGCGGCTTTTTGCCGAATCCGGCCTCGAATCCAATCTGGGGTTTGAGCAGCGCCATAAAGCCATCATCGACCGCTTCGGACGCTACCCGCACCGCAATGCTGTTTTGGGACGAGAGTCAACGAGCGAAGAACTGGCCTTCCTGCAAACGCCGGGATCGTCTTTTTGATACCTTGCAGAACCTCGTCCTGATTCGCACAGGACCGCACAATACGGGCAATACCGTGCTATCGCGCTGCATGAAAATTCATGCGCGCAAGCCAAATGGAGGCAGAAATGGCGAATGAGAAAGCTGTACTCGGTGGCGGCTGTTTCTGGTGTCTGGATGCCGTGTTCCGCGAGGTGAAAGGCGTGAAGAAAGTTGTCAGCGGCTATGCCGGTGGCGCACGCCCCAAGCCGAGCTATGAGCAGATCTGTACCGGTGCGACCGGCCATGCCGAGGTCGTGGAAATCACTTTTGACACGGAGGTGATTTCCTTCCGCAATCTGCTGGGCATCTTTTTCACTATCCATGACCCGACCACGCGGAACCGTCAGGGCAATGATGTGGGCACCCAATATCGCTCCGTGGTTTTCTGCCAGAGCAAAGAGCAGGAAGAAGAAGTCCGCGAGGCCATTGCCATTCTGGATGAGAGCCGCGTTTATAGCGGCCCGCTAGTGACTGAAGTGGTGACTGGATCCGTTATCTTCTGGCCTGCGGAGGATTATCACCAGGACTACTTCACCAAGCATCCAGGACAAGGCTATTGCCAATTCGTGGTAGCCCCGAAAGTCGCCAAATTCCGGCAGAAATTCCCCAACCGGATATAAGTGCCATCAAAAGAAAAAGCCCTGCATCAGCAAGGCACTTTCTTTGAAGTCGTCCCGATGCCTATGCGGCTGCCAGAAGCTCCGCCAGCAAGTCCAGAAAGGTTTTACGGAATGCTTCGGCGGCATGCTTGTCGAACTGGGCGCGACGATAGCGGAAGGTCACTGTCAGCTCGCCGCGCAGCGTAACCGTACCTACCGCCACGCCCATGGGCATATGCGTAGGTGGTGAAAAACGGATGGCGGTAATACGTCCGGCCTTGCCCGCCGGATCAGGCAAATCGGGAACACGGCCGAGATTATTCAGCACCGCCGTATCCACCACGAAATTGCCTGTAAGCGGCATCAAGCCCGTCAGTGCCTTGCGCATGGCATTGGGCAAGAGCTGCACCATCTCCAGCAGATCAACCAGCAAACCTGCGGATTCTTCACTCTTGAATTTTTGTGTCTGCTCGGTAACGACTGACAGCACAGATTCATAGCTGCGGCGCTCGCTCTCGCGCGTCGCCACATTCACCCACAATGAAAAATTGCCAACACCTTCCTGACGCCAGGTAATGGGTCGGAAATTCATGGCATTCATGAGCGTGATACGACCGGCCCCTTCATTACGGCTCGCATTCCAGCGCTCAATCGTGAGATGCAGGAGTGCGGCCAGCACATCATTCAGGGTTGAGCGGCCATGACGCAGCCTGCCCAAGGCCTCGGTTTCCTGCACCGAAAAGGTATGCGAGACAAAAGCAACGCCCGCACGATTCTCTCCGAAATGAGAGGCAATGCGCGTCGGCAGCTGAACTGAATCCACCAGGTATTCGAGTAGACTGCTCGCACGCTTGAGACGTTCCGTCATGCTCTTGGAGCCGAATTCGCGACTGAGATTGCGCGCCGCAATCACATCCATGCCGGCAGGTTGCGTATCATCCACGCCGGCATAATGGCGCAACACCGATTGCATGAAGCGGTAGCTGCCGGCGGAATCCGTCGCCGCATGGCTCATCTTCAGGAACAGCCAGTCGCCATCCGGATGCCGTGCAATCAGCATGCGAAAGGGTGGGGCGCTTTCCAGCATGAGTCGGCGTGAATAAAAAGAGTCACGCGCAGCATCTACGCCAGCATCGTCCCCACAGTCCACCACCAGCACCGGGTCTTCATCGGGGCGCTGCATGAGCTCCCACTCATAGTGCTTGGCCGTTGCTGGCGCCGGTCGCTGGCGCACCGAAGCCAAGGGGTGCATCTGCATGGCCGCGAGCGCCGCTGCCTCCAGCTGCTGCTCGTCAAGTCGACCGCTCAGGCGAATGTCCAGCTGCAGACCGAAGGGCTCGTCGGCGCTTTCAAGATGATGAAAGAGTTCGTCGGTGACGGAGAAAGAAAAGCGCGTTGTCATTGTGATTATTTCCTGCGCATGTGTCGGACCTGACTGTAGCCCAGCTCGCCGACAGGTGAAATGACCGGCACGGCCATCTACGGTGAAGGTCGAGTCACTGCGCTTGATTTTCCAGCTGTTGCCGGTAGCGCGATGGCGAGCTGCCATAAAGCCGTTTGAAGGCCTGGCTGAAGGCAGTCTCCGAGGCATAGCCCACCATCTCGGCAATGCGGCAGACCGGCTGCTGCGTATGCTTGAGCTGCCAGACCGCCAGACGCATGCGGTGCTCGGCCAGATAGGTGAGCGGTGGCTTGCCCATGACATTGCCGAAGCGTTCGGCAAAGGCTGAGCGCGACAGGCAGGCGAGGCCGGCCAACTCCGGCACGGTCCACGGCCGCTCGGGCTCTCTGTGCATGGCCGAGAGCACAACCGACAAGGCCGGATCACGCAGGGCGAGCAGCCAGTTGTTGGCCCCTGCCGGCAACGACTCCACGTAATCACGCACACACTCGATGAACAGGATGTCGCCCACACGATTGATGATGGCCTGCCGCCCGCTGCGGCCGTAACCCTCTTGCGTCAGGAACTCGAGACCTATACGCATCCACTCCGGCGGCCGCTCGTTGAGACCACGCAACACCAGCACGGGAGGCAGGGCCGATAGCAGGGGGCGCGCGAGGTCAACATCAAAACTGAAGCGCGCCGTCAGCATATTGGTGACGGCACCACTGCCCCCCAGCACAAAAGGCTCGAGACCATGACCTTTGACCTGCACGGAAATTTCCGGCAACTCGCCCACCTGTGGCTGGACGGCATCGACCACCCTGTGGTCGCGGCCACTGGTAACGATGGCCATGTCTCCCGCCTCAAGCCGCAAGGCCTCTTCACCCTCCAGATGCAGCAAGGCTTCGCCCGACAAGAGCAGATGAAAGCTGGAAAGGCCCCGGGAATGGAAGGTAAACCCCCAAGGCCTGGCGGCCTGCAGATAGCGGAACTCGACTCCGCCCAGGTGAATGTCGTCGAGAAGCTGGCTCAGGATGTCCATTGTGGCGCTATACATTTCAGGGTTGTGATGGGCCGATCATAACCTGCACCTGGTGTTTTCCCAGTTCATTTCGGCATTTGCCACCGGGATGGCCTTAAACCGGTCAAAAAAAAGCCCGCTAATGCGGGCTTTTTGCGTAGCGCGTCACTTGCGCTTCATGGCCTCGAAGAATTCATCATTGGTCTTGGATTCCTTCATCTTGTCGAGCAGGAATTCCGTGGCCGCGATTTCATCCATAGAGTGCAAGAGCTTGCGCAGGATCCACACCTTCTTGAGATCATCATCACTCATCAGGCGCTCTTCTCGACGTGTACCCGACTTCTTGATATTGAATGCCGGAAAAATACGCTTTTCGGCAATCTTGCGATCCAGATTGATTTCCTGGTTACCGGTGCCCTTGAACTCTTCAAAGATCACTTCGTCCATCTTGGAGCCGGTTTCAATCAGCGCCGTCGCAATGATGGTGAGCGAACCTCCCTCTTCGATATTGCGGGCAGCACCAAAGAAACGCTTGGGACGCTCGAGCGCATGCGCATCCACACCACCAGTCAGCACCTTGCCAGAGCTCGGGATCACGGTGTTATAGGCTCGCGCGAGACGTGTGATGGAGTCGAGCAGGATGACCACATCCTTCTTGTGCTCAACCAGACGTTTGGCTTTTTCAATCACCATTTCTGCCACCTGCACATGACGGGCAGGCGGCTCGTCAAAGGTGGAAGCGACCACTTCACCGCGCACGGTGCGCTGCATCTCGGTGACTTCTTCCGGGCGCTCGTCGATAAGCAGCACAATCAGGAAAACTTCCGGATTATTGCGCGTGATGGAATGCGCGATGTTCTGCAACAGCATGGTTTTGCCGGCTTTCGGCGGCGCCACCACCAGCGAACGCTGGCCTTTGCCTATGGGCGCAATCAGATCAATGACGCGTGCCGACAAGTCTTCAGTCGAACCATTACCCAGCTCCATCACCAGACGCTTGGTCGGGAAGAGCGGCGTCAGGTTTTCGAACAGGATCTTGTTCTTGGCGTTTTCAGGGGCATCAAAATTGATGTGATTGACCTTGAGCAACGCAAAATAACGCTCGCCTTCTTTCGGCGGGCGTATGGTGCCGGCGATGGTATCGCCCGTACGCAGATTGAAACGACGTATCTGCGAAGGACTGACATAGATGTCGTCAGGGCCGGCGAGAAAAGAGCCTTCGGAAGAGCGCAGGAAGCCGAAACCGTCCGAGAGGATTTCCAGTACACCATCGCCAAAGATTTCCTCGCCATTGCGGGCATGGGTCTTGAGAATCGCGAAGATGACATCCTGCTTGCGGTTGCGGGCCATGCTATCCAGGCCCATGTCTTCAGCGATCTTGACGAGTTCAGCGATGGGTTTTTTCTTGAGTTCGGTAAGATTCATAGACTGATCATGAAAGAAGGGGAGGGCAACGCGTCAGCCAGCGGCCTGCAGGGCCTGTATTTCTTGATCTGGTGCTGGAAGTTTCCGTGGCAGTCGGGGTGTCGCGTAGAAAACGGAGATTCGGACTGCAGAGCGGAGGGGCCGGACGGCTAGCGTTGAAACGCGTGAGCCGGGCTCTTCATGACAGAAGCAGCCGGCTCACGTGGAGGATTATATATTCGAATCCAGAAATGCCGTCAACTGGGACTTGGACAAAGCGCCCACTTTGGTGGCTTCCACATTGCCGCCCTTGAACAGGGACAGGGTGGGAATGCCGCGCACGCCATACTTCTGGGCAATGCCGGGGTTGTCATCCACATTCACCTTGACGATGCGCAGCTTGCCTTCGTATTCACCAGCAAGCTCGTCCAGGATAGGGGCAACCATTTTGCAGGGGCCACACCAGGGAGCCCAGTAATCCACCAGCACAGGGGCATCAGACTTGAGCACGTCCGCTTCGAAGCTGGCATCAGTGGCATTGACGATGAGTTCGCTGGCCATTGTGATCTCCGGTATTTAAAAAGGAAGGGCGATGATAGCAGACCAGCCCCAAGGTAACGATTGCCGGAGGCTTATCTGTCATTAGCTTGCGTTAATATGGGGGCCCTTTTCTCTGGCACAAGGCTGCAGCGCATGCCCCCATCAGCAACAAGTGACGAAGGCCTTATCGCGGCAGTAGACCTGGGCTCCAACAGCTTTCATCTGGCCGTGGCACGGCTGGATCACGGCCAGATCCGCCTGGTCACAACGCTATCGGAAAAGGTACAGCTGGCGGCCGGGCTGGATGACAAGGATCGCCTCACCGAAGAAGCGCAGTCACGCGCACTCCTCTGTCTCGCCCGTTTTGCCCAGCACCTGCAGGGCGTGGAGCCCAAGCATCTGCGCGTCGTTGGCACCAATGCCTTGCGCGTCGCCAAGAATGCCCGCGCCTTTGCCGACCGCGCCGGCCAGTTGCTGGGTCAGCGCGTGGAAATCATTGCCGGCCGCGAAGAGGCTCGCCTCATCTATCTCGGGGTTTCGCAGACACTGGTCAGCCACGGCAAACGGCTTGTTGTCGATATCGGCGGCGGCTCCACGGAGTTCATCATCGGCGAAAAACACAAACCCCTGGCCACCGAGTCCCTGCACATGGGCTGCGTCAGCTATACCAGCCGTTTTTTTGCCGACGGCCTGATCTCGCCCAAAGCCATCGACAAGGCTGTCACGGCAGCGCGTCAGGAAGTGGTGAGCATAGAGGCCGCTTACCGGCAGACAGGCTGGAACAAGGTGGTGGGCTCCAGCGGCACCATCAAGGCAGTACAGCAGATACAGCAACAATTGGGCTTGGCGGCCGATAACGGGGACATCACACTGAAAGGCCTGCGTGAGCTGCACCGGCAATTGCTCAAGCTTAATCACGTGCGTGACATCAACCTGCCCGGCCTCAAAGAAGACCGCAAGGCCATCATGCCCGCCGGCTTCGCCATTCTCTTCGGCATTTTCGAAGAGCTGGGCATTGAGTCAATGGAGTATTCTGACGGCGCCCTGCGTGAAGGCGTGCTGTACGACATGGTGGGACGTTTCCGGCACGAAGACATTCGCGACCACAGCGTACAGGCCATGCTGGCGCGCCATCATGCCGATGCGGCGCAAGCTGGCCGCGTGGCACAAACGGCACAGCATCTTTTCCAGCAAGCGGCCGCACAACTGATCTTGAATGAAGAAGAAGGCGCCCTGTTGCGCTGGGCCGCCCAAGCGCACGAAATCGGCACCAGCATTTCACATTCCAGCTTCCACAAACATGGCGCCTATCTGCTCAAGCACTCCGACATGCCGGGATTTTCCCGCCAGACGCAGGAGCGCCTCGCTCTCCTGGTGGGCACTCACCGACGCAAGATAAAGGCCGAGCATTACAACGAGATACTGGAAACAGGCGGGCTCACTCTTTTGCGCCTCTGCGCCATTCTGCGACTGTCGGTGCTTCTGCACCACAGCCGAAGCCGGGAGACTCCACCGCTGCTTAGACTACGCAGTGACGGCATTGTTTTCGATCTGCAGTTTCCCAAAGACTGGCTGGACGCCCACCCGCTCAGCCGTGAAGATTTCGCACAAGAGGCCGACGTCTTTGCCAGCATAGATCTCAAGCTGATTATCAGCGAATACTGAAAAACCCGGCTACGGGCAGACATCCGTACTCAGGCAGAGTACGGTGTCAGCCTCTCCAGCAAAATATGCTGCGCCACTTTTTCTTTTCCGCTTTCACTACTGATCTGACGGTAAGTGCCATCTGCCTGCAAGGACCAACTCTGGCGGTTGTCCGCCAGATAAGTCAGCAGTGCGTCCTGTTTCGCACGCTTGGCCAACTCCGGATCGCTGATCGGGAAACAGGTTTCCACGCGGAAAAACATATTGCGATCCATCCAGTCAGCGCTGGAGCAGTAAATCACTTCATCACCGCCATTATGGAACCAGAAAGCGCGCGTATGCTCCAGAAAGCGACCAATCACCGAGCGCACACGAATATTTTCAGAAACTCCGGGAATTCCAGGGCGCAGACAGCAAATTCCGCGCACGATTAGCTCCACCTTCACGCCGGCCTGACTGGCGCGATACAGCGCCTGTATCAGGTTTTTCTCCGTCAATGAATTCATGCGCGCCATGATGTGCGCCGGCCTTCCCTCACGCGCATTGGTTGCCTCCTGCTCGATATGCTCCATCATGCGTGCATGCAAGGTAAAAGGCGCATGCAAAAGCCGCTTGAGTTTGGCCGGCTTGCCCATGCCGGTAAGCTCCTGAAAAACCTTGTGCACGTCCTCACACAATTCTTCTTCGGCCGTCAGCAGCGAGTAGTCGGTATAAATTCGCGCCGTCACGGCGTGATAATTTCCCGTACCCATATGCACATAGCGCTTTAGCTTTCTTCCTTCACGACGCACCACCAGAAGCATTTTTGCGTGGGTTTTGTAGCCTACAATGCCATACACCACGATGGCGCCCGCCTCCTGCAGCTTGGCTGCCACCTCGATATTGGACTCTTCGTCAAAGCGCGCCCGCAATTCGATGACAGCAGTGACTTCCTTGCCATTGCGTGCTGCCTCTGCAAGCAAATTAACAATTTCAGAATTTTTCCCGGTGCGGTAAAGCGTCTGCTTGATGGCCAGCACATTGGGGTCACGCGCCGCCTGACGCAGAAACTCCACCACCGGACCGAAGGATTCGAAAGGATGATTCAACAGAATGTCACGCTGCGCGATGACATCGAAATAATTTTCCGCATGCAGCAGGCGCTCGGGCACTGCCGGCGCCATAGGCAAATAACGCAGGCGCGGACGGTCGATATCGGTAATGAGGCGAACCAGATTTACCGGACCATTGACCCGATACAGGAATTCTTCATTGAGTCCGTATTTCTTGAGCAGGTAATCCACCAGGTGACGCGGGCAGTTGTCTGCCACCTCCAGACGCACGGCATCACCATAGCGCCGCGAGAACAGCTCATCTTTCAGCGCCGTGGCCAAGTCTTCGTCATCTTCCACATCCAGCGCCAGATCGGCGTTGCGGGTCACACGGAACTGGTAGCAGCCCTGCACCGTCATGCCGGGGAAAAGCTCATTGGCATGTTCATGGATGATGGACGAGAGAAACACATAGTCTTCATTGCCGCCGGTATCGCCTGGTAGCTTGATCATGCGAGGCAGCGAGCGCGGCGCCGGCACGATGGCGAAATTGAGATCACGCCCGAAAGCATCCTTGCCTTCCAGGGAAACAATGAAGTTGAGGCTTTTATTCGCCACCTTCGGAAAGGGATGTGCCGGATCAAGGCCTATCGGGGTAAGCACGGGATAGACCTGCTCGCGGAAATACTTCTTTACCCAGCCAGCCTGCTTTTCCGTCCACTCTTCACGCTTGAGGAAGCGCACATTTTCCTGCGCCAGCGCCGGCAGCAGGATTTCATTGAGAATGCGGTACTGGCGGTCGACGGCGTCGTGACAGACCTCCGCAATGCGCGACAGCAACTCCTTGGGCAACATGCCATCCGGACCGGGCACAGCACGACCCAATGACAGCTGGTGCTTCAAACCCGCGACACGTATCTCGAAGAACTCGTCGAGATTGCTGGAAAAAATACGCAGGAAAGCCAGTCGCTCCAGCAGAGGATGGATTTCATCCAGAGCCTGCTCCAGCACACGCAGATTGAAAGCCAGGATGCTGAGTTCACGATTGATGTAGAACTCGGGATCGCTGAGATCAATCACCGGGCCCTCGGGCGCCACCACGGCGCCGTCGGCGTTAGCGGGGGTATGGTGTGCGGTCATGATGACTTACCTGATTTGTTGCCGTTTGCTGGATGGCGTATTGCAGCGACGGCTTATTGCACTTTGATTACAGCCGGCCTCTATTTCTCTGCCTGCAGCAACTGCGCGGCTTCTTTGGCAAAGTAAGTCAGTATGCCGTCTGCGCCTGCGCGCTTGATGCACATCAGCGATTCAAGAATCACCGCCTCACGTTTCAGCCAGCCATTCTGTATGGCCGCCATGTGCATGGCGTACTCACCACTGACCTGATAGACAAAAGTCGGCGCACGGAAGGTGTCTTTCACCTGTCGTACCACATCCAGATAGGGCATGCCCGGCTTTACCATCACCATGTCAGCGCCCTCGGCGAGATCAAGACCTACTTCATGCAAGGCCTCGTCCAGATTGGCCGGGTCCATCTGATAGCTGAACTTGTTGCCGCCCTTGAGATTAGCCGCCGAGCCCACGGCATCACGGAAAGGGCCGTAATAGCTGGAGGCATATTTGGCGGAGTAGGCGAGGATGCTCACATTCACATGACCTTCACGCTCCAGCGCAGAGCGTATGAGGCTGATGCGGCCATCCATCATGTCCGAGGGCGCCACGATATCGGCACCGGCCTCGGCATGCGAAAGCGCCTGCTTCACCAGCACTTCGGTCGTGATGTCATTCAGCACATAACCGTCAGCATCGATGATGCCGTCTTGCCCATGCGTGGTGAACGGGTCCAGCGCCACATCGGTGATGACACCGATTTCCGGCACAGCCGCCTTCACGGCACGCACAGCACGCTGGGCCAGGCCATCAGGACTCCAGGCTGCCTCGGCCATCAGTGACTTCGCTTCCGGCGGCGTGACCGGGAACAAGGCAATGGCCGGAATACCCAGATCGGCCAGCACCCGCGCCTCGGCCACCAGCAGGTCTATGGACAGTCTTTCTATGCCGGGCATGGCGCTGATGGCCTCACGCCGCTGCTGCCCCTCGATGACAAAAACCGGATAAATCAGGTCGGCCGCGGTCAGCACGTTTTCACGCACCAGACGACGGGTGAACTCGTTCTTGCGCAGGCGACGCAAACGCGTGGAGGGGAAAGGGGCGCGAGTGAAGGCAAAATCGGCCATGGTGGCTCCGACTGAGTGTGAATCGGTGAAAAACGAGGACATGAGCTTAGGGGCTGCTGATGTTTTCCGCTATCTGCAAAAGCCCGGCAGGCACGGGCGCCTTTTTCATGACCCACGCGCGCGGCTGACTGCCCATGTCACCCCGATGGGCAGTTTCGTCATTGGCCGGGGCAGCAGCGGTTGCTAGGCTTGCCGCTGCCTCCCTCCGCCGCCGAGACTGCCATGTCTGAACAAACTGCCCGCCCCGAACTCAGCCCCGAAGAAAAAGCAAAACTTCTGCTGGATCGCCTCAAGGCCGGCTTTGACAACACGCCTTTCGTAAAACTGATCGGCATGCATCTCACCGAGGCCGCCTTTGATGGCGTAAAAGCACGCTTCGACATGAAGCCCGATCTCATCGGCAATCCCTTCAAGCAGATACTGCATGGCGGCGTGATTGCCACCGCACTCGACATGGTGGGCGGCATGATGGGGGTGGTCGGGGTTTACCAGCGCATGAAGGAAGACAATATTCCGCGCGACGAGCGCAATCTTCGTCTGGCCAAGCTCGGCACCATCGATATGCGCGTGGACTATCTCGCGCCCGGCCGTGGCAAACACTTCGAAGCCTCGGCCACCTTGCTGCGCGTAGGCAAGAAAGTCTTTGTCACGCGCATGGAATTGCGTAATGAGGAAAACGAGCTGATTGCTGCAGGCACCGGCACATACTTTTACTGAGTGATGTGTCGATGAATGCCGATTTTTCCTGTCGCTCCGGCTGCGGCGCCTGCTGCATTGCGCCATCCATTACCTCGCCCATTCCCGGCATGCCTCAAGGCAAGCCGGCCGGCGTCCGCTGCGTGCAACTGGATGACAGCAATCTGTGCAGACTATTCGGAAAACCTGAGCGCCCGGCTTTTTGCCGCAGCCTCAAGGCAGCACCTGACATGTGCGGAAACAGTGATGCCGAAGCCCTGCTGATCCTGACACGACTGGAAACTGCCACGCGACCGGAACGCTCCATGTAGCTCGGGCATGAGCCCGAACTACTGAAGCTCAAGCACCCAACTGCTCTGACAGGCGCAGCCACTCTTCTTCGAGCACAGGCAAGCGCGCATCGATATCCGCTTTTTCTGCCAGCACCCTTTCCAGCTCGGTTTTGCGTGCCGCTTCATAAATGCCGTTATCCGCGAGCACAAGCTCAACAGCAGCCAGCTTTTGCTGCAGCTCGGCAATCTGCTTTTCTGCTTTGGCAAAAGCCTTCTGTGCTTCCTTGTTGATGGCTACGCCCTTTTTAGGCGTCGCAGGCGCCGGCTCTTGCTCGGGGACTGCCGGCTTTGCTTCCACCTTGCCTGTCTTTTTGCCCTCCGGCCTGGCAGTCGCCGCCTTGGCTTCCTGCGCCACACGCCACTGGCGCAGCCAGTCCGCATAATCATCCAGATCGCCTTCAAAAGACTGCGCACGGCCATCCGCAACCAGCAGGAATTCATCACAACAGGCTTTGAGCAGATGCCGCTCGTGCGAAACAATCACCAGCGCCCCTTGGTACTCCTGAATCGCCATGGTCAGGGCGTGACGCATTTCCAGATCAAGATGGTTGGTGGGCTCATCCAGCAGCAGCACATTGGGGCGCTGCCAGACGATGAGCGCCAGTGCGAGACGCGCTTTCTCACCGCCTGAAAAATTCTCTACCAGATCTTCCACACGATCGCCGCCAAAGCCGAAGGACCCCAGGAATTTGCGCAACGTGAGCTCGTCGGTGCGCCCGGCAATACGCGTAAGCTGCAAGAGCGGCGAAGCCTTGAGATCCAGATGATCGACCTGATGCTGGGCGAAATAACCGATACGGGTGTGATCCGAGGCCGTGCGCTCGCCCGCCATCAGCGGCAGCTCGGCCACCAGGGTTTTTATCAGCGTGGACTTACCGGCACCGTTTGGACCAAGGAGGCCAAGACGGGTATCTGGCGTCAGTGAGAAATTGACATTCTTGATGACAACTCTTTCACCATAACCGCAGTCCACCTCATCCATGCGTATCAGCGGACTGGCCAGACGTTCGGGCTCACGGAAGCTGAAACTGAACTGCGAATCCACATGCGCCGGCGAAATCAGCGTCATGCGCTCCAGCGCCTTGATACGACTCTGCGCCTGACGCGCCTTGGTTGCCTGGGCACGGAAGCGGTCAATGTATTTGTTCAGATGCGAAATCTTTTCCTGCTGCTGCTCATAGGCCTGCTGCTGCTGCGCCAGGCGCTCGGCACGCATGCGCTCGAAAGCAGAATAATTACCGCGGTAATGCGTGATGGTGTTCTGCTCCACATGCAGGATGTGGCCAACGACAGAGTCCAGGAAATCACGGTCATGCGACACCATGACCAGCGTGCCCGGATAGGCATTGAGCCAGTCTTCCAGCCAGAGGATGGCGTCGAGATCAAGGTGATTGGTAGGCTCGTCCAGCAGCAAAAGATCAGAGCGGCACATCAGCGTCTGCGCCAGATTGATACGCATGCGCCAACCACCGGAAAAGTCTGCCACGTTTTTCTGCTGCTCGCTTTCACTGAAGCCGAGGCCAGCCAGCAATTTGGCAGCACGCGAACGCGATGTGTAGCCCCCGATTTCGTCATAACGCTGATAGGCGTTGGCGAGATCCTCGTAGCGCTCCTCTTTCTCCGCCAACAACAGATCGGCCTCGATCTGGCGCAACTCGGCATCGCCATTGAGCACATAGTCCAGTGCACTGATGGTCAGGGCGGAGACTTCCTGCGCCATATGCGCCACGGTCCATACGCCGGGACGATCCAGGCGGCCGGCATCAGGCGTGAGCTCGCCCAGCAGGAGACTGAAGAAAGTCGACTTGCCTGCGCCATTGGCGCCGGTCAGGCCGATTTTCCAGCCGGGATGCAGAAGAAAGCTGGCATCGCGATAGAGTTCGCGGCCATCACGGGAGAGAGCGAGATTGGAGACGGTAATCATGGGCGCGGAGTGTACTCGGCCCCTTTATGACTCCCAAGGTCAGGCATGCATAAAACGCCAATAAAAAACGGGCCCGCAGGCCCGTTCTTCATGACAGCGCGATTTACTCGGCCGGCGGGGTCAGCACGCTGGGCGCCGGAGCCGCCGGGGCGGCTGCGGGAGCGGGCGCCGCCGCTGGCTTCTCAGCGGCCTTGGGCTTGGCCAGCGACTTCGGGGCCAGCACCTTGGGCTTGGCGGCCGGCTTGGGCGCTGCCTTCACGGCAGGCTTGGCGGCCGGTTTGGCGGCAGGCTTGGCAACCGCTTTGGGGGCGGCTTTCACGGCGGGCTTGGCGACCGCTTTCGCCACCGGCTTGGCAGCAGGTTTTGCGGCAGGTTTTGCGGCAGGTTTTGCGGCAGGTTTTGCGGCAGGCTTGGCAACTGCCTTCTTCGCCGCCGGCTTGGCAACGGTCTTCTTTGCGGCAGGCGCGGCAGCAGCCTTGATCTTGCCTTGCACATAAGCCTTGAGTGCACTCTTGTCCTGCAGACCCTTGATGGCTTTACGGGCCTGTTCGTAATCCTGCTTGGCGGCAGTCAGTGCAGCCTTGGCTTCGTCTTGTGCCTGCTTGGCACGTTCCTTCACCAGCTTCTGCAGATCCTTGTCAGAAGCCTTGGCAACCTGGGCCTCAAACTTCTTTTGCAGGTCCTTGTAATTGGCTTCTGCCTTTTCCACCAGCTTCTTGGCGGCCTCGACGTACTTTTCCGATTCCTTCTGGGCTTTCTCGATGGCTTTGTGGAATTGATCCTGCAGTTCGTTCACTTGCTTCTCCAGATCCTTCTTGAGTTTTTCCACCGCCGGAGCGGCAGTGGTTTTTGCAGCAGGTTTTGCAGCTTTTTTCTTGGCGGCGGGCATGACACATCCTCGTGTGAGTGGACAGCGTGTGGGTGAAAAATAAACGAAGTGTTTCCGAAAAGCGAGCATGCCGCCCCAGAGTTGATGAATGACCACCGGCGCTGGAGCGGGCCATCTGTCATACACGCAACGGCTGCTTCATTTTGACGGTCGCATTACATCGCTGGCGTGTCCTGTTTGAGTGCAGAGGGTCACACACAAGCGCTACGGAAATGCATAGCCAAGCCAGAACAAGAGGCATATGCTCCAGAGCGTTTTTTGGCCGGAAAACCCCGGCATGCAAAGCGTGAAACGGCGCAGACAGCGCAAAAAGCAATAATAAGGAGAGAACATGAAACGCACCCTCATGGCCGCCGCTCTTCTGGTCAGCCTGCCCGTCATGGCGGCCGACAAGCCGGCAGCCAGCGCCTACACCAAGGAAGATGACAAGGCTGCCTACAGCATCGGCTTCTTTACCGGCAAATCGAATGTGCAGCATCTGGACACCCTGAACGTGGATGCTTATGTCGCCGGCTTCCGTGACGCCTATGCCAAGAAGCAGCCCGTCATGAGCGAAGACGAAATGAAGGCCGTGCTGGATGCCTTCAAGCAGAAACTGGCCGCTGCCGCTTACGCCAAGGCCCAGCAGGAAGCCGAAAGCAACAAGGCAAAATCAGCCGCCTATCTGGCCGAGAATGGCAAAAAGCAGGGCGTGACCACCACCGCCAGCGGCCTGCAGTATGAGGTTTTGACACAGGGCAGCGGCGCCAAGCCCAAGCCCACCGACGTGGTGAAAGTGCACTACCACGGCACGCTGATCGACGGCTCCGTCTTTGACAGCTCGGTGCAACGCGGCGAGCCCGCCGTATTCCAGCTCGATCAGGTCATCACCGGCTGGACCGAAGCCTTGCAACTGATGCCGACGGGCTCGAAGTACCGCCTGACTCTGCCCGCTGACCTGGCTTATGGCGAACAGGGCGCCGGCCCCATTCCCGCCAATGCCGTACTGGTTTTTGAAGTGGAGCTGCTCAGCATTGAAACGCCCGCCTCGGAGAAACCCGTTGCGCCGGCCGCCAAGACCAAGAAAAAGAAATAAGCCCTGTTGTCGCCTGGCGACGGGCATAAAAAAAACCGGGGCACATGCTCCGGTTTTTTTATGCCCGATCCTGGAACCGGCATCAGGCCGTCGTACGCACCGTGCGCTCGTGCAGCAAGGTAATCATGCGGTCTTCGATTTCAAAACGGTTTTCCAGCGCCATGCCCAGCACAGACAGCTCATGCGCCAGATGCGTGAGCTCTTCCTCGTCTTCGGGGCCTTCATAAATATCGTTGAACCGTATGACCGCATCCGTAGTCGCCTGCAAGCGCCCCAGCAACTTGCGACCCTCTTCCAGATGCGCACTGCCCTGATGTTCGGCTTCCGCCAGCAGCTCGTCATAAATCTCGAAATGACCCGCTGAGACATAGTCCATCAGCACCTGGCAAAAAGACTGCACGCGCGCCGAGAGGGCCGCCTTGCCCTGCCGCAACAGCTCCTCGTCACCCAGACCCAGCATCAGGACAATCAGCTCCTGACGCTCCTTGAGCCAGCGCTTGACCAGCGTATCCACGCGCTGGTGATGATCATGGGGGGCAGAGCGACTCAGCATGACAGCCTCCTTGCAGGCAAATGCCGCAACAGGGTTTCGAGGCTAGGCGTCTGCCCAGCCGCTGGCAACAGGAAAAACGACGAGGGGGCGGGCAGACCCGCCAGGGTCAGGAGCGGCGCAAGATCTGCCAGAGGGCGACGCCGGCAAAACCCAGAAAAGCCAGCAGCGTCCAGGTCGGCAGGGCCAGGCCGAGAAAGGTCCAGTCCACCACGGCGCATTCACCTGAGCCTTTGAAGACCTTCATCACCACGTCTTGCAGGGGAAAGGTGTCCATCCAGTAATCCAGACCCGGGCCACACGCCGGCACATCCTCCGGGGGCAAATGCTGCAGCCAGACATGCCGTCCGGCAACAGCCACGCCGCCCAGCGCCGCCAGCAGGGTGAGGCCGGCATACATGCGGCGACCAAGCGCGCCGGCCGGCCCGTGCAGAAAAGCGGCCAGTGCCACGACACCGATGCTGATCATGGCCACGCGCTGGAAGATGCACAGCGGGCACGGCTCAAGATGCTGGTAATGCTGCAGCCACAACGCGAAAAGCATGGCCACGACACTGCCGAGGAAAATGCCGAGATTGGTCAGGCGTGAGCTGGGAAGAAAGGGCATGAAAGGGCTCCGGGAACTGCAGCGAGGCTAGGGCAGGGCCAGCCTCGGCTCAAGAGGGTGTTGTGTAAAGGACTGACCTCAGGGGGCATGCCGCAGCGCTTGTCGGGCTGCAGCACGGCCTTCAGCCACAACAGCGCTTTGGGGCCAACGCCTAGCCCGCCTCAGTCGCGGAAATAAGCCTCCAGAAACGCCGGAAAGCTTTGCGTATCCGCCGCCTCGAGTGCTGCCTGGTCCTGATGCGAAACAGCCGCACGCTCAGCGAACTCGGCTGCACGCTCGGCGCCCAAGGGGCGCTGGCGGAACCAGCGGCCGTGTTCCTCTGCCGTTTGCCGCGCAAACTCGAAGAAGGAGGCGTCATTGTCACGCAATTCGCGCAGCAGGGCCGCCGAATAGGTGAGATCAGGACTTTCCAGCTTGAGGGCTTCGCGGGCGATGGCCTGCGAGTAAGCCTGGGTGCCATGGGCCGCATCCAGCAGCGGCGCCACCTCGGACAACTCGGCAAAAAGCTGCACGGACAGTTCGCGAAAGCTTTTTTCCTGCCCACAGAAGCGCAGTACCAGATCGGGATCGCGTCCGTGCTCCACCACCTGCTGCTGGTTTTGGGGCAGGCAGCGGTATTCGCTGTCGGCAAAGGGCGGCGCGCTGCGCAAGAGGCAGTGCAGTGCGAAGACCTCGAGGAAATGCGCGCTGGTGGAGTCTATGCCGATCGGGTTGAAGGGATTGAGGTCCACACAGCGCAGCTCGACATACTCCACGCCACGCCGACTCAGCGCCGTAGTCGGCCGTTCGCCGCGCTCAGTGGTGCGTTTGGGTCGCACCAGACCGTAGTACTCGTTTTCTATCTGCAGCAGATTGGTGTTGATCTGCTGGTAGTCGCCTTGCGCATTCTTGAGGCCGATTTTCTCGAAAGGCGCATAGGGCGTGCGTATGGCATGCGCGAGATCACGCACATACTCATCGATGCCGTTATACGAAACCTGCAGATCGGACTGGACCGTGTTCTGGTAACCCAGCGAACTCATGCGCAAGGACGTGGCCTGCGGCAGGAAGAGCGTGCCATGTCCCCAGGTCTGCAAGCTGTGCTCGCGGCCACTCAGAAAGCTCGCGCAAACCGCAGGGCTGGCCCCCAGCAGATACAGCAGCAGCCAGCTCTGGCGTTGGAAATTGCGCACCAGACCGAAATATTTCTCCGAGCGGAAGGCCATGAGATCGCGGCCATCCCCCTCCTGCTCCTGCCAGGCCAGGAAGAACTCGTCCGGGAAAGAAAGGTTGTAATGAATGCCGGCTATGGTCTGCATCTTGCGGCCATAACGCACACCCAGACCATGGCGATACAGCGTTTTCATGCGGCCTATATTTGAGCGGCCGTACTGCGCCAGAGGAATGCTGTTGTCATCTCCCAGCACGCAGGGCATGGAATTCACCCACAGCTGCTCTTCACCCAGCTGGGCATACACAAAGCGGTGTATGTCGTCGAGAAAGCCCAGCGTTTCGGCAATCGACAAGGTCGCCGGCGTGATGAGTTCAATGAGCGCCTCGGAATAATCCGTGGTAATCCAGGGATGCGTCAGCGCCGAGCCCAAGGCATGCTGGTGCGGCGTCTGTGCCAGATGGCCGCCGGCATCAATGCGCAGCGATTCTTTTTCCAGTCCGCGACGCATGCCTTTGAGCGCGGCTGTTTGCGGCGCAAGCCAGGACAGGGCATTGGCGAGTGTGGCGTCCACAAAAGACTCCCGGGAGATAAGGGTGACAGACCAGCCCGCGGGCTTAAGCCTCGTTTTTCCAGATGGCGAAAGTGCCCGTGGCCTTGGCCACCAGCTTGCCGCCCGCCGTGACATCGGCGTCCAGCACGGCCGTGCGCCGGCCTCGATGAATGACGCGCGCCGTGCAACGGATGAGGCCTTCACGCACCGGGCGTATGTAATTGGTCTTGGCCTCCAGTGTGGCCGCCAGCTCATCCATGTCCAGCAAGGAATAGATCGCCGCCCCCATGGCGCAATCCACCAGCGCGAAAGCAGCGCCGCCATGAAAGCCGCCCACCACATTCTGCAGATATTCGGCCATGTCCACTTCCGTGGTGCAGACCCCGTCCTCGACGCTCACGTAACGTATGCCGAGGTGACGACTGAATCGCGAGCCTTCGTCACGCAGGATATGGGCCTTATGTTTCATGGCGGTGGCTCCGGCAAAAGCAGGCAGGGTGTCACGGGGACGGGCGGGCGAGCTTAACAAAAAAGCGGATTGAAGGCGCAAGACGGCCAGGCCTGCGCCAGAGTCGTCGCCTGCGACTGGAAAGGAGCATGGCCGCACCCATAAGCTAGCCTCTGCACACCCCCGCCACCGGAGATTGTCATGCCGCATATTCCTTCCCTGGGCGCCACCCTGGCAGGCTGCATTTTTCTGCTGACTGGCTGTCAGTCCAGCCCGACCATAGCCGCCAGCGCTGTGAGTCAGTACATCTGCAGCAATGGCCTGACAGCACGCGCCGGCCTCAGCCCTGACAAATCCAGTCTGCGCCTTACGCTGAACGGCAGCTCACGCACCTTGCGTTGGGACGAGCGCACGCAGCGCTACAGCAATGGCAAAACCGCCGTCAGTCTGGAGACCGACAAACTGCGCCTGGAACAACCGGGCCTGCGCGTGAACTGCATGTTGCAGATCGCCGCCACCTCCACCAGCCAAACTCCGGAAGCTGCCATGCCGACTGACAAGGTCCTCACCGGTAACATCAGTTACCGCCAGCGCATTGCCCTCAGTCCGCAGGCTGAAGTCAGCATCCGCCTTGAAGACGTTTCACGCGCCGATGCCGCCGCCATCCTCATTGCGGAAAGCCGTATCCGCCCCGCCGGCCAGGTGCCGATTGCTTTCTCCCTGCCCTATGACAGCGCCCGTATCGAGGCCTCACACCGTTACAGCTTGCGCGTGCGCATTGAAGAAAACGGCAAGCTGCTGTTCATCAATACGGAGTCGTATCCTCTGCCTGAAAACGGCAGCGGCCCCATGGAAATTCGCGTGGATGCGCTAGCCCAGTGAGACTGAAGTGCCGCGCGCAGCGGGCATCAGAACAGGGGCTTTAGCCGCGATGCTTTTGCTTTTCCAAGGCCATGCCCGGGCTGAATTATCGGCAGCCCGGCCCGGGCCGCATTAACAGCCCGCGCAGGTGCTCACCGCCATAAAAAAGCCGCCTGCAAAGGCGGCCTCTTGATCAGCGCAAACATTACTTTTTCACGCCCGCCTTCATGAGCAGGGCGCCCAGACCACCGGTCTTCGCTGCTGGCTGCTCACCAAAACTGCGCTTGCTGGTGATGCTGTCATTACGGCCCTGCGGTTTGCCCGCAGCGTCCTTGCGCGCCGGTGTCGGCGTTTCTTCCAGACGCATGGTCAAGGCAATGCGCGCACGCGCCGCATCCACTTCCATGACTTTCACTTTCACCACGTCACCGGCACGAACCACTTCACGCGGGTCTTTCACGAATTTTGTGGAGAGCGCAGAGATATGCACCAGACCGTCCTGATGCACACCGACATCCACAAAGGCGCCGAAGTTGGCGACATTGGTCACCACACCTTCGAGTATCATGCCCGGCTTCAAATCCTTGATTTCCGTCACGCCGTCCTGAAAGGTGGCGGTCTTGAACTCAGGGCGCGGGTCACGGCCGGGCTTCTCCAGCTCTTTGAGGATATCCGTCACCGTGGGCAGGCCGAATTTCTCGTCGACAAAATCCGCCGCGTTCACGGCCTTCAAGAATCGCGCATCGCCGATGACATCGCGTATGTCCTTGGTGGACTGCCGGGCAATCTTCTCCACCACCGGATAGGACTCGGGATGCACGGCGCTGGCATCCAGCGGATTCTCGCCCTGCATGATGCGCAGGAAGCCAGCCGCCTGCTCGAAGGTCTTGTCGCCCAGACGCGGCACTTTCTTCAGCTCTTCACGCGTCTTGAACACGCCGTTGCTGTCGCGATAGTTCACGATATTTTGCGCGATGGTGGTGTTCAGACCGGCAATACGCGCCAGCAATGCTGAAGACGCCGTATTCACATCCACGCCTACCGCGTTCACGCAGTCTTCCACCACCGCATCCAGCGAACGCGCCAGCTTCACCTGGTTCACATCGTGCTGGTACTGACCGACGCCTATGGATTTCGGATCGATTTTCACCAGCTCGGCGAGCGGGTCCTGCAAGCGACGCGCAATGGAGACCGCACCGCGATAGGACACGTCCAGATCAGGAAATTCCGCCGCCGCCAATGCGGACGCGGAATAAACGGAAGCGCCCGCTTCGCTGACCACGATCTTGGTCATCTTGAGTTCGCTGTGCTTCTTGATGAGTTCGGCGGCCAGCTTGTCGGTTTCACGCGAGGCAGTGCCGTTGCCGATGGCAATCAAATCGACTTTGTGGCGCTCGCACAACACGGCGAGCACCGCGATGGACTGATCCCACTGGTTTTTGGGTTCGTGCGGAAAAATCACGCCGTGATCGACCAGCTTGCCGGTGTTATCGACCACGGCCACTTTCACGCCGGTACGCAGGCCGGGATCGAGGCCGAGTGTGGCGCGCGGACCCGCTGGCGCCGCCATCAGCAAATCTTTCAGATTGTGCGCAAACACCTTGATGGCCTCTTCTTCGGCCTGTCCCTTGGTGTCGCCCAGCAGATCGGTTTCCAGATGCGTGAGCAGTTTCACGCGCCAGGTCCAGCGCACCACTTCCTGCAGCCAGGCATCGGCGGCGCGCTTTTCATTCTTGATGCCGGCAAAAGCAGCAATCATGCCTTCGGCCGGATGCGGCATGCCCTCTTCCTGACCCTGCACTGCGAGAGCCACCGTCAGGAAGCCTTCATTGCGACCACGGAATACCGCCAGCGCACGATGCGAAGGCATAGAGGCCAGCGCTTCGCGGTGCTCGAAATAATCGCGGAATTTCGCGCCCTCGTTTTCCTTGCCCGGCACCACCTTGGCCACCACTTCGCCATGCTCGGTCATGAAAGTACGCAAGCGGGCGAGCAAGTCGGCGCTTTCAGCAAAACGCTCCATCAGGATGTGTTTGGCGCCATCCAGCACCGCCTTGGTATCGGCGTAATTCAGCGCGGGATTGAGGAATTTCGCGGCTTCGGTTTCCGGCACGAGGGTAGGGTCCGCCAGCAGGGCTTCGGCCAGCGGCTCGATACCGGCTTCGCGCGCCAGCATGCCCTTGGTCACGCGGCGCGGCTTGTAGGGCAGGTACAAATCTTCCAGACGCGCCTTGGTGTCGGCATCCAGAATCTGGGTTTTCAACTCCGGCGTCAGCTTGCCCTGCTCTTCAATGCTTTTCAGGATGGCGGCGCGACGCTCTTCCATCTCGCGCAAATAGCCCAGACGCTCTTCCAGATTACGCAGCTGCGTATCGTCCAGACCCTCGGTCACTTCCTTGCGGTAGCGCGCAATGAAGGGCACGGTGGCGCCTTCATCCAGCAAGCCGACAGCGGCCTCGATCTGGCTGGGACGAACATTCAATTCCTGGGCGAGAGTCCGGATGATGGACAGCATGGGCACAACTCCTGAAACAGCACGCCTCCTGCAACAGCAAGGCGGTGGCAAACAACGTGAAGGCAAACAGCGGGGAATGCATGAAGGCGGGCATCATATCGGCCACCTGTGGCCGGCGGCAGACTTGTTTTCAGGCGGGTTTTCAGGAAAGGGCCGAGGGTGTCATGCAGGCTTCATGGTGCTGTCCTCATGCTGCCGCTAGAATCGCGCCGCGCCCCGCCGCAGGGATAGAAAATGAGTGATGCCACCGCCACCCCAGCCCCGCCCGTGCCTTTTCGCGAGGCCCTGAAGTTCTGGTGGAAGCTGGGCTGGATCAGTTTTGGCGGCCCGGCCGGGCAGATCGCCATCATGCATCGCGAGCTTGTGGAGGAGCGGCGCTGGATTTCGGAAAAGCGTTTCCTGCATGCCCTCAATTACTGCATGGTGCTGCCCGGACCGGAGGCGCAGCAGCTGGCCACCTATATAGGCTGGCTCATGCATGGCACACGCGGCGGCATGGCGGCCGGCGCGCTGTTCGTCCTGCCTTCGCTCTTCATCCTCATGGCGCTCGCCTGGCTCTATCTGGCCTTTGGCCATCTGCCGGCACTGGCCGCCGTGCTCTGGGGCATCAAACCCGCCGTGGTCGCCATCGTGCTGGCCGCCGCCTGGCGTATCGGCAAGCGCGCCCTGAAAAACCACTGGCTATGGGCGCTGGCTGCACTGTCCTTTATCAGCCTCACTTTCTGGCATTTGCCCTTTCCCGCCATCGTGCTGGGCGCGGCTGTCATCGGCGCGGCTGGCGGACATTTCTGGCCGCAGCTGTTCAAGGCCGGCGGCGGCCACGCCGGCAAGACGGCGGCGCATATTCCTGCCCTGATTGACGACGACACGCCCACCCCCGCCCATGCCAAGCCGGATCGCCGCCGCTTCGTACGCTATCTGCTCACCGGCCTGGCGCTGGCCGCCGCGGTCTTCCTGCTGCTGTTATGGCTGCAGGACGGGCGTGGCCTGCTCAGCGACATCGGCCTGTTTTTCAGCAAGGCCGCCCTGCTCACCTTCGGCGGGGCTTACGCGGTGCTGCCCTATGTCTTCCATGCCGCCGTCAGCCAGTACGGCTGGCTCTCCGCCGCGCAGATGATGGACGGCCTCGCGCTGGGCGAAACCACGCCCGGCCCGCTCATCATGATCGTGGCCTTTGTCGGCTTTGTGGCCGGCTGGGGCCTGAGCCCGGCGATGGCCGTGGCGGGCGCCTGCGTCGCCACCTTCTTCACCTTCCTGCCCTCTTTCCTCTTTATCTTGCTGGGCGGGCCGCTGGTGGAAGCCAGCCATGACGAAATCCGCCTGCAAGCCCCGCTCACGGCCATCACCGCCGCCGTGGTCGGCGTCATCGTCAATCTGGCGCTGTTCTTTGGCTGGCATACGGTATGGCCAGCCGGCGTGCACTTCGCCGGAACCGACTGGGCCGCGCTCTTGCTGGCCGTGGCCGCCCTGATTGCCCTGGTGAAATTCGAGGTGAACGTGATCCGCCTGATTGCCGCCTGCGCCGCACTGGGCCTGTTCCGGCTGCTGCTGGCCTGAACCGGCCCCAAAAGGCTGTTACCATCCGCCCTTCCCGAAAACACCCAGACCCGATCCCTTCATGGACACGACTGTCGACAGCAAGCCCGAGGCCCAGGCCGACGGCAGCCAGACCCGCATTCTGGTAGTGGATGACGATGTACGCCTGCGCAATCTGCTGCAGCGCTTTCTGGAAGAGCAGGGCTTCACGGTGCGCGCCGTGCCCGATGCCGTGCAGATGGACCGCCAGCTCGGCCGCGAACTGTTCGCCCTCATGGTGCTGGACCTCATGTTGCCCGGCGAAGACGGCATGGCCATCTGCCGCCGCCTGCGCGCCGATGGCAACAACCTGCCCATCATCATGCTCACCGCCAAGGGCGCCGATGCCGACCGCATTTCCGGTCTGGAAGCCGGTGCCGACGACTACCTGCCCAAGCCTTTCAATCCGCAGGAGCTGATGGCACGCATCAAGGCCGTGCTGCGCCGCCAGCAACGCGAGCTGCCTGGTGCGCCCTCGCAGCAGATGGAAAAAGTGAAGTTCGGCCCTTACGAACTCGACCTTTCCACACGCCAGCTGCAAAAAGACGGCGAAAACATTGCGCTGACCACGGGTGAGTTCGCCGTGCTGAAGGCCCTGGTACAGCATCCGCGTGAGCCGCTGACGCGCGACAAGCTCATGAATCTCGCGCGTGGCCGCGAGTGGGGCGCCATGGAACGTTCGATTGATGTGCAGGTCTCGCGTCTGCGCCGTCTGGTGGAAGTGAATCCTGCCAAGGCCCGTTATATCCAGACCGTCTGGGGCGTGGGCTATGTCTTCGTGCCCGATGGCGCCGAATAAACGCCTGCGTTTTCATTTTTTCTGAAGGTTTCCCGTGATTCGTCCCAACAAGTTTCTCAACCGGCTCAAGCCGAAATCCGCCGTCTGGCGCACCACGCTGGTCATCGGCATTGTGGTGCTGGTCAGCCAGTATCTCTCGGTCGCCTTTTTCTGGACCAATCTGTATCTGCCCGAATTCCGGCAGCATGCCCATTACACCGCCGTACAAATCCGGGTGCTGCGTGCCGCCGAGCTTGATGCCCAAAATGCCTCCCAGGCCAAGGAAATGCAGAGCCAGGTGAAAGCCAACACCGGCATAGAAGTGATTCGCAATCCTGATGATTACCCCAACGTCATCGACAAACCGTTTGTCGAACTGTTCACGGACATTTTTGAACGCCAACTCACGCAGGAGCTGAACGAGCCTGTCGATGTGTATTTCAAATTCAAGCCGACGCCCGTGCTGTGGATACATGTTCCCTCCATGCAAGGCGTGTGGGTCCGCGAGCACCTGCTCTTCTTCGCCAACTACAACCCCTACATCATCATCGCCTGGCTGATCGGCGTCCCCATGCTCAGCATCATTGCCATCGTGGTGCTGGTGCGCCAGCTCAATCGCCCGCTCAAGCGCTTGCAGCTTGCTGCACTGCGCGTCGGCAAAGGCCAGCACGCCAGCCTGCTGGAAACGCAGAGCGGCCCGATGGAAATCCGCGCCGTCAATCGGGCCTTCAACCAGATGACACAGGAAATCCAGCAGGCCGGCAAAGAGCGCGCTTTCATGCTGGCAGGCATCTCGCATGATCTGCGCACCCCACTCACGCGCCTGCGACTTACCGCAGAGATGATGAAGGATCGTGAGCTGGCGGAAGGCATGGTGCTGGACATCGAAGACATGGATGCCATCATCGACCAGTTCATTGCCTATACGCGGGATGGCTCTGATGAAGTAATTGAAACCGCCTGCTTCAATATGCTGGTATCGGAAATCGTGGCGCAGTTTTCATCGCTGGGAGAAATCCGTTTCACACCGGCTGAATTGCCCGACATGCCCATGAAGCGTCTCTCGCTAAAGCGCATGCTCGATAATCTGGTGAGCAATGCCCTGCGCTATGGCGGCGCTCCGCTGGACATCAGCACCACCCATAATCCGGCTCAAAAAAGCCTGACCCTGATCGTGCGCGACCATGGCCCCGGCATCCGGCCAGAAGACATTCCGGACTTGCTGCAGCCCTTCATCCGCGGCGAAAGTGCACGCACGACACAAGGCTCCGGCCTTGGTCTGGCCATCGTGGCGCGCATTGTGAAAATGCATAACGGCGTACTGGACATCAGCAATCATCCCGAAGGCGGCCTGGTGGTAAAAATCACTTTGCCCCTGAATCGCCGGCCGGGCAAAGCCTGAGTCTGCCCTTTATGACGTTCGCGGTGCTGGTCGC
>JACCDZ010155455.1_pt1 | contig 42756 bp, 38 predicted proteins | sample 7449551 | NCBI WGS metagenome assembly JACCDZ01 (sample SAMN15323452, study PRJNA562643) | freshwater metagenome | isolation source: river surface water | place: USA:Blue River Watershed | collected 2017-08-18
ACTCGAACGAGGTCCGGTAAGAATAAAGAGATTGGGTCGATTCCATAACTCAAATCCTAACTACGCCCCGTCTAGCATGGGGATTATGAAAAAGTTCAAGACTCAAACGGCTTCCAAAATTCCTACCGGTTCCAAGGGAACTGTTTTCGTGATTGCTGCCGAGCACAAAGCTGACAAATGCGAGCTGTTGCCTTCTGCACTTGAAGTTTCTCCGCTCGTTGATCTGAACGCTCTGGGGCTCACCACAAATCCTGAATCAACCATCTCGATACCAGGTAGTGACGGTGCGGTAATCGGTGTTGTGGTACTGCCCCTAGACACTGAAAATATCGGTGTCTGGCGCAGTTTAGGTGGCGTAATTGCTAGAAACTTTGGCTTGTTTACCAAGGTTCTCGTTGATCTTCCATTCGAAACCAAAGAGCAACTTATCGCTTTGGCTGAGGGTTTCAACTTGGGCCTCTACGAATTCCAGTCGTATAAATCAAAACCCGAGCAGAAACTCAAGACCGAGTCGCTTACTTTCATCTCAGATTTCAAACTGGGTGCGGACGACTTGGAACGCATCGAGGTTGTGCGCGTAGCAGTTCACGCGTCTAGAGACTTGGTAAATCAGCCTGCGAATGATCTTTACCCTGCATCGTTCGAAGTGGCTGCAAAGGCGGCCGTTAAGGGTCTGCCGCTGGCACTTGAAAGTTGGGATGAAAAGGCCCTTGTAAAGGGTGGATTCGGTGGAATCAGCGCAGTTGGGATGGGGTCTTCAAGGCCTCCCCGCCTGATAAAAGTCGCATACACGCCTAAAGGCGCGAAGGGGCATATTGCTCTAGTTGGAAAGGGCATAACATTTGATACCGGTGGTCTAAGCCTGAAGCCCGCAGAGTCCATGGTTGGTATGAAGTACGACATGACCGGTGCAGCGACCGTACTTCAGGCCATTGTTGCGATTGCAAAGTTGGGCATCAAGATCCGCGTCACTGCATGGATGTGTCTTGCAGAAAACATGCCATCAGGAACCGCGACGCGACCAAACGACGTCATCAAAGCCAGAAATGGCAAGACCATTGAAGTTCTGAATACCGATGCTGAAGGCCGGCTGGTGCTAGCCGATGGTCTTTCGATTGCCAGCGAGGAACACCCCGATCTAATTGTCGATGTGGCAACTTTGACAGGTGCGGCAACAATCGCACTCGGCAATCGAATTGCTGGGCTAATGGGCGACGACTCTGCTGTTGAAGAGGTCCGGAAAGCGGCCAACATGGTGGATGAGCCAGTTTGGCACATGCCACTGCCTTCTGAGCTGCGACCACTTCTGAATTCGGACATTGCTGACATAGCCAATGTGAAGATAGGCAATCGTGCCGGTGGGATGCTCATCGGTGGGTTATTTCTCCGCGAATTCGTCGGAAAACAGAAAAAGGATTCAAGCAAGACCATTCCTTGGGCGCATCTTGACATTGCCGGCCCGTCAGATAACTCGAGTTCTGCTTATGGCTTCACTCCAAAAGGCGCTACCGGAACCATGGTTCGAACCCTGATCGAGTTAGTCGACCAGCGCGCTCGATAGTTTTCAGAGGGAAACATAGTAAAGTTTTGAAGGTATCTGCGAAAGGGAGTAATAAGTGGCCGATCACAACTTTGACGTTGTAATCCTTGGTGGAGGAAGTGGCGGTTACGCTGCAGCTCTTCGTTCAGCACAGCTCGGTAAGAGCGTTGCTTTGATCGAAAAAGACAAACTCGGAGGCACCTGTCTGCACCGCGGTTGTATTCCAACGAAGGCGCTTTTGCACTCTGCAGAGGTTGCTGACAGCGTTAGAGACGCGGGCCACTATGGCATTCAGGCCACCTTCGGCGCAGTTGACATGCCGGCCGTCAACGCCTACCGGAACACTATCGTTGACCGTTTGTTCAAGGGACTTACCGGTTTGGTTAACTCAAAGAACATCACCGTTGTCAACGGAGAAGGCATCTTGGTTGGCCCGAAGACCATCCAGGTTAATGGCGACAACTACACCGGACAGAACATCGTCCTGGCATCTGGTTCGTACAGCCGAAGCCTGCCGGGACTTGAAATCGGTGGCAGAGTTATCACCTCAGAGCACGCTCTTCAATTGAACTTCGTACCGAACAAAGTAATCGTTCTCGGTGGTGGCGTTATCGGCGTTGAATTTGCCTCAATCTGGAAGTCTTTCGGAACTGAAGTGACCATTGTTGAGGGTCTGCCTTCACTAGTTCCTAACGAGGATGCCTCTGTGAGCAAGGCCCTAGAGCGTGCATTCCGCAAGCGCGGCATTGATTTCAAGACCGGCGTGCGTTTCTCTGGTGTTGAGCAGAACGAGCACGGCGTAGTCGTAAGCCTCGAGTCGGGCGAGCGCCTAGAAGCTGAGTTGCTTTTGGTAGCAGTTGGTCGAGGTCCAAACACGGCAGGTCTTGGCTACGAGCAGCAGGGCATCCAGATGGATCGCGGCTTCGTGCTAACCAACGAGCGTCTACAGACCAACATCCCAGGTGTTTACGCGGCCGGAGACATCGTTCCTGGTCTTCAGCTTGCACACCGAGGCTTCCAACAGGGTATTTTCATTGCCGAGGAGATTGCTGGTCTACAGCCTGCAGTAATTGACGAGAATGGCATTCCAAAGGTCACCTATTGTGAGCCGGAGATTGCATCAGTCGGTCTTACCGAAGCTAAGGCTGCTGAAACTTATGGCGCAGACAACATCTCGACCTACGAGTACAACTTGGGTGGTAACGGAAAGAGTCAGATTCTTGGCACTGCCGGCTTCATCAAACTAATCCGCAGAAACAACGGCCCTGTAATTGGTGTGCACATGATTGGCTCACGTGTTGGTGAGCAAATTGGTGAAGCCCAACTAATTGTCAACTGGGAGGCCTACCCTGAAGACGTTGCAGCCCTTGTCCACGCCCACCCAACCATGAACGAAGCGATCGGCGAGGCTCACCTAGCACTTGCCGGTAAGCCACTTCACGCCCACGCATAAGCAGAAATTCCCACAAGGAGCAGCAATCAATGAGTGAATCAGTAGTACTACCAGCATTGGGCGAGAGCGTTACCGAAGGTACCGTTACCCGTTGGCTTAAGAAGGTCGGAGACACCGTAGCTGTCGACGAGCCTTTAGTTGAGGTATCGACCGACAAGGTCGACACCGAGATCCCGTCTCCAGTGGGTGGCGTAATCGAACAGATCTTGGTCCAAGAGGACGAGACTGTGCAGGTTGGCGCCGTTCTAGTCATCATCGGAGACGGCGCATCTTCAGCTCCTGCTCCAGCACCGGTAGCTGAACAAGCAGCTCCTGTTGCTGCACCAGCAGCTCCAGCAACTGTTGCTGCATCTCCGGTTGCCCCTGCGCCTGCCGTTTCCGCTCCAGTTGCCCCAGTAGCCCCGGTTGCACCCGTAGTTGCTGCACCAGCCCCTGCAGTTGCAGCTCCGGCGGTAACCTCCGACGCCGGTTATGTGACTCCATTGGTTCGCAAGCTGGCAAACGAGACCGGCATCGACCTGACTCAGGTTGCCGGAACCGGCGTAGGCGGCCGCATTCGCAAGGATGACGTGCTTGCTGCAAGTGTAGCCCCGGCAGCAGCACCAGCTGCCTTTGCCGCAGCCGCTCCTGTCCAGACCGCACACGTTCCTGGCGAGGCTTCGCCACTTCGTGGTACCACCGAGCCAATGAGCCGTCTTCGTAAAGTACTTGCCGAGCGTGCCGTAGCATCAATGGTTTCGACAGCACAGTTGACCACTGTGGTCGAAGTTGACGTCACCAAAATTGCACAATTGCGTCAGCGTGTTCAGGCTGAATTCGTGGCAAAGTCTGGTGGCAAGCTAAACTTCATGCCGTTCTTTGCCCTAGCAGCAGCCGAGGCGCTGCGAGTGCACCCAAAGCTGAACGCGACAATTGATGGCGACAACGTGGTCTACCACGGCACTGAGAACATCTCATTTGCCGTCGACACCGAGAAGGGCCTGCTAACGCCGGTAATTCGGGACGCATCAACCCTTACCATCATGCAGACAGCCCAGCAGATCGCCGATCTTGCGGGCCGCACTCGTGCCAACCAGTTGAAGCCAGATGAACTTGGCGGTGGAACCTTCACTCTTACCAACACCGGTTCGCGTGGCGCGTTGTTTGACACCCCTGTAGTCTTCTTGCCTCAGGTGGCAATCCTTGGAACTGGTGTTGTCACCAAACGCCCTGTGGTTGTAACCGACGCAAATGGCCAGGACGCCATTGCAATTCGCAGCATGGTCTACCTAGCCCTCTCTTATGACCACCGCCTGGTTGACGGAGCCGACGCATCAAGATTCTTGGTAGATGTCAAAGCCCGCCTTGAAGAAGCAAACTTCGACTCGGTATTGGGCCTCTAAGCTCAAGGAATCTGGTTTCCCGGTAGGCATGCCTACCGGGAAACTTTTTTTAACTTCCATTCATCCTTTTTCTCAGTGAAGGTTAGCCGTCGTGTCTCCTGCAAAGATTCGCAGTCTTGCAGAATTACGACCATCCTCAGTCCGCCAATCTGACTAACAGACACCTCTTGGTAACCAGTCCGTTTAGCTAGGAAAGCCTGAAAAGCTTCCAAGTCCTGTAAAGGTATGGCACATGGGTTTACGCTCCGAGGCGCCGGCTCAGGATTTGGGCTGTATGCACTTGAAGATGAAGAAGAACTGCTCAGCGGAGATGCACCCCTGCTCTCTTGCCCTGGGGACACATCAAGAACCCCGACAGTTGTTAACGCTGCGATAAGACCTGCCGCCACAAAACCTACCGCACGTGCCCGACTACGACCCCTAGTTTCCGCGCTGCGATGTTGCACCGAACTCTCGACAACTAGGTAAACCCGGCCCGAGCGTGCCTGAACCAGTTGGTCTGTTGGGCCCGACATCAGCCGAATAGGCCAAGGCCTAAAGACTGAGCGTAAAAGCTCTTTATTGCAAGTCTCGGTCCTGAAGCGCCAGCCCCGCTTCGTCCAGAGCAATTTGGCCTTTTCAACGCCTCTTATGTTCGGACGTGGCACAATGTGAATCACCAGAAGAGTCTGTGCCACAACAGAGTAGATGACCACGCCGTTGGCGCATCTGTTGATAAGGCGGGAACAAATCAGCACTCCCCTTGTTTAGACTTATACAAATGCCTGAATTCATGATTGCCGGACTCAACCCAGATTTCATTGGGTACGAAGAAGGTTGGCAACTTCAAAGAGAAGTGCACGCCCAGGTTTCCTCACATCAAATTCCAGATACGGTAATTCTGCTCGAACACTCTTCGGTTTTTACCGCTGGAAAACGAACAGAAGACTCAGAGCGTCCGGTCGACGGCACTCCCGTGATTGATGTTGATCGAGGCGGCAAAATCACCTGGCATGGACCCGGTCAGCTAGTTGGCTACCCAATAATGAAACTTCCACGCCCCATTGACGTGGTTGGCTATGTTCGTTGGCTGGAGCAAGTGCTGATTGACACCTGTGCCGAGTTTGGTCTAGCCACAGAACGTGTAGAAGGTCGCAGCGGAGTCTGGGCACCAGTTGGTGACACACACGTAAAGATCGCAGCGATCGGCATTCGTGTTTCTGAGCACACTACGATGCACGGTTTCGCGTTGAATTGCAATAATTCCCTGGAGCCCTATGAAACCATCATTGCCTGCGGCATTAGAGATGCAAAGACAAGCACGTTATCTGAGCTATTGAGGCGCGAGATTACCCCAGCTATGGCCGCCGAAGTAGTGCAGAAACACCTCAAAGAGATTGGCAAGGTCGAACTGTGACCGAACAAAAACCTGAACGTAAACTCCTTAGAATCGAGGCCCGAAACAGCTCGGTTCCGATTGAGAAGAAACCTGAGTGGATTAAGACAACAGCCCACATGGGTCCGGAGTATCAAGCGCTTCAAAAGCTGGTCAAGGGTGAGAACCTCCACACCGTTTGCCAAGAAGCCGGTTGCCCGAACATCTTCGAATGCTGGGAGGACCGAGAGGCTACCTTCCTCATCGGTGGTTCTCAGTGCACACGCCGTTGTGACTTTTGCCAGATTGACACCGGCAAGCCAGATAATTTTGACCCGGACGAGCCGCGTCGAGTTGCCGCCTCTGTGAAGCAAATGGAACTTCGGTACGCCACCGTAACTGGTGTAGCGCGAGATGACCTTCCTGACGAAGGCGCCTGGCTGTATGCCGAGACAATTCGGCAGATTCACAAGAAATCGCCTGGCACCGGAGTTGAAATTCTCGTTCCGGACTTCTCTGGCAACCCAGACCTACTTGGTAAGGTTTTCGACGCACGCCCTGAGGTATTTGCCCACAACGTTGAAACGGTGCCGCGAATTTTCAAAGAGATTCGCCCTGCGTTCCGCTATGAGCGGTCCCTAGATGTGATTACCCAGGCACGTGATTTCGGTCTTGTGACCAAGTCGAACCTAATTTTGGGAATGGGTGAGACTCGCGAAGAGATCTCACAGGCTATGCAGGACCTCTTTGATGCTGGAACTGACATTCTGACCATCACGCAGTACCTTCGACCTACGCCCAAACACCACCCAGTTGCCCGATGGGTGAAACCACTCGAATTTGCTGAAATGGCAGAAGAGGCTGAGGAAATCGGATTCTTGGGCGTTCTTTCCGGTCCACTGGTTAGAAGTTCTTACCGTGCCGGCAGGCTCTGGGCTCAAACGATGCAAAAGAAGGGGCGTGATGTTCCTGATCACCTCCGCCACCTAGCCGAAGCTGCAACTAATAGTGGTTTCAGCCAAGCGGTAACTTCGCGATAGGGTTATCTAATGGCTAAAAAAGACTCTAAAACCCCAAAAGCACCCGGTCAGTTTCGTCAATTGTGGCGCGTCTATGTGATGACGGCCAAGGGTGACAAGACCTCAGTTCTTTGGGCATCACTGGGATTTACTCTTTCTGTTTTGGCCGCAGTCACGGTTAGCGCTTTGACTGCCCCAGGAAACGTGACGAACCTTGTTTTGTTCACCGTTTCAGGTGTCTTGACAGGTATTTTGGTCGCAATGATTGTCATGTCTCGCAAAGCTGAGCGCGTAGCCTACATGCAGATTGAGGGCCAGCAAGGTGCGGTAGGTGCCGTGCTAGCAAATGGCCTTCGACGCAGCTGGCGCGGATCTGAGATGCCAGTAGCAATCAACGGCAAGACTCGAGATGCTGTATACCGCGCAATCGGACCAGGCGGAATCGTACTTGTTGGCGAAGGGCCAAAGAGTCGTGTGCAAGCACTCGTTGAAGATGAGCGCAAGAAGATCAGCCGCATTGCTCCGGGTGCACCGGTCCAGGTTCTTTATGTCGGCACCGATGACAACTCGGTTCGTATTTACGCTCTAAAGTCGGCACTATACAAGATGAAGAAGGCTCTCACCCGAGCCGAAATTTCGGTTGTCGACAAGCGACTATCTTCTCTCGGCATGAACATTCCTATTCCTAAGGGAATGGACCCAGCCAAAATTCGTGCCTCGCGAAAGTAAGTTGCACAATCTGGGCACGCTAACTGAGGTTTAGGGTTTTAGCGCAGTACAAGCACAGTTCTAGCAAGCTTGTCATGTAGCCCTCGATTATCGTTGTCCCACACCACCGCAGGAATCACCAAAAGGATCATTGCCACTCTAATGGCAGAAGCTAGGAACCCTACATGCGTCGCCCCTAGCTTCGCGACACGCATTCCGCAGATTAGGTGCCCAAAGCTACTTCCGATTGTCGCGATGAGCAACCACTGCATGCCCGCAAAAACCATCAGAGTCGCCGTGTTGTCGCCGGCCATAAGGGCGTTAGAAATCACTAGCGCGATCGTCCAGTCGATGCCAAGAGCAAAGATGCGTCTGGGTACTTTAGCTAAAGAATTTTGCCCCGATTGCGGCAAACCTAGACGTTTTCCAGCCCATTGATTTTCAGTCATCACCCCTGAAGCCTAACCAAAAGTTTTACAAGGCTGAAACATTCCATGGTCTACGAAGCACTCGGTAAAAGATAGACTTTTAGGGATGGCTTAAAGACGTGCCAGAGTATCCACCATCCACCATTTGAAGGGATTCCCCCTATGTTCAAGACTGCCTCAGAGGTTGTTAAGTACATCAAGGACAACGATGTTAAGTTCCTAGATGTTCGCTTTACCGACCTACCTGGTGTCCAGCAGCACTTCAACCTTCCAGCATCAATGATCGATGAGCAGTTCTTCATCGATGGTCAGCTATTCGACGGTTCGTCAATCCGTGGCTTCGCGTCAATCAACGAGTCAGACATGCAGCTGATTCCTGATGTTGGCACCGCTTACATCGACGCATTCCGTGCTCAGAAGACCCTTGTAATGATCTTCGATGTTTACAACCCACGCAATGGTGAGATCTACGGTCGCGACCCACGTCAGACCGCTAAGAAGGCACAGGCTTACTTGGCTACCACCGGCATTGCCGACACCGCTTTCTTTGCTCCAGAAGCAGAATTCTTCATCTTCGATGACGTTCGTTACGAATACAAGCAGAACAGCTCAATGCACTTCATTGACTCTGACGAAGCTGCTTGGAACTCAGGCCGCGAAGAGGCCGGCGGTAACTTGGCAAACAAGACCCCTTACAAGGGTGGTTACTTCCCAGTAACCCCTACCGACAAGCACGCTGACATGCGTGACGACATCGTTTCAGAGCTTCTAGCCGTTGGACTAGAAGTAGAGCGCAGCCACCACGAGGTTGGTACCGCGGGTCAGGGTGAGATCAACTACAAGTTCGACACCCTACTTTCATCTGCAGATGACATCTTGAAGTTCAAGTACATCGTTAAGAACGTTGCAGAGCGTTGGGGTAAGACCGCAACCTTCATGCCAAAGCCACTTTTCGGTGACAACGGTTCAGGTATGCACGTACACATGTCATTGTGGAAGGAAGGCAAGCCTTTGTTCTACGACGAGTCTGGCTACGGCGGCCTTTCTGACATTGCTCGCTGGTACATCGGTGGTATCTTGAAGCACGCTCCATCACTGCTTGCGTTTACCAACCCAACCGTAAACAGCTACCACCGTCTAGTTCCTGGCTTCGAGGCTCCAGTAAACCTTGTTTACTCGGCAGGTAACCGCTCGGCTGCAATCCGCATTCCGATGACCGGCACCAACCCGAAGGCAAAGCGTATTGAGTTCCGTGCGCCTGATGCATCTTCAAACCCATACCTAGCTTTTGCAGCAATGCTTATGGCTGGTATCGATGGAATCAAGAACCGCATCGAGCCACACGAGCCAGTTGACAAGGACCTTTACGAGTTGCCAGCTGAAGAGGCTGCACTAATCCCTCAGGTTCCTGGCAACCTTGAAGATGTTCTAAAGGCCCTAGAGGCTGACCACGACTACCTTCTAGAGGGTGGCGTATTCACCAAGGACCTAATCGAAAACTGGATCAACTACAAGCGTGAGCACGAAATCAAGCCACTGGCTCTTCGTCCACACCCTTACGAGTTCGAACTGTACTTCGGTTGCTAGTCTGAACCAACTGAAAATGGGCCCCTCTTCGGAGGGGCCCATTTTTTTCGAATCAATCACCATCATCGTTAGACGGACTATTTTTGTCGGACTATCTTTCCTCTGGGGTGATTCCATAAAAGAGGCGCTCGAAAACGGCTCGGCTGCGACGCGTAAACGCAAGATAATCCTCTTGAAGTTGACCTGCTCCCCCGCGCGGATACTCCAGAATTCGTGCCATTCCCTCTAATTGACGACGATCGGTTGGCAGAACGTCACTTCGTTTATTAGCCCACAGCACAGACGCTGAACGAACTCTAGAAGCCAAGATCCAAGCCTCAGCAAGCACTCGGGCATCGTGTTCTGCAATCAAACCCTCGGAAACGCAAGCCTCTAGCGCCTTTAGCGTCTGGGGCGTGCGAATGGCCGGGTGATTACTACCGTGCTGCATTTGCAGAAGTTGCACCAACCACTCGACATCGCTGAGCGAACCTCGACCTAGCTTCAGGTGGCGCTTAGGATCGGCGCCAAGCGGTAATCGCTCAGTTTCAACTCGCGCCTTGATGCGACGAATTTCAGTCGCAGCCGAGTCGGAGAACTCTGTTGGATAGCGGTACTGGTTAATCAGGCTAAGGAATGCAGCCTGAAGTTCGCTAGAACCCGCAATTGGCCTTGCTCTTAAAAGCGCCTGGGCCTCCCAGGTATTTGCCCATCGAGCGTAATAGGCTGCGTATGAATCGATCGACCTGGCAACTGGTCCGTTCTTTCCCTCTGGTCTAAGGTCAAGGTCAAGTTCAAACTCAAGCACCTGATCGGCAGAGAGTCGCTTTATCTCGCTGATGACACGCTCGGCAACCTTTTGCGCTTGGTTGGGATCAGCTCCAGCGGGTGTGCGATAAACGAACATGAGATCGGCGTCTGATCCAAAACCGAGTTCCTCGCCGCCGAATCGCCCCATGGCAATAATTCCCAGGTCTAGGTAATCGCTAACCTGCCCGTCGATGAGGTCTAGATCTTCGAAAGTTGTGACGATACGCAACACTGCACGAAGATAGCCTGAATATAGATCGCTGAGACCTGACGAGACTTCTGCAATGTCTAGGTCACCCAGAACCGCTCCCAAGGCGATTCGTAGTGTTTCGCGTCTGCGAATGCTTCGAACACCTGCGATGGCTTTCTCTGAGCTGTCATGGCGCCCCACGACCGAGTCAAACTCTGTGGCTAGCTCCTCGGCCGTCATTGGCTGAAGATCCTCAGACCGTTCGAACCAGGCCGCTGCCTCTGGCACACGTTCGAAAAGACTTGTAGCCAGCCTGCTATTGGACAGCACCTGGGTCATTCTTTGGGCGGCATACGAACTATCTCGAAGCATCTTTAGATACCAATGAGAGTCGCCAAGATCCTCACTAAGGCGCCTAAAAGCAAGCAGTGCGGAATCGGGGTCTGAACCTTCTGAAAACCACTGCAGGAGAACTGGCAGCAACTGTTTCTGAATAGCCGCTCGCCTGGAAAGTCCAGAGGTCAAGGCAGCAATGTGGGCCAGGGCACCCTTGGCATCTGAGAAGCCAATAGCGTGCAGGCGATCTTCGGCCTGGGCATCGGTGAGCGCGAGGCTTTGATCATCAAGTTTTGACACTGCACTCAGGAGCGGCCTGTAGAAGATTTTCTGGTGCAGCGCCCGCACCTCTAGCTTCACGCTCTCCCATCGCTGCATGAGATCATCAACGGTCCATTTTGGGTTAACCGCGCGCGCAAGCGCTCGACGTTTGGCATCACTAGAAGGCATGAGGTGAGTGCGACGCATATCAGAGAGCTGGATCCGATGCTCGAGCAGCCTGAGAAAGCGATAACTGTCGGCAAATGCGGTGGCCTCCGACCGCCCAACATAACCGGCGTTAGAAAGCGCTGTGATTGCCGAAATAGTATCCCGTTGGTGCACCGATTCATCGGTGCGGCCATGGACTAATTGCAGAAGTTGAACTGTAAATTCCACATCACGCAACCCGCCTGGGCCGAGCTTAATCTGTGAGTCAATCTCATTTGCGGGAATGTAGTCAGTGACCCGTTCACGCATTTTTTGAACCGACTCAACGAAGTTTTCGCGAGTGGCAGAGGACCAGACTTTAGGCGCCAGGGCCGCCACGTAGGCTTCACCGAGCTCCTGGTCTCCAGCAATAGGTCGCGCCTTTAACAGTGCCTGGAATTCCCAACTTTGAGCCCAACGCTCGTAGTAAGCCAGGTGGGATTCAAGGGTGCGAACCAAGGCCCCAGATTTACCCTCGGGCCGTAGGTTCGGATCAACCTGCCACAACATCGGTTCCGCAGCAGTAGCGTCAATGGCCCGCATCATGCGAGTAGCCAGCTTGGTGGCTATCTCAACTGCTCTCTCATTAGAGAGGCTTTCCGAGGAGCTACCGGCAACGTAGATAACATCGACGTCACTAATGTAATTGAGTTCTCTTGCGCCACATTTACCCATCGCGATGATCGCGAACCGAGTGTCAGCAAGTTCCGCGGCGCTGAACACACCATGTTCATTACTAGCCAGCAATTCAACTCTGGCGATCTCTATTGCTATCTCAAGAGCCGCTCCAGCCAAGTCCGCAAGTGCTGCTGCCACTTGAGGTAGGCCAAGCTGAACATCAGCCATCGTCAGGTCAAAGATTGCTGTTTGGAGCAGTAACTCACGGTAGGCAAGGCGCAAAGAAGTCCAACACCGTTGAGCATCAAATGGCTGACTGCCAAGCGCCACCCTTGCTCGGAAGAACTCAGTCGCAAGAGCCTGCGTTGGCAATTGGATGGGCGCATTCTCAAACGACTTCAGCGCGGCAGGGTTTCGTTTCACGAAGTCACCCAACGCAGAAGAAGCACCAAGTAGAAGGCATAGACGCCTGGAAGACTCTGGCTTTCTAAGAAGGGCCTTAACTTCTTTTGCCTGCGATTCGGCAAGAAATAGCAGTGAATTCAGCGCCTGATCCGGGTCGGCACTCAAGGCGAGATCGGCCAATGCTGAACGCCCTGAGTCACCCACGAGCCTGACGAGTTGATCCAACTTGCCCATGGTTGAGCTCAAATCGGCAAAGCCATAACGAGCTAGCTCAGATAGCCCCATGCCCCGATTGTTATCGGCCATGCTTGCGCCTAGAGAGTTTCTAGATTTTGCTTTAGTTCAAAAGGAGTTACCTGTGAACGGTAAGCAGCCCACTCGCGGCGTTTATTGGCTAGCACGTAGCTGAATACCTCTTCACCAAGAGTCTCTGCGACTAGCTCAGACTCCTCTAGCTTGCGAATTGCGTGATCGAGGCTCTGCGGAAGAGGCTGAATTCCCATCGCGCGACGTTCGGCGTCGTTTAGCGACCAAACGTTGTCTTCAGTTTCGGCAGGAAGCGGGTATTCCTCTTGAATTCCCTTGAGGCCCGCGTTCAAAAGCAATGCGTAGGCTAGGTACGGGTTTGCTGCTGAGTCGATAGCTCGGTACTCGATACGAGATGAGTTGCCCTTGTCTGGCTTGTACAGCGGAACGCGAATCAAAGCTGAGCGGTTGTTATGACCCCAACATACAAAGCTTGGGGCCTCGCCTCCACCCCAAAGACGCTTATACGAGTTGACGTACTGGTTAGTAACAGCGGTAATTTCAGGAGCGTGTCGCAATAGGCCCGCAATAAAGTGCTTTGCAGTTTTCGAAAGGTGGTACTGAGCACTCGGGTCAAAGAACGCGTTGGTGTCGCCCTCGAACAAAGACATGTGGGTGTGCATACCCGAGCCTGGGTGCTGGGTGAACGGTTTCGGCATAAACGTTGCGTAAACGCCCTGTTCAATTGCCACCTCTTTGATGACTGTGCGGAATGTCATGATGTTGTCGGCCATGGTCAAGGCATCTGCGTAGCGCAGGTCAATCTCGTTCTGACCTGGCCCGCCTTCGTGGTGGCTGAACTCAACCGAAATGCCAAGCTGCTCGAGCATTGACACGGCACGACGGCGGAAATCATGGGCAGTTCCACCTGGAACATTGTCAAAGTAACCGGCGTTGTCCACCGGAACCGGCTCGCCGTTGGCGTCTAGCTGAGTCGACTTCAGCAGGTAAAACTCGATTTCTGGATGAATGTAGAAAGAAAAGCCAAGATCCGAAGCTTTCGCTAGTGCACGGCGCAGAACATTTCTAGGGTCGGCCGCGGCAGGAAGGCCGTCAGGCGTCTGAATGTCGCAAAACATGCGGGCGGTTGGGTCGATCTCGCCACGCCACGGAAGAATCTGGAAAGTGCTTGGGTCCGGTTGTGCAAGCATGTCAGCTTCATAGGTTCTCGCAAGCCCTTCGATTGCTGAGCCATCAAAGCCCAGACCTTCAGCGAAGGCGCCCTCAACCTCAGCTGGGGCGATGGCCACAGACTTCAAAGTGCCGGCAACATCCGTGAACCATAGGCGGATAAATTTAACGCCACGCTCCTCGATTGTGCGAAGAACGAAATCTGTCTGCTTGTCCATCGAATGTTCCTATCTCTACCTGCTACTAGGCTAATGGTTATGCCGATTGTTCGCTTAGTTATGGCCCAGACAAACCCAATTGTGGGTGACATTTCTGGAAATGTTACCCAATGTCTGACTGCCATTGAAACTGCAGCTAAAAACGGGGCCAACCTTGTGGTCTTCGGTGAAATGACGCTTACTGGCTATCCAATCGAGGATCTGGCCATACGGCACTCATTCGTTGAGCAGGCCCAGAAGGAAGTTAGCAATTTAGCGACCAAACTCGAAGCCCTTGGGTTCGGACACATTGCCGTTGTGATTGGGCACCCACGACTGGCTGAAGAATCGCGGTGGGCTATTGCGCACAACAGCGCTTCGGTGCTCCGTGATGGCAGAGTGATCGGCACCTACGACAAGTACCACCTGCCGAACTATTCTGTATTCGACGAGTACCGGGTGTTCGTTCCGGGCGAGAATTTACTGACCTTTGAGCACCTTGGCCTGAGGTTTTCCACCCTCATCTGCGAGGACATCTGGCAAAACGGTGGCCCGGTTGCGCAAATATCTGCTCATGAAACAGATGTGGCCCTAGTTCTAAATGGCTCACCTTTCGAGGTTGATAAAGGCGATCGAAGGCTCACTCTAGTTCAAGATCTTGCCAAGTCACATAATTGCGCCGTGGCATACGTGAACCTAGTTGGCGGGCAAGACGACCTGGTGTTCGACGGGGACAGTTTGTTCGTCAATGCCGATGCCCAGCTGGCTGCTCGCTCAAAGCAGTTTGAAACTGACCTAACCTATGTTGACTTGGATGGGCGACAGGCCATCAAGATTGAGCCCCAGCGAGAGCGACCTGTTATCGAAGAACAGGTTTGGAACACTCTGGTATTAGGCCTGCGCGACTACATGGCCAAGAATGGATTCAAAAGCACGGTCTTGGGCCTCTCCGGCGGCATTGATTCTGCCGTTTGTGCCGCTATCGCGACTGACGCAATCGGGCCACAGAACGTTTTCGGTGTCTTGATGCCGAGTGAGTATTCTTCTGATCACTCGATATCCGACGCTCAGGATCTGGCTCAACGACTTGGAATCGATTCCCAAATCCAACCGATCGGAAACGTTGTTTCGAAGTTCGAAGAGCAGATTTCGCTAACTGGAGTTGCCGGTGAAAACCTTCAGGCTAGGGTTCGAGGACTAATCCTCATGTCGTTGTCTAACGAACATGGACACCTCACCCTGACAACGGGCAACAAAACCGAGCTAGCCGTTGGCTACAGCACAATCTATGGAGATTCAGTCGGAGGATTCGCGCCCATCAAAGACGTTGAAAAGACTCTCGTCTGGCGGATCGCAGAATGGCGAAACAGCCTGGCTGTGTCTTTGGGTCAGACTCCCCCGATTCCAGAAAATTCAATTACGAAGCCCCCTTCTGCCGAATTGCGTCCAGGCCAGGTGGATCAGGACAGCCTCCCGGAGTATCACCTATTGGACCGCCTACTGAAGCTCTATGTAGAAAAAGCCTTGGGCCGAGACGAAATAGTTGCCGAGGGATTTGACCCAATAGTCGTTGACAGAATAATTGGACTGGTCGACAGGGCAGAATGGAAACGACGCCAAGGCGCAATAGGTCCAAAAATTTCACCTGTGGCATTCGGAAGAGATCGCAGGCTTCCAATCACCAATAGATCATCAGAAAGAAAGAGCTAGATCATGGCAGCAGACAAACTAATCTCAAGTGGCGGCCCATGGGAGTCAGTCCTTGGTTATTCACGCGCAGTAGTTGCCGGTGACTATGTTCATGTTTCTGGCTCGACCGCCACCGTAGACGGAGAGTTGCAGCACGAGGGCGATGCTTACGGGCAGACCAAGGTAGCTCTAGAAGTCATCGCCAAGGCATTGGCTCAGGTCGGATACGGTGTTGAAGATGTCGTACGTTCACGGGTATATCTGGCTAATGGTTCCGACATGGATGCAGCCGGTAAGGCTCACGGTGAAGTATTCGGCGAGATTCGCCCTGCACTGACAATGCTGGCTGGCATTCAGTTCATCAACCCAAACATGCTCGTTGAGATTGAAGTGGACGCCTGGAAGCGTAGCTAATGAATTTTTCCCCTAAAAAGGTGCGGGCAACTCACCTCAAAGAGTTCAAAGATGCGGGTCGCAAATTTAGTTGCCTTACGTCTTACGACTCATTGACGGCTGGAATCTTTGACAGCGCAGGAATCGACGTACTTCTAGTTGGAGATTCGGCCGCTGACAATGCCTTGGGTTACAAGTCGACCTTGCCTATCACCGTCGCAGAGCTAGCTACATTCGGACGCGCGGTTGCTTCATCAGTAGGCCGCGCTTTGGTAGTAGTGGACATGCCTTTCGGCTCCTATGAGACGGGCGCAAAGGACGCGCTGGTTAACGCTCTAGCGCTAATCAAGCCAACCGGGGCCGACGCCGTCAAGCTTGAAGGTGGCGCCCGCAGCGCCACTCAAATCCAAGCAATTGTTGAGGCTGGTATTCCCGTAATGGCGCACATTGGCTTTACGCCTCAATCGGTGAACGGCCTTGGTGGATTTAAGGTACAGGGCCGTGGCGATGGAGCACAACAACTGCTAGCTGATGCACTCGCTGTTGAGGCTGCTGGGGCATTTGCTGTAGTTCTTGAGCTAGTCCCAGCTGAACTCGCCGCCGAGATTAGCTCTCGACTTTCGATTCCAACAATCGGAATCGGTGCTGGTCCAGATGTTGACGGGCAGATTTTGGTTTGGACCGATTTTGCCGGACTACACGCAGGTAAACCCCGCAAATTTGTGAAGCAATATTTAGCCTTGCGTGAAGAACTTGCGAAAGCTGCAATCGCCTATCGAGATGACGTCTCCACAGGCAGATTTCCTACTGCAGAACACAGCTTCACTGATTAGACTCGTCCGCTTCGTTCCACTCAGCACTCCTGCGTCTTAGGGTTTCGAGAGCACTGCTCGCCTCTTGGCGCGTCTTGAACGGCCCTACGCGATTAGGTGAGGCACTAAGTTTTCCGACTTCGACCTGTAATGTCTTTAGATTGAACCAGAACTCCGGATTTTCTTCCTGTTCCGAATAGCTACTTCGCAATTTTCCGCCTTTTTTCAAGAGCATAGCCCAATGTCAAAATAGACTAGGAGCATGCCTCGCAACCCGAAAACCGGTCACCTCACACAAGGCAAACTTTCCCCAACTAGGTTGGTTCCAACCTCAATTCCGCGGCCCGAATACGTGGGAAAGGCTGCACCAGCCACTTGGAGCGGTGGCGACGTCAGGACACCTGATGAGATCGCCAAGATTCGTGCCTCCGGCAAAGTTGCTGCGCAGGCGATTGAACTAGTTGGCTCCCGGATTAAGCCCGGCATGACTACCGATGAGCTAGACCGCATTGGTCATGAATTTTTGGTTTCGCAGGGGGCCTACCCGTCGACTTTGGGTTACCGAGGCTATCCAAAATCACTGTGCTCATCTATCAATGAAGTAATCTGCCATGGAATTCCGGATGACACCGTGCTCGAAGATGGCGACATCGTCAACATTGACATCACGGCATTCAAAGACGGTTTCCATGGCGACAGCAACCGCACTTTCACCGTCGGTGAAGTCTCAAAAGACGTGTCTTTGCTTATCGAACGCACCCACGAGGCGATGATGCGAGGAATAAACGCAGCAGCGCCAGGCAGACAAGTGAACATCATCGGACGGGCAATCGAAACATATGCCAAGCGCTTTGGATACGGAGTGGTTCGAGATTTCACCGGCCATGGAATCGGTGAGGCTTTTCACTCGGGACTGATAATTCCGCACTATGACTCTGCGCCAGCCTATCCTGACGAAATCAAGGTTGGCATGGTTTTCACAGTCGAGCCGATGCTGACCCTTGGAACCCACGAATGGGAGATGTGGCCTGATAACTGGACTGTCGTGACCAAGGACCGAAGCATCACTGCACAGTTTGAACACACCATTGTCATTACCGAGAATGGTCCAGAAATCCTTACCCTTCCTTAGGAGCATCCATGGCAAAACTAGCAATCGGAATTGACATCGGTGGCACCGGAATAAAAGGTGCCTTGGTGGATGTATCCGCGGGAGAACTGGTTTCTTCGCGGGTAAGGTTTGAAACTCCTGAAGGCGGCAGCCCTAAAGACATTGCAAACACTTTAGCCAAGTTGATTTCAGAAATCCCTGGGGCCACAGCAGAGTTGCCAGTCGGCGTCTGCTTTCCTGCGGTTGTTCAACACGGTGTCACAATGTCTGCTGCAAATGTTTCTGATGAATGGATCGGCCTAAATGCCGACTCACTGTTCTCGAAATCGCTGGGCCGATCGGTGCACCTGCTCAATGATGCAGATGCCGCTGGTTATGCCGAAATAAAGTTCGGCGCAGGCAAAAAGCAGGACGGGCTTGTCATCATGACCACCCTAGGCACCGGTATTGGCACGGCTCTGTTTATGAACGGCAAACTAGTTCCGAATGCAGAACTGGGACACCTGGAAATCGATGGTGTTGATTACGAAAGCAAAGCCTCATTTGCCGCTAAGGAACGTGAAGACCTCGATTGGGCTACTTGGGCAGCGCGCCTGCAAAAGTATTACTCGACACTTGAGCGATTGTTTAGTCCAGACCTAATCATCGTCGGCGGCGGAGTCTCAAAGCAGCACGAGGATTTCTTACCGCTGCTCAAACTGCGGGCCAAAATTGTTCCAGCAAAGAAACGCAATAATGCCGGAATTCTTGGTGCTGCGGCACTTGCGGTCAGAACTTCAAAGAATTAGTGGATGGGCCGGCTGTTACGCCGGGTTCTGTACCAAAAGGTGACGATCATCTATCTAGGAACACTGTTGCCAGTGCCCTCAAGCGGTCTACCCGAGAACCAGAGCGAGCAGCTCCAAATGTTCTCTATCTGACCTTGCTCCAAACGAGGTTTACATAGCCGTGGTGTTCACACACCACGCTGGTGGTCTCTTACACCACCGTTTCACCCTTACCACTTACGCGGCGGTTTACTTTCTGTTGCACTGTCTCGCGGGTTACCCCGGGTGGCTGTTAGCCACCGTCTTGCTCTATGGAGCCCGGACGTTCCTCGATGTTTCCATCGCGACCGTCTTGCCGACCCATCCGATTACAGGATACCGGCAAAGAACTACCTAAAGATGGCTGGTTGAGTTCACCACCGTAATCTCTGCGCTCTGGCGGCCCCAGAATCTGAGAATTGTAATTGAGCAAGGCGCGATCTGCGGGCGCCAGTAGGCCGCGATGTCAGCAGCAAACGCCTCGCGAATAATTCCACGGATTGGCATGACATGACTTACCACTGCAACGGTCTTACCGGCGTGCTGCTGCGTAATTGACTGAAGACCGGCCATAACGCGGGCATCGAAGTCTGCTAGCGACTCGCCACCCGGCGGTGAAACGGTCCAAGAGCCCTGCCATTCACCAAACTCACCAGGCCACTTGGCTTTCACCTCTTCGTTTGTTTGTCCGTCCCATTCGCCGAATGAGATCTCGGCAATTTCAGGAAGCTCGCTAACACCCAGTCCAAGTTCGTTGCCAATGATGTGCGCGGTGTCCATGGTCCGCTGAATTGGCGAAGAGACCACGGCGGAAATTGGCTGCAGATGCGCCCAGGGCCCCTTGGAACCAATTTGAGCCAGCGCCTTAGCTGCAGCATGTGCGTCTTGGCGACCCAGCACTGACAGCCCCGGGTTCTCGCCACCGCTGCCGGAGATGCGCTTACTTTCGGTCAAGTGGGTGCGACCATGCCGAACAAGAACGAGTGTTGTTAGCGGCTCGGTGACATTCTCGGGGGCACGAACTGAGCTTGGCTTCTCTTGATTGAACTCTGCAATTGGTGCTCTTGGCGCTTGAAGCCCCTGATGGACAGTCGCATCCTGACGCTCATCCATGGCCTTATTAGCCAAAGCATCTGCGCGCGAGTTCTCTTCTCGAGGTATCCACATCCAACGGACGTCAGCGCCACGGGCCAGAGCTTGCACCTGCGAACCAATCTGGATCATGTCGGGGTGCTTTATCTTCCAGCGCCCAGCCATTTGTTCAATGACTAGTTTTGAATCCATTCGCACCAGAATTTTGGCTTCTGGGTTCAACTCCAGAGCGTTCTCGAGACCCGCCTTTAGCGCAAGGTACTCAGCTACATTATTTGTGGCAACACCTATGAACCTAGAAATCTCAATAAGTATTTGACCGGTTTCGGCATCGATAACAACAGCACCTGAGCCGGCTGGGCCTGGGTTACCCCTCGAGCCACCATCGGCCTCAATGATTAATTTTTGCGGAAGAGTCATCGAACCAAGAAAGCTTGGCACTCTGGACAAGTGGCAAATACATCGCGAGGAAGGGCGTTTATCTCAGCAAGAGCCGTTGCGCCAATACCAATGCGGCAAGCGCCACACTCCCGGCCATTTAGCTTGCCAACAGCAATACCGCGATCCAACTTTTTTTCGTAGGCTGCAAGCAAGTTTGAATCGGTGGTGGAAGCCTGCCTAGCCCTGCGCTGGGAAAGGAGGTCAAGCCCTGATCGCAACTTCAAAACTTCTGCATCAACATTCGACTCAAGAGCCGCGATTTCAGCATCAACAGCAGTCTTGTCAGCGAGGATTTGGGCATATTTCGCCTCTGCCGCCTCTTTTTGGTCAATGATTACTAGCTCGGCATCTTCGAGGTCTGACTTTCGTCGAGCCAAAGTTGCTAGTTCGGCCTGAATTCCCTGTGCGTCTTTTGCTGAAGCCGTTTTGTTGAGCAATTCGTTGTCTTTTGCAATTCGCTGTTCAACCAGATTCAAGTCTGTCTCGGCACGTTGCAACTCAAGATCAACCGTGTCCAGGGCATTTCTCGCCTCGATGAGCTGCACGGCAAGACCACTCTGCTGGTTGCGAAGTTGTGAGAATTGGTGCCCGTTTGTCAACTGGCTCAAAGCAGTTTTTGATCGTTTGATTTCGAGATCAAGGTCACCCAGCGCCAAAAGGTCGGCCTGTTGGTTGTCAGTTGCTTTCATGTGCTGCTCTCTTTTGAATTTCCGAACGTAAGTCTACTGAGTGACTACAAAGTCCCACGGGTCTGTGCGAATTTGACTTACCAAGAACTGGACGCCAGTTAGTTTTGACTGCAGCTGCTCAGCGGCCGAGTCCAGCCAAAGCCACTCGCTCGCCCAGTGTGAAACATCGATGAGCGCGGGGCCGACGCCCTGTGTTTCGACTGCCTCTCTAGCATCTTGGGCGGGGTGGTGACGCAAGTCAGAAGTAACGTAAACATGGGCCCCCACAGCAAAAGCAAACTCAATAAACGAGTCGCCAGCGCCACCACATAGTGCAACACGAGAGACCACTCGTTCGTAATCGCCAGATACCCGAACGCCGGTTGCCGTAGAGGGCAGCACCTGGGCTAAAAACCTGGCGAACTCCCCCAACTTTACGGGCTTTGGCAAATTTCCGACTCGCCCGTGACCAATTGGTTGCCCAGCTGGCGAAAGAGCGGCAATATCTTGCAGACCTAGCTTCTTTGCAATTGTGTCCGAAACGCCGCCCTCAACAATATCGGCGTTTGTGTGAGCAGCAAAAATGGCTACACCGGCTCTAATCGCCTTAGCCAGCAACGCACCCTTTGCAGTTTGCTCCGACAGGCTGGACACACCTCGCATGATGAACGGGTGATGTGCCAACACCAAGTCGAACTGTCCGTCTATTGCCTCGTCGATGATCTCTGAAGTCACATCAACTGTTAGTAGCACCCTAGAAACTATCTGACCTGCGGTACCGGTAACTAAGCCGGGTGAGTCCCAAGCCTCGGCACCAGCCGCCGGCCAAAGTGTTTCAAACTGCACCAACAAATCTTTGAGTTCTATAGACACGATTAATCCAACTCTCCGAGCACTCCGAGTAGCTCAGTTCTTCTGGCCTCAATTGCCAAGACCTCTGCTTCTTGCTTTTTGATCCGGGGAATTCCAATCATTACTGGCATCAAGACACCGAGTGCAAGGGCGACTACAACCCCAAAGTTTGTGCTTAGCCAGAACTCTGGATTTACTAGACCAACTGCTAGGTAGCCCGTCCAACCGATTCCCGGCGCAGATGAATCGACTAACCCAAATCCGATTGCACTAGCAATCACCCAACCCGCCAAATTGGCTATGTTGATGCGCTTATAAAAGCCGTAGGTGCGGCTAAGGGAAACCTCATGGTAGGCAATTCTTCGGATCAGCACATCCGCCGAGAATATTCCTGACCAGGCAGCCACCGGCACCGCTAGGAAAATGGCGTAGTCAGTAATCACCGACCAACTAAAACTCGGCTCGGGTTTAGTAACCCAGAAAATAAGCAACAAGGCGAGCAGCAAAATGGCACCGAGAAGTGGTTGAGCGAGTCGAGGTGGCAATTTCATGCCAATCGCGTGTAAGGCATGGTTCGTGGAATACATCGACATCGCCAGTAGGACTACAAACGAGATAAAGAGGCTTAGCAGCATCAAAATCGAAATAAAGAGAGGCAAGTTCTCGACCAGGGAAAGGAATACGTTGGATGCAAAGGCGTCATGAAAACTCGGACCAAAACCACGCATTCCTCTAGCCAAAGCCAAACCGAGAGCACCAAATAAAGTCGGCACAATCGCCAGCGCAGCTAGGGCAAACGCCACAACTTTGACACCTAACTGATCAACTGAGAGCTTGCGTGCAAAGTCAGCGCCTGTCCCTGACCAAGCGAGCCCGAACATAGCAAAGACCAGCGTGGCGCTGGCAAAGGTAGCAACCCAACTTCCTGCAGCTTCAAGCAGCAGATCATTCCAGGCAATACCACTGGCAGTAACGGCAAACAACATGACTCCGGCAAAGCTGCCGAGCAGCCCTGATGCTTTTTGGGCCGCGTACAAAATTCGGCCGCCAAAGAAAGCCAATGTAGCGCCTAAGCCAGCAATGAGCGCTACTAAAACAAAGGCTGGAACTTGGGAAGCGGCTGACACACCCGCATGGGTCACGCCTCCAGCCAAGGTGAATGCAGACCAAATCAGCACCAATGACCAGAATGCCCTTGAAGCTAAGAGCACAATGGCGGGCGCAATATTTGCTGTGACGCCAAAAGCAGCCCGTGATAGAAACACCGTTGCTAGACCGCTGCGTTTACCCGCCAAAGAACCTACGCCTATCACCACGGCTGAGGCTGTTGAAGCAAGACCAAGAGCAAAGAAACCCTGCAAGAACGATACATTTGCCTGAGCGATTATCGCACCAAGCACAAGCGGAACCAATGAGCCACCAAGTCCAAACCAAGCCCAAAATTGAGAAACCGCAAGACTCCGACGATTCTTGATTGGCTCAGAATCGACTTGAATCGATTCCGCTGACATTTCTGAAAATGCAGTTGTTGTTGACTGAGCCAATCTCGGGGCCTCTGGCAGGATTTCTACGTTTTCGGAATCAACAACTCTCAACGGCTCTTCAAGCGTCACTGCCATAGCCTCTACAGCAGACGCTGGCTTCTCTGGCGCGGCCACCTGCTCTCCCGAAACTAACGATGATTCGATTGGAGACACCGCAGGCTCAGCGGGTACCGATACCGGTGCAGGATTGGCAATTCGGTTTAGCCATGCAACTTGCGCATCTGAATCTGCCTCGCGCAACGCGGATTGCTGCTCGAGCAGCGCCATGGCAGCGGCCACACCGTCTGGACCCGATCGGGCATCGCCCAGTGCCTCTTCCAATTCCGCGTCGGTCATTGCCCGGCGCAAAGGGGGCTGTGATGGGTTCAAATCCATGCTGCGATTCTACTTGTGGAGAAAATAAATCGTTGAGTACTAGTTCTTAAAGCAAAATCCCCAAGCTTTCGCTTGGGGATTCAATTTGTGGGCCCTACCGGGATCGAACCGATGACATCCACGGTGTAAGCGTGGCGCTCTACCAGCTGAGCTAAAGGCCCCTCTTTCGAGGTTTGCAGTAGAACTGCAACTCGAAAAAGCCTACCGCATAAGTAGGGGGTTTTGCCAAATCTAGAGAATAGCCAATGCCTTTTTGTAGTCATCTAGGCTTCGAGCCTGGCCGGTTGGGGTGACAAAACTTGCCACCAGAATGCCTTCTTTGTTGATAACAAAGGTGGCCCGCTTTGCGATACCGCTCTCCTCTATGAAAACTCCGTACTTTTGAGCAACTGCGCCATGCGGCCAGAAATCTGCAAGCACTGAGAACTTATATCCTTCATGCTCAGCAAATTGCTTTTGCACAAACTTTGAGTCAACCGAAATCGCCAATAGCTCGACTTCGGCAGCATCGAATGCCGCAAAGTTGTCACGTAGCTCGCAGAGTTCGCCGGTGCAGATACCAGAAAAAGACAGCGGGTAGAAAACTATGACAACAGGCTTTTTTCCCAGAAAATCACTTAGTTTGACTGTTTCGCCGAATTGGTTAGTCAGTTCGAAATCTGGTGCTTGATCGCCAATCAAAAGGCTCATTTGCTGTGTCTCCTAGATAAAAAATCGGTGGTTTCCTTCTCAGAACAGCCAAAACTTACATATGCTTCCCCATGTCGTCATAAACTCGTATTGGCTTTACCAAAGCTAATCGGAAATCTTTGTCCATCCCCCACGAAAGAGGATGTCGGTTGTCCATCAATAACAACGACGCATACGCGGTCAACACCCCTGACCAAGACCCACAGGAAACTAGCGAATGGCTGGAATCCCTAGACGCAGTGGCGCGAGTTCACGGCCGCGGCCGCGCTCGCGAGATTATGTTGAATCTCCTGCGCAGGTCTCACGAGCTCCAGTTGAACGTGCCGATTGTTCCAACAACCGACTACATCAACACCATCGCACCGGAAAACGAAGCTGAGTTCCCAGGTGACGAGAAGATTGAGCGCACCTACCGTGCTTGGATGCGTTGGAATGCGGCAATGCTGGTGCACCGTGCACAGCGCCCAGGAGTTGGTGTTGGTGGCCACATCTCGACTTTTGCCTCCTCGGCATCACTTTACGAAGTGGGTTTCAACCACTTCTTCAAGGGTCAGGACCACCCATCAGGCGGCGACCAGATTTTCATTCAGGGACATGCATCTCCGGGCCCGTACGCTCGCGCTTTTCTCGAAGGCCGTCTGAGCGCCAACCAGCTTGATGGTTTCCGCCAAGAGAAGTCACACCAGGGCGGAAGTCTCTCGTCTTACCCTCACCCGCGTTTGATGCCTGATTTCTGGCAGTTCCCTACAGTTTCAATGGGTCTCGGTCCGATCAATGCCATCTATCAAGCACAGTTCAACCGTTACCTATCAGGACGTGGATTCAAGGACACTAGCGACCAACACGTTTGGGCTTTCCTTGGTGACGGCGAGTTGGACGAGGTTGAGTCACGTGGAGCACTCCAGCTGGCGGCGAACGACAACTTGGACAACCTAACTTTCGTTGTCAACGCAAACCTTCAGCGCCTTGACGGCCCCGTACGCGGCAACGGCAAGATCATTCAGGAACTCGAGAGCTTCTTCAGAGGCGCTGGCTGGAACGTAATCAAAGTTGTTTGGGGTCGCGAGTGGGACAGCCTATTGGCTAACGACCACGAAGGCGCCTTGGTTGACTTGATGAACAAGACACCTGACGGCGACTACCAGACCTACAAAACCGAAGACGGGTCTTTCGTTCGTGAAAACTTCTTTGGTCGCGACCCGCGCACCCTGAAGCTAGTCGAACATCTTTCAGATGACGAGATCTGGGGACTAAAGCGCGGTGGACACGACTACCGCAAGGTTTACGCTGCTTACAAGGCGGCTCTCGAGCACAAGGGTCAGCCAACTGTCATTATCGCCAAGACCATCAAGGGATTCACTCTTGGCAAGTCATTTGAGGGCCGCAATGCTACTCACCAGATGAAGAAACTGACGCTGGACAACCTGAAGAGTTTCCGCGATGAATTGCACATTCCGATCTCTGACGCGCAACTAGAAGAGAACCCTTACCAGCCGCCGTACTTCCACCCAGGCCAGGATGCTCCTGAGATTCAGTACATGCACGAGCGCCGCCGTGAACTTGGCGGTTACCTGCCAGAACGCCGCAGCAAGTACGTAGATTTCAAGCTTCCTGAAGATTCTGCGTATGCAGTTTCTAAAAAGGGTTCCGGCGTTCAAGAAGTAGCCACAACCATGGCCTTCGTTCGTCTGTTGAAAGACCTACTACGCTCTCCAGAATTCGGCGAGAGAATCGTGCCGATCATTCCAGATGAGGCGCGTACATTCGGTATGGACGCCTTCTTCCCAACCGCAAAGATCTACAACCCGAACGGTCAGCACTACATCTCTGTAGACCGCGAGTTGTTGCTCGCCTACAAGGAGAGCTCTGCCGGTCAGATCCTTCACACAGGAATCAACGAAGCTGGATCGGTTGCTGGCTTCACCGCAGTTGCAACCAGCTATGCCACTCAGGGGCAGGCGATGATTCCGTTCTATGTGTTCTATTCGATGTTCGGCTTCCAGCGCACCGCCGATGCCTTCTGGGCAGCAGCTGACCAGATGTCTCGTGGCTTCATTATTGGAGCGACCGCAGGTCGAACCACTCTTACCGGTGAAGGCCTTCAGCATGCTGATGGCCACTCGCCTCTAATTGCTGCAACCAACACCGCAGTTATTACCTATGACGCGGCGTACGGATACGAGATTGGTCACATCATTCGCTCTGGAATCGAGCGCATGTATGGCGGTCAACACCCAGACCCGAATGTGATGTACTACCTAACCGTTTACAACGAACCTTACGTCCAGCCTGCAGAGCCAGAGAACGTTGATGTCAATGGCATCATCCGTGGAATCCACAAGGTCAGCACCAATGAACGTCAAGGCCGAAAGGCGCAAATCTTGGCGTCAGGTGTTGCTGTGCCGTGGGCATATGAAGCTCAGCAGCTATTGCAAGACGACTGGGGTGTTTCAGCTGATATTTGGTCGGTAACCTCATGGACCGAGCTTCGCCGTGATGGCCTCGCCTGCGATCAAGAGAAGTTCTTGAACCCTAACCACCCTGCACCTAAGGCGTTTGTAACCTCTCAGCTCGAGGGATCTGAGGGGCCGTTCCTAGGCGTCAGCGACTTCATGCACGCTGTCCAGGACCAGATTCGCCCATGGGTTCCAGGTGATTATGCAACTTTGGGAGCCGAAGGATTTGGATTCTCAGACACCCGTGCGGCAGCTCGACGATTCTTCAAGATTGATGGACCTTCGATCGTTGTGCGTGTGCTCGAGCAGCTCGTTGAGCGCGGCGAGATGGATCCAAGCGTGCCTCAGATGGCTATTGATCGTTATCGTCTGCACGATGTGAGCGCCGGAACCTCAGGGTCTGCCGGTGGCGAAAACTAAGCAAGAGACGCTCGATTGGCTTAAATCGATTTCAGGTGATTTAGCCACGATCACTCTTCAGCAACTCGATGAGTTGTTGCCTTGGTATCGGTCGATGCCGGCGGCCCGCAGGTCAACGATTGGACTGGTGGCTCAGGCCGGAATCACCTCATTCGTTGCTTGGTACGAGGACCCTGAGTCTCAACCTTGGGTTGCGGCCGATGTCTTTGGAACTGCCCCTCGTGAGTTGCTGCGCTCGATCTCTCTGCAAGAAACGTTGCAACTGATTCGCGTAGTCGTTCAGGTTGTAGAGGACCGCGTGGTGCAAGAAGATGAGTCTCTTAGAGAAGCAGTTTTGCTCTACTCCCGCGAAATCGCTTTCTCAGCCGCTGATGTCTATGCCCGCGCTGCAGAAGCACGCGGCCTCTGGGACGCGCGTCTAGAGGCCCTGGTAGTCGACTCCATTTTGAGCGGTGAACACGAGGAAGAACTACCGTCACGCATAGCCGCCTTAGGCTGGCGCGCGGGGGGCCAGGTGGCTGCCATTATCGGTATTGCGGCCGAGCCTGTTGACCACGACTCCCTTCGACGCGTGGCTCGAAAGAACAGTGTGGATGCACTAATTGGTGTGCACGGAAACCGCCTAATTGTTGTTGCCGGCAGGATTGATGCACGCAAGCCCGACGAGGCCATAGCTTTCACGAAACTGGCCACTGCCCTGGACGGTTTCTTTGCGCCAGGTGCGGTTGTTGTGGGTCCTGAGGTAGCTACTGTGGCTGATGCTCACCGGTCAGCCAAAGCTGCACTAGCGGGTTTTGCAGCGGTGAAGGCATGGCCTAAGCCACCTCGCCACATTCCTGCAGATGACCTTCTTGCTGAGCGCGCCCTCGCCGGCGATATGCTCGCCAAATCAACCTTGCTGGATTTGATTTATCGACCGTTATCGAACAACTCCCCTGAATTGCTTGAGACCCTTGCTCACTACTTAGAAACCGGGCGATCACTTGAATCAACTGCCAAAGAATTGTTCGTTCACCCAAACACCGTCAGATATCGTCTCAAACGCATTTCTGAGGTAATTGGTTGGGATGCCACTGGCCCCCGCGAGGCGTTCGTATTGCAGGTGGCAATGGTTCTAGGCTCGATGAGTGAAATTGAGGCGCGCAAGCGCAGATAGGTAAATCATGATTGTAATTGTCTGCCCTGGACAGGGTGCTCAAACCCCAGGATTTCTAACCCCTTGGCTTGAACTGCCTGCATTCAAAGAGTCGATTGCCTCAATGGAAACCGCTTCTGGAATTGCCATTTCAGAATTTGGAACTACTGCAGATGCTGACACCATTCGTGACACCGCTGTTGCGCAACCACTAATTGTTGCCGCCGGTGTTGCCACGCTAGCCGCCTTGGGTAAGGGAAAGTCAGCCGCCGAGCTCGGAATATCGGGGGTCGCCGGTCACTCAGTTGGTGAAATTACCGCAGCGGTGGTATCAGGAATCTTTACCCCCGAGGCCGGAATCAAATTCGTGAAGACCCGTGGTGACGCCATGGCTTTGGCTGCAGGTCTTGAAAAGACGTCAATGGCCGCAGTTCTTGGCGGCGACCAAGCAGATGTAGAGCAAAAGTTGGCGGAACTCGGCCTAGAACCGGCTAACTACAACGGTGGCGGGCAAATTGTGGCTGCAGGTTCCACCGAAGGCATCGCTGTGCTTCAGGCCGAACCAGTTGCTGGCACCCGCGTTATTCCGCTTCAGGTAGCTGGGGCATTCCACACACGTTACATGGCGCCGGCGGTAGCATCCCTCGATACATACGCCAAAGACGTTGTTGCAAACGATCCAGCGGTTAAGTTGTGGAGCAACAACGGAGGGCGTTTGGTAGATTCTGGCAGCGAGTTCGTTCAACTCATGGTGAACCAGGTCTCCAACCCAGTTCGATGGGATCTCTGCATGAGTGCCATGGTTGATGCAGGCGTAACTGCCATCATTGAGTTAGCTCCTGCCGGAACACTGGTAGGTCTAGCCAAGCGTTCCATGCCTGGTATCGAAACCTTGGCTGTAAAGACCCCCGATAATCTCGAGGCAGCTTTGTCGCTAATCAACAACCATCGTTGATTATTTAGCCAGTAAATTAGAGAAATCGCTAGAAAATCGAGGATTAATGTCTCAGCCAACCCTGAACCAGTACTCAACTGTGAAGCATTCACGCATTTACTCACTTGGCGCAGCCCGCGGTGACCTAACTGTCACCAACGACGACATTGCTGGCCCGATTGATTCCAGCGATGAATGGATTCGCCAGCGCACCGGAATCATCACCCGTAAGCGCGCCAGTGCTGAACTTAGCCTGATGGACATGGCTGTTACCGCGTCCAACGAGGCAATAGCTAAAGCTGGCATTGATCCGAGTGAAATCGGCGCTGTTATCTTTAGCACAATCACGCACCCACACCAGACCCCGTCTGCCGCTGCGCTATTGGCAGACAAAATTGGTGCTAACCCAGCCCCTGCCTATGACATCTCGGCTGCCTGCGCTGGTTATTGCTACGGAATTGCCCAGGCCGACGCCCTCGTGCGCTCCGGGGTTGCAAAGTACGTTTTGGTAGTGGGTGGCGAGAAGCTCTCGGATTTTATAGACCCAACTGACCGCACCATCTCATTCCTGCTGGGTGACGGCGCGGGTGCGGCAATCGTTGGCCCATCTGAAACGCCTGGCATCTCGCCAACTGTTTGGGGATCAGATGGTTCACACTGGGACGCAGTAGGTATGAGCGCTTCTCTGCTTGAACTTCGTGACGGCACCGCCACCTGGCCAACTTTGCGCCAAGAGGGTCTCACCGTTTTCAAATGGGCCGTTTGGGAGATGGTCAAGGTTGCCAGACAGGCTCTAGAGGTTGCCGGCATCACTGCTGATGACCTAACCGCAATTGTCACTCACCAAGCAAACATCCGAATCATCGACGAGCTTGCTAAGCAGCTGGCAGTTCCAGAGCACGTGGTGGTCGCCAGAGACATCATTTACACCGGCAACACTTCGGCTGCGTCCATTCCGCTTGCCATGCATGCGCTACTTGAATCAGGCGAGGTTAAATCTGGTGGTCTTGCCCTGGAAATCGGCTTCGGCGCGGGCCTTGCCTTCGGCGCTCAAGTAGTCGTCCTCCCGTAAACTTACATTCAGTCCAACAACCCAATAAGGAGAAAACAATGGCACTTTCACAGAACGAAGTTCTTGCAGGTCTTGCCGAGATCGTTAACGAAGAGACCGGTATTGCTACCGAGGCTGTTCAGCTAGAGAAGTCATTCACCGACGACCTAGACATCGACTCAATCTCAATGATGACCATCGTTGTTAACGCAGAAGACAAGTTCGGCGTAAAGATTCCTGACGAAGAAGTGAAGAACCTAATCACCGTTGGTGACGCAGTTAACTTCATCGTTGCTGCTCAGTAATTAGGCAAAGGCTAAAAACAATTGTCAAAGAAAATCGTTGTCACCGGAATCGGCGCTACTACGCCTCTCGGTGGTGACGCGCGTTCAACCTGGCAGGCACTGCTTGCCAAAGAGTCTGGCATTTCGACTCTCGAACAGGAATGGATCGCGCGGTATGGGATTCCAGTAACCTTTGCCGGCCAGGCCAAGGTTGCTGCGTCAGAAGTTCTTACCCCGCAAGAGGCAAAGCGCCTCGACCCTTCAAGCCAGTTCGCGTTGATCGCGGCTCGCGAGGCTTGGGCAGACGCCGGTTCACCGAGCGTCGAGCCTGAGCGCCTCGCGGTTGAATTTGCCACCGGTATTGGTGGCGTATGGACCCTGCTCGATGCTTACGACACCCTAAAAGAAAAGGGGCCTCGCCGAGTAATGCCTATGACTGTTCCAATGCTGATGCCAAACGGTCCAGCGGCAGCCATCGGCATGGAAATTTCTGCTCGCGGCGGTGTCCGCACATCTGTATCCGCCTGTGCATCAAGCACCGAGGCAATCGCAAACGCCCTAAACCGCCTTCGTTCTGGAGAGGTAGACGTAATTGTTGCTGGAGGCTCTGAGGCTGCAATACACCCGATGCCGATTGCAGCGTTTGCATCTATGCACGCTCTATCGCGCCGCAACGAAGAGCCAACACTTGCCTCACGACCATACGATGTAGCCCGAGACGGCTTTGTCATGGGTGAAGGTGGTGGCGCACTGGTACTAGAAACCGAGGAGCACGCCAAAGCTCGTGGAGCCAAAATTTACGCCGAGCTTGTTGGTGGTGCCGTAACCTCTGACGCGTACCACATCACCGCGCCAGACCCAGAGGGCAGCGGAGCCGCGCGTGCGGTTCTAGCGGCACTAAAGCAGGCCGAAGCTGAACTCACCGACGTGATTCACATCAATGCTCACGCAACCAGCACCCCTGTGGGTGACATCGCCGAGTACACAGCCCTACGTCGAGTTTTCGGTGACCACCTTGATTCAGTCGCAATCTCAGCTACAAAGTCTTCTACCGGGCACCTACTGGGTGGCGCCGGTGCAATTGAAGCCATCTTCACTGTTTTGGCCTTGAGTGAGCGTACCGCTCCCCCAACCATCAACCTTGAGAATCAAGACCCAGAGATTCCTCTAGACGTTGTCACATCACCTCGTCCGCTACCAGAGGGCCCAATCCTGGCTATGAGCAACTCATTTGGTTTTGGTGGCCACAACGCTGTAGTGGTATTCCGCAGCTACGAATGAGCAAACTTTACTTTCGTCACGGAGCTATGAACAGCGGTAAAAGCACCGCACTTCTCCAGGCAGCCCACAACTATGAGGAACGTCATCAACATGTTTTGCTGGCAAAGCCTGCGATCGATGTTAAGGGTGAGCGCGCAATTACCAGCAGGCTTGGCGTTGACCGCGAGGTTGACTTTCTGATTACCCCAGAGCTCAATTTGCGCACCGAGTTTGCTGACCGTGTAAACCGGTTCAAGAATGAAACCGGAAATGACATTGCCTGCCTGCTAATCGATGAAGCACAGTTCTTAAGCCGTGAACAAGTTGACCAGGCTCTTGAGATCGCGGTTCTAGACTGCATCCCGGTTCTTGCCTACGGAATTCGCACCGATTTTCTAACCCACGGATTTCCGGGCTCGCTGAGGCTATTGGAAATCGCGCACTCCCTAGAGGAGTTAAAAACGATTTGCCGATGTGGCCGTAAGGCCATGTTCAATGCCCGCAAGCTTGACGGCAAGTTCATTTTTGACGGTGAGCAAGTGGCGATCGATGGGGTGGACGTGACCTATGAGTCGCTATGCCCTAGCTGTTACTTTGCCGAGAAATCTGCCTAATTAGGCCTTAATCCACTCTCTAGAAACCGCATAGCGCTCAACAATCTCTGGAATTGGATCAATTCCAATTCCAGGGCCGGTTGGCACCTCAATGTGGCCATCAACCAGTACGAACGGTGTGGTGGTATCAGTTTCAAAGTAGCGCGACGACGCAGATGTGTCACCTGGCAAAGTGAAACCAGGCATGGCAGCAAGCGCAAGGTTTGCAGCGCGACCGATACCAGTCTCAAGCATTCCACCACACCAAACCGGAATTCCATTGGCTACAGACACGTCGTGAATCTTTTTTGACTCAATGTAACCGCCCACGCGTGAAGGCTTGATGTTAATGATCTCGGCTGCACCGAGTTCAATTGCGTCGCGGGCAATGTCGGCCGAAATGATGGTCTCGTCAAGGCATACCGGGGTGTCAATGTAGTCGGCCAACTTGGCGTGTCCCAACATGTCTTCCTCGTTGATTGGCTGTTCGATGAGAAGAAGATTGAATTCATCAAGACGCTTCAGCAGATCAAAGTCATCGCGGGTGTAGGCAGTGTTTGCATCGACCTGCAACAACAGGTCATCTCCATAGGTCTCACGAACCAACTTGACTGGTTCATAGTCCCAGCCCGGTTCAATCTTTAGCTTGATTCGCACATAACCCTCATTTAGGTATCCCTCAACGAACTTCATTAGTTCCGGCAGGGAATCCATGATGCCAACAGAAACACCTGATGGAACTCTGGTTTTTGTGGCGCCAAGGTAGGTTGCAAAAGACGTATTTGCAGCACGAAGTTGAGCGTCTAGCAATGCAGTCTCAATTGCTGCCTTAGCCATTCGGTGACCCTTGATCCACTCGAGAGTGGGTGCTACAGCTTCGGCGGTGAGGTCATTTCCGAGCGCGAAGAGATCTGGAAGCATGAACTGCTTCAAAACTGCCATAGCGCCCGTGTGGTACTCGCTCGAGTAGTCTGGGCGATCGTTGGCACCACACTCAGCCCAACCCTCGCCAGAATCAGTTATCGCGTGCGCCCACACCACTTCGTGAGTGTTAACTGAGCTGAAGGACGTTCTGAACGCAGACTTCAATGGCACGTTCAGACGGATCAGTTCAACAGCTTCGAGTTTCATTGGTTCCTTTATTTCTCTTGTGGTGCGGTCAAAATTAGTGCGGTTCGGTCAGAGGTCATGCCGGTAATGGTCCAGCCAGAATCAAGCGGACCCTGCAGGGCCTCTCGAACACTGGTTCGCCAAGTGAGGGCTTCAAATAGGTTTTCTGACCTGAGATCTTCAATGTCGTTCGGTAGAGCAACTAAACGCTCCCCGGCCAACGGTTCGCGAAGCCGATCTGTGCTGGTACTTTCGGCAACAGCCGGCCAGTAGGCAAGCAATCGGTCCGAAACATCACCGATGTTGATCGAGTCGGTCATAGCACCATAGAAATTCGGTAGGTACTCTTTGGCGGTAGCGCCGAGCTTCACGAAGTTGAAATAGCAGTTTCTGCGGACCAGCGGGTCAAAGGTCCAAGTAATGGCCTCGATGCCCTGCTCAACGGCCCATGCCCGCTGATGAGTCTTTATTTGATACCCAACACCTGAAACTGTAGTGGCAGTAACGTGTGAGTGAAGAATCTGTTGACCATCGAAGACCCCGCGAACTGCAAAGGACGCACCCACAGCTACTCCGTCAATCTCGGCAATCAGGCAGTAGGCGCCTACGTGAACGGTAGCCAGAATAAGGTCAAACGGGGCAACGTCATCGCCATCTTGCCAAATGGTTCTAAAAAAAGCGGCAACTTTCATGGCATCTTCTACAGAAGAAACTTGCCTCAGTACCGCATTGTTCATCTAACAATTCTTTCAGATAAAAGAAAGCGGGAGCACGCCTAAGCGTGCCCCCGCGAAATTATTTCTAATTTACTTGGTGCCGTTAATTGTTGCCTCAGTTACACCGAATGGTGACAAGTTCCACTTAGCAAGCAACTCAGCATAGGTGCCGTCGTCGATTAGAGACTGAACAGCTGCCTGAATTGCGGCGGTTAGACCGGTGTTCTTCTTCAGCACGCCAATACCGGTCAATGCTGACTGGTAATCAGCCGGAGCATCGGTAGGAGCGATTAGGTCAAAGTAGGCTCCGTCGCCAGCAACCTGTGCGGTGTAAGCCGCAACCTGGCCGTCGTTTACACCAGCTACTGCTTTTCCAGCGCGGATTGCGTTCTGTGCGTCACCGTCAGTCGGGAACTCCAAAACCTCAATTGGGGTCGAGCAAGTTGGGTTTACAGCGTTGATTAGGTCAATCTGCGCGGTTGCGGTCTGGATTGCAACGATCTTGCCACAGAGGTCAGCAAAGCTGTTGATACCCTCTGGGTTGCCCTCAGCTACTAGAACGGCAAAGCCTGCTGAGAAGTAGTCAACAAAATCAAGAACTTCTTGACGCTCAAGGGTGTCGTTCATGCCTGACATGATGATGTCGTGGTCACCAGACTGAAGTGAAGGGATAATTCCGTCCCAGTCCTGATCTTCAAAGCTTAGGACGACACCTAGCTTCTTGCCGATTTCAACTGATAGGTCGTAGTCGAAACCAGTTGGGTTGTCGTTCTCGTCAAACATCTCCATTGGAGCGTAAGGAATGTCGCTGGCAACGCTGATGCCGTCTTTGAACTCTTCTGGAAGAAGTGCTGCTGCAGCAGGGTCGGTAGGCACTAGGGCGTCTCCGTTGGTTTCAGCAGGCGCTGCACATCCGGTTAGCACTAGAAGACCGGCAGTCGCCATGACTGCAAGGCCGGTGAACTTTGAAACTGACACGTGTTCTCCTTATGAGGGGCTTAGGGGTGTTCCATTAGAGCCTAATTCAGAAGCGCAGCAAAAACCTGGCTATCGCCCAATGTTTACAAGAACGAAATAGGGAAATCCCTAGAGAACTGAGCTAAGAAACGCCTTGGTTCTCGCGTTCTGAGGATTCTCAATTACGTCTCTCGGGCTACCCGACTCAACGACGACACCGCCATCCATGAAGACCACAGTGTCGGCAACCTCACGGGCAAAACCCATCTCGTGAGTAACCACAATCATGGTCATGCCACTCTTGGCAAGCTTGCGCATAACGTCAAGTACGTCTCCAACGAGCTCGGGGTCAAGTGCTGAGGTTGGCTCATCAAAGAGCATCAATTTCGGCTCCATGGCCAGAGCACGAGCGATCGCCACGCGCTGCTGCTGGCCACCAGAAAGTTGCGATGGGTAGTGATCTGCCTTTTCTGAAAGCCCCACGGAAGCCAAAAGCTCTTTTGCCTTGGTAATTGCATCAGCCTTAGCCACGCCCTTGACGCCAATAGGTGCCTCAATAATGTTTTCGAGAGCGGTCAGGTGCGGGAAAAGGTTAAAACGCTGGAACACCATTCCAATTTCAGCGCGCTGCTTGGCAATCGCGGCTGGTTTTAGTTCGTAGATGGCATCGGACTTCTCGCGGAAACCCATAAGTTCACCGTCTACATAAAGGCGACCACCGTTTATGGTTTCAAGGTGATTGATGCAGCGCAGGAATGTTGATTTTCCAGACCCGGATGGGCCAAGAAGACACAACACCTGCCCCTGCTCTACTTCAAGTGTGATGCCCTTTAGTACCTCATTTGATCCAAAGCTCTTGCGAATGGCGCGAGCATCAACCATTAGTGACTTACTCACACGTTTCCTTTCATGCCAATTCGCATCCAGCGTGACTTTTGGTCGGCAACACTAAAGCCCCGACCGTACTTCTTCTCGAGGTAGTTTTGTGGAATCGAAAGAACTGTCGTCATGACCAAGTACCAGAAGCCGGCAACTACCAGCAGCTCTACCTGGGCCAAGTTCTGCGAGGAGATCTGAGACGTGCGGGCGTACAGCTCCATTACTGCAACCACTTGGAGCAACGAGGTGTTCTTGAGCATTGAGATGAACTCGTTGCCCATCGGCGGAATGATTACCCGCATTGCTTGAGGCAGCACTACCTTGCGCAGCGTGTAGCCAGAACTCATACCAAGAGACTTAGCCGCCTCGGTTTGCCCCGCATCAACCGAGAGGATTCCGGCGCGAACGATTTCAGCAGCGTAGGCAGCCTCGTTCAGAGAAAGAGCAATAATGCCGGCAACCAGTGCGGTGAAGACCAGGCTGGTTTTCTCTGAGAACCAAATGATGTCGGTGAACGGAATCCCGATTTCGATCTTTGGGTAAATGATGCCAAGGTAACCCCAAAATACAACCTGGAGCAAGAGTGGTGTGCCACGAAAGAAACCTACGTAACCGGTGGCAACTGCCCGAAGCACCGGATTGGGCGAAAGTTTCATTACGGCGAAGATTACCGCTAGAACGGTTCCGATGAACATCGAGATCACGGTCAAAATGACGGTGAGAAGAGCAGCCGAAATTACCTTCTCGTTGAAAAGGTACTTGTCGATAATTTCGTGATTGATGTTTGGCGATGACCACAGTGAGTAGATGAACGAACCAATCAGTGCCACGAGTACAACTGCAGAAACCCAACGCCATGGGTGACGCAGCGGCACAGCAACGATGTCGTCGCTTTGCGCAGTGTCTCTAACAGACATCAAACCGCCTTCGGTATGTAAATTGCTCTCGTCAAATCCTAAAGCTTTTTCTCGGGCACAGGGCGATTATGCCTGTCAATTAGCGAGACATAGGTTTGCTACCCTTGCTCAGAGCATTTTAAAAACAACGATTGGTGGCCCCATGTCCGAGCGCTTTCGCCCGCTGTTTCATTTCACACCGAAGGCAAACTGGATTAATGACCCAAACGGCCTAATCTGGCACGACGGACGCTACCACCTTTACTACCAGCACAACCCACTGGGCACAGACTGGGGCCACATGAGCTGGGGGCACGCCTCTAGCGTTGACCTACTTAACTGGCAAGAGCATGATGTGGCTATTCCTGAGAACGAGGCCTCTGGCGAGATGATCTTCTCGGGTAGCGCGGTCTTTGACCGCGAAGGCAGTTGTGGCGTAAAAAACAGCATTGTGGCCTGCTACACCTCAAACTCAGTTCCCCCGGCTAAGCCTAAGCAGTACCAGAGCATTGCGATTAGCACTGATGGCGGTTACACCTTTGAAAAATTCGGTAAACCGGTTCTTGATCGTGATTTGGAGGACTTTAGGGACCCTAAGGTCTTCCGCTATGAAGACGAATGGCGAATGGTGGTAGTGCTGTCTAAAGAGCACCGCGCGGAGATTCTTCGTTCGACCAACTTGATTGATTGGGAATCGCTGAGCTTTTTTGGTGAGCCAGAGGCAACCGAGGTGGTTTGGGAGTGCCCTGACCTGTTTCCGCTGCAACTTGACGGAAAAACCTACTGGGTGCTCATCATTTCAGTTAACCCGGGCGGGCCGCTCAACGGATCAGGTACCAAGTACTACGTGGGCGACTTCGATGGCACGACGTTTACGACCAACCAAGCATCGAATTGGCTAGATTACGGCCGGGACAACTACGCGGGCGTGACGTTCAATGATGCACCAAATGACGAGCGCATTCTGATTGGCTGGATGAATTCATGGGGCAAGACAGAGCACCCAGATTTGCCTTGGACCGGCGCCATGACCATTCCACGAAAACTGGGTTTAACCAAAGTAGATGGAACTGTGTTGCTAACCCAAGAGCCGATTAGGCCGGCCTCAGAAAGCATCTTTTTGAATGCTGAAAACAAGTATCAGGTGGCCATTAACCCAGAGTTGACGCTCCGTTACCTAGCCGAAGCTGGTGAACTTGAAATTGGCGGCTACCGTGCCAAACGCGCATTTGAAGGCCAGATTGAACTAAACGTCCTCCGGGATGCCTGTTCGGTTGAAATCTTTAGCAAGGACAGAACCATCTCGTTTAGTTTTCTGACCTTCGCCGAGGGCTAATCGGCGCTTAGATTTGGTAGGGAGTACGGGACTTGAACCCGTGACCGACGGATTATGAGTCCGCTGCTCTAACCGGCTGAGCTAACTCCCCCTGGGTTGGAACCTGTTAATTATCGTCGTTTCTCAAACGGTCTGCGGCTTCCTTCACAGCTTCTTTTGCTTTAGAAGCCTTTTCCTTGGCTGACTTCTTAACTTTCTCATTCACCACGTGTGCGCGTTCGATGACTTCGTCTCGAATGTCCTCGAGTTTTTCTAGAACTTCCTCGGCTACATCCTCAGCTTTGTCTCGAAGCTCTGTAGTGGCCTCACGGAGGGCCCTTGCTCGTTCACGCAGCGCTACTACCCTGTCATGCAATGATTCGGTCAAGATACCAATTGGGCGCGTGTACTCGTCACTGTTGTCGTCTGAGGTCTTATCGGTGTCAGCATCACCACGGTACAGGCCCTCAAAAATCGCCAAGGTGCGCTCAATATCGTGAGCCTGAATAAGGTGCAGTGAGTTCTCAGACAATCGGTCAAGTTCAGCCTGATCAGCAGTCAAAATGCGGCTCAACTTTTCGCTGAACTCAACCACGTTGTCAGGTTCGAAAAGGTACCCGTTATCGCCGTCGTGAACCAAATGCGGAAGAGCCATCGCGTCGGCCGCAACTACCGGGCGGCCAGAGGCCATGGCCTCCATGGTGGCAATACTCTGCAACTCAGCAATCGATGGCATAGCAAAGAGGGTTGCTCGCTCGTAAGCTTTTGGCAACTCCTCCTCGGTAATGTGGCCCAAGAAGTGAACATTTTTAGCAATGCCAAGCTCGTGAGCTAGGTTCTCTAGATACTTGCGCTCACCACCGTCACCAACAATCTCAACCTGTGTGTTTAGAGATTTTGGCAACATGGCAACCGCCTTGAGCAAGTTGTGAATATGCTTTTCATAGTCGAGACGGCCCAGAAACAAGATTCGTGGCTCTGCGTTTGACGTTGCCGAAGTGTTGGCAAACTTGGATGCGTCAATGCCACAACTAATCGCCAAGACACCATCCACACCAGCTGCAGCCTCAAGCAATTGAGCCGCGCGACGAGTAGGCGTGGTGATGGCGTCAACCTGCTTTAGGACCCGACCAGCGTCTGCCCAAGCCATCTTCATGACGGTTTTCTCAAGGAACTTTGGCACGATGACGGTGTACTTGATTAGGTTTTCAGGCATGATGTGGTTGGTGGCCAACACCCTAATCCCCTGCTCTTTGGCGCTTTTTACCAGGTAGCGCCCCATGATCAAGTGCGACTGAATGTGGACTGCGTCAGGCTTTACCTCGCGAAGAATTTGGTCAGTCTTGCGTTTTAGGCTGAAAGGCCAAACATACCTGAGGGTCTTGTGCTGAGGAATTCGATAGCTCTTAATGCGGTGAACGGTCATCTTCGAACCATCATGCTCTTCGATAAATGTGCCGTGGGCGTCGTTGTAGGCAGATGCAATGATGTGCACGTCATGACCGTGGCGAGCAAGGCCACCAGCAAGTCGTTCGGCAAATCGGGCGGCGCCGTTGATGTCTGGCGGAAAGGTGTCACAGCCAATCACGATTGTGAGTTTCTTGAAACCAGGAGTACCGGGGGCTACTGCCAAAGTTCTACCCTTGCCTAACTGAAATGGAATGGGAACTACCCCAAATTTTACTTGAACTACGCGGTCTGCGTTTTACGCAACCGGCTTTTTATGCCTTAGTTCTGGGTGAACCTTTGAGATCAAATAAACACCAATTACCGCAACGAGAGCACTTAGACCAAAGCCGATCATGGTCGGAAGGCTAGCCTGCTGGGCCTCGCCAAGAATAATGATTCCGATAGAAACAGCAACCAGTGGGTCAATCACGGTTAGACCGGCAATTACCAGATCCGGAGGCCCAGAGGAATATGCATTTTGCACAAACCAACCGCCAAGGCTGACGGCAACAATTAGGCCAACGGCGCAAAGCACTGTCAGCCACTCAAACTGCCCCTGATAAATACGCTGAATAACCACTTTGGCAAGGGTCGCGACGAAGCCGTACAAAACACCTGCGCCAGTCACATAAATCAGGGCTTTCATGCGCTTTCCGATTGTGAAAAACAGTGTTCCAAAGATGGCAAGAATGACACCTAGGACGGTCAATACTTCGCGAAGGCGGTCATCGCTGAGCTCGGTTTCGTCAGCGACACCAGAGGCCATCGACACAAATGCAGCGATGCCGAGAGTGCAGAGTGTAACGGCAATAATCGTGCCCTTATTCAACCGAGTTTTGGTAGCCCGGGCGTTTAGCAGTGAAGTGATCACAAGAGCCACTGCGCCAATTGGTTGAACCACAATTAGAGGCGCTAGCGAGAGTGCTCCTAGCTGAAGCACGATGGCAATACCCATAAACACAGTGCCCGAAAGCCACCTTGGGTGAGTAACCAGGTTGAGCAATTGCTTAAGCGACAGAGAACCTTTTAGGAGGTTTTTGGTTTTGCTTTTCTGAGCCACGGCATCATTTTGAAACTGGGCACCGTAAGCCAAAGCCACTGCTGCCAGCAATGCCAACAGGATCGCTAAAGCGCGCATGTCCACACCTGGACCCATTGAATCTCCTTAATTACTGCTCTTTGACTCTAGTCTCTGAAGTGAATTTCCTAACTTAGGCAAGCGGGTAAATTTGATGCATGACCATTAGACCAATCTGTATTACCGGCGAACCTGTACTCCACTCCCGCGCTGCGGAGGTGACTGCATTTGACGATGAACTTCGCCAACTTGTTGCTGACATGTACGAAACCATGGATAAGGCCCCTGGTGTGGGTTTGGCGGCTCCGCAGGTGGGCGTTGGTTTGCGAGTTTTCACCTACGACTACGCCGATGATGAAGGCAACGAGCGCCGTGGCGTAATCATCAATCCAGTGCTAGAGATTGGGCCTATCTCTGACGAGCCAGCCGATGAAGACACCGAGATTGAAGGCTGCCTATCCGTGCCTGGCGAACGTTTTCCGCTAAAGCGTGCCGAGACAGCCAAAATTACTGGCGTGGACCTAGACCAAAACCCGGTGGAGATTGAAGCCGAAGGCTGGTTCGCAAGAATCTTCCAGCACGAGTATGACCACCTTGATGGAAAGCTCTACGTTGACCGCTTGGCGGAACCATGGAAAGAGATCTCGACAGACATTATTGCTGACAATGGTTGGGGCAAACCGGGGTTGTCTTGGCTTCCAGGCCGCGACAACTTAGAGGGGTAATTGCCCGGGTAGTTAGTTGGACTCAAACGAACGCTGTCTAGAGACCATTGCTAGGAATAATTGGGCCCTAGTTGCAAAACCACATTTGTTGACTAGGTCAGCCAGAGTTTTACGCACTCGGTATGCCGGAATACCTAGACGCTCAGCAATCTGCATGTCGTCTTGACCCGCCATAAAATCTGAAAAGACCAGCTCGGTCTGTTGGTCCAAGTTGGCAATGTTTAGCGCAAATCCGATTGGTGCAGCCGGAAGTTCATCAAAACCTGCCAGGAACTCCCCCAACTCGGCAAAGTTTGGGTTTTGGCCCTTAGCTCGCGAGGAGCGCACGGCCTTCAGAAGCTCGATTGGCCCGTCTTCTTGGGTCACTAGATCGGTGGCACCCGCCGCAATACTGGCAAGCTGCAACTCACGACTGAAGTAGGGGCCTGTCAAAATGACTACAGGTCTTTCGGCTTCTGCATCAGCATAAGCCATGGTCAAGGCTGTCACTGCCGCCACGCCATCCATGTTCTTGAGACGGTGGTCTACAACCAACACATCGATAAGCGCTTGGGGAGCTCGGGACAACAACGAGATGGCATCGTCATCCTCGAAAACAATTTGCATGTCTTCTTGAGCTTCAAAGATCATGCGGCGACCGGCACGAATGTCGGCATCGCCGTCTACCAAACCCACGCGAATTAGGCCGGCCACGGTTAGCTCAGTTTCTGTGAGACTCCGGCATTGCTGCGAAGCCTTGGAAAGATTGCCGAGAGGGTGAAACCAACCCCGGGGACCAGAGTTGCCTCGATGCTTCCACCATAGAGGGCAGCACGTTCACGCATGGCTGTGATGCCCGCACCGCGAATTGGTTCAACCAGGGCACGCAGATCCTCTTCGACGGTGTATCCAGAGTCCTCACCGGCTAAGGCCAGGTCTGAACGTTTAGAAACCTCAATGCCGTTGTCTTTAACCAGAACCTGCAGGCCCTCGTCAACCCAGCTGAAGGCAATGCTCACATCTGTTCCCACTGGGCAGTGTTGTTTCACATTCTCGAGAGCATCAACAACAATTCGATAGATTGCCAATTCTGCACCGGTATTGATTCTGAACGGGGTGCCGTCTTGAGTCATTG